>ERZ827516.1541-NODE-1541-length-19917-cov-14.411791_pt1 | contig 19917 bp, 19 predicted proteins | sample MGYA00519703_ERZ827516 | MGnify/ENA primary metagenome ERZ827516 (study PRJEB31778, sample SAMEA3449337) | human gut metagenome | biome: human gut; feature: human-associated habitat; material: faeces | place: United Kingdom | collected 2010/2012 ...
ACAGCCGGATGCGGTCTTTCTCCCGGTCATAGTCCATCATCACGGCGAAGCCCGTCTCGATGAACAGCACCCCTTCCGTTTCCCGGACGAGGTAGGTCTCCGCTTCACTGCCGCCCTTGTGGTTCCTGTGCATGACCGTCACACGGTACCTGCCGTCCTCTTCCCAGAGGGTGAAGGGCGGCTTTCCGCCCGTGCTGACCCATTCGCCGCACATCTTTTCCAACCGTTCCGCATTTGTCTCCTTGCAGGAAATGACAAACGCCAGTGCCGCCGTCACCGCCGACAGCAGCAGGATTAAATTCAATCGTCTCATCTTGATTCCGTTTTTTTTAAGTTTTACAAAATTTTATTCTCTCCATGCCGTTTAGCCGTTTGTACATCCAGCCGTTTAGCCAGCCAGCCGTTTAACCGTTTGACCGTTTAGCCGTTTGGTCAATCATCCGACCCTTCAGCCGTTCGTCCGGTCAATCAACCACCCGTCCGGCAACCTGTCCGCCGCTCCCCGCCAGCGCATCGGCACATTATTTATACTTCGTCTCCGCCAGCCGCTTGATGGCAAGCTCCAAGTCGCCGCCCAGCTCTTCCTCCAGTGCGAACACCTCCGTCTTCTCGCTCTCCTCGGTGGTATAGGTCAGGTACTCGGCAGCCGACACCTCCGTGGCGTACACCGCCGACTGCACCCCGTTCAGACCGATCCACACCTCCTTGTACTTCCGTCCGGGATGGTTGGCGAGGTTGATGGAGAGTATCTGCGACTTCTCCTTGTCCGTCAGACCGAGCATCGACTGGATGCCGTCGAACTTGTTCATGTACTTCTTCTGGTCCAAAAGGATCTTGCAGTCCGAGTTGGTGATGATAGCCTCCTTCACGATGGGGGACGAGATGATGTCGTCCACCTCCTGCGTGACGACAATCGCCTCGCCGAAATATTTCCTGACGGTCTTGTACATATATTTCAAATACTCACTCATACTCGGCGAGGAAAGGGCTTTCCAAGCCTCCTCGCAGATCAGCATCTTCCGCACCCCTTTCAGGCGGCGCAGCTTGTTGATGAAGGCTTCCATGATGATGATCGTAACCACGGGGAACAGCTCGGCGTTGTCCTTCACGGCGTCAATCTCGAAGACGATGAACCGCTTGTGCAGCAGGTCGATGTTCTCGTTCGAGTTCAGCAGGAAGTCGTAGCGCCCGCCCTTGTAATACTGCCGCAGCGTGGTCAGGAAGTTGTCGATGTTGAAATCCTCCCGGCTCACCTTGATGTCCCTTGCAGCCAGCTCCTTCCGGTAATCGTTCAGCATGTACTCGTAGAAGGTATCGAACGAGGGGGCGATGTCCCGGTTCTGTTGTATCCGGCGGATGTACGCCAACACCGCACTGCCCAGCTCGCCGCTCTCCGTCTTCGTGACCTTCTCGTCCTCGCCCTTCCACAGCGCCAGCAGCAGCGTCTTGATGCTGTCCTTCTTCTCCACGCTGAACTTGTAGTCGTCCGTGAAGAAGGGGTTGAAGCTGATGGGCTTCTCCTCCGTGTACGTGTAGTAAATCCCGTCCTCGCCCTTGGTCTTGCGGTGGATCAGCTCGCACAGCCCTTGGTACGAGTTGCCCGTGTCGATCAGCACGATGTGGCTGTTTTGCTCGTAATACTGGCGCACGAGGTGGTTCATGAAGAACGACTTGCCGCTCCCGCTCGGACCGAGGACGAACTTGTTGCGGTTCGAGATCACCCCTTTCTTCATCGGCAGGTCGCTGATGTCCAGATGCAGCGGTCTGCCCGTCATCCTGTCCGCCATCTTGATGCCGAAGGGCGAGAGCGAGTCCTTGTAGTTCGTCTCCTCGGTGAAGAAGCACAGGGCTTGCGGGATGAACGTGTAGAAACTCTCCTCGAAGGGGAAGTCCCCCTCGTTGCCCGGTATCGCCGCCCAAAAGAGCGTCGGCACGTCCACCGTGTTGTGCCTCGGCTTGCACTCCATCAGGGCGAGCTGGCTGCCCACCTCGTTCTTGATGCGCCTAAGCTCCTCCCGGTCGTCGCTCCACGCCATCACGTTGCAGTGGCAGCGCACCGAGGTCAGCCCTTTCGAGTGCGCCTCGTTCAGGTATTCCTCGATCCATGCCTTGTTGATCTGGTTGGAGCGGGAGTAGCGGGAGAGCGAGTGCATGTTCCGGGCGGTCTGCTCGAAGCGTTTCAGGTTCTCCCCGTGGTCGTCGATGAAGATGTACTGGTTGTAGCAGTGGTTGCAGTCCAGCAGCAAGCCCACCGGGGCGGCGAACGACAGCCGGCAGTCCGAGCGGTCGGTCGAGAGCCGCTCGTAGCGGCTGTCCGTCGCCACCTTGCCCGGCAGGTCTTCCGTGTCAGAGAGGGTGTGCAGGCAGAGGATGTCGTCGCCGATGCGCATCTCCTCCGGGTTCAACTGGATGTCCTTCAGCACCGTCGTGTCGTGCTGCGAGAGCGAGAGGTACTTCTCCACGATGCCCGCCGCCGCTTCCGTGCCGGTGATCTCGTCCGTGGTCAGGCGGCGCAGCCTGACCAGCCCGCTGTCGTTCATGATCTTCTCGAACTGACCGACCGCTTCGATGAACCTCGTAACCGTCTCCCGGTCCTCGATCTCCTTGGGGACAAGCCTGCCCTTGCAGAGGGTGGAGAACGTGCTTTCCTGACGGCTCCGTGCCTTCGTCGTCTTGGTAAGGAACAGGTAGCAGAAGTGGTTCAGGAACGGGCGTTCGTTGAAGTGCCTCTCAAAGCTCCGGCTCAGGAAGCTAAGGTCGTCCCTGTCCGTTTCCGGCCGGTACTTCTCCTCGATGAAGAAGTCCTGCTTGTGTACGATGGAATACTCCGGCAGCACCTTCACCGCCTTGTGCCAAGCCGAGTGGACCGCCTCGTACTCGCTCCCCGTAACGGAGAACAGTTCCGGCAGTTCCACCCTGAAGGCGACCGTCACGTCCGCCTCCTTGCTCACGATGCAGCCGTTCTCCACCGCCAGCAGCGGGAACTTGCTTTCGAGCGTCGCCGCTTTCATTACGTTTCTCATTCTTGCCAGTGTTTAAAGGTGAATAATCGGGGGATTTTCAGCCGGTTCACCACGTACCTCGGATGCCGCCTGCGGGCGGCTGCCTTCATCAGCCCGTGCGTGCCGTACCGGGCGTTCAGCCGGAAGGTCAGCCATACCAGCAGCGTAGCCGCAGCCACGCCGAAGCCGATGCACACCCACTGGTTCACGCCCGCCATGTACAGGATGACGAACACCACGAACACGGCGAGCAGACCGCCGCAGAAGATGAAGAGGTACTGGCTTTCCAGCCCCTTGAACTCCACGTTCCTGCCGATCCCCTTGTTGATTTCCAAGTCCATAGTCCGCTGTTTTACAGGAAGAACGAACGGAGGATGGTAGCCGCCACGATCAGGAAGATGCAGGCTCCGAACCAGCTTGCGGCGACTTTGCTCACGTCCGGATCGCCGGCGCTGAACTTCCCGTACACTTTCACCCCGCCGATCAAGCCGACCACCGCACCGATGGCGTAAATCAGTTTCGTCCCCGGCTCAAAATACGAGGTGACCATCTGCGTGGCTTCGGTGATGCCCGCCTGCCCGTTTCCCTGCGCCATTGCGCCCACGGCAGCCAGTATGCAGGCCGCCGTAAAAAAGATTCTTTTCTGTTTCATTTGTCTTTAAAATTTTAATTAAACATTATGGTTGTCCATCAGCCGGGCGACACGCTCACGTGCGCCCTCGAACTCGTCCAGCATCGCCTCCCAGATGTCCGACCCCATCACGGACGGCAGCACCTCACGGGCTTCCCGCTCCGCCTTTTCGCCCGCATCGTCCGACACCAGTACCCGGCGTACCTTTTTCAGGTCATCGAAGGAGTACCCCGTGGCGAAGTCGGGGTTGCCGTCCGGGTAATAAGCCCCTAATTCCTCGTCCTCCTCCAGTTCCCGGATCTCCTCCGGCGTGGGTTCATAGTCCGTCTCCTCCTCGTCCTCCTCCGGCTCGATGTCGGAGTAGTCCGCCCCGTCGTCCTCCGCTGCGGGTTCGTCCACGGCTCCGGCTGCCGCTTCCTCCCCGTCCTCCGCTGCGAAGGGCAGGTAGGTGCTTCCGCCCATGACCGTGTACGGCTCGCCCGGTTGCCCCGGCTCCTGATCCGGCTCGTCCGTGCCTTCGTCCGTCTCCGCTGTCCCGAACATCCCGGCGATGTCCTGCCGGTAGTATTTCCACAGCACGGCGAGGTAATAGAGCAGCAGGACGGTGAGCGATAATTTCAGTATCATGCCGTTTCCTCCTTCCTTTTTAAAAGAGGTTCTCTAGTTTCCCTGCGTATGCCGCCTCGATCTCCTCCCGGTATTGCTCGAAGTGCTGCGCCAGCACGTTGTCGATGTATGCCGAGAGCGACACCTTGCCGCCCGTCAGCATCACCGAGATTTTGGCGATGCGCTCGTGGTACTCACGCCTCACATAGACCGGCTTGCCGTAGCGGGCGGGGATGTCCATGCCCTTGAGGAAGGTCGTCTCGTAGTCCGCCTGCCTTCCCTTGCGCCGTCTTGTCTCCGCCGCCTTCCCCTCCTGCGCCTTCTCCACCGGCACGGCGGTTTCCCCCTTTCCGGTTCCCGGTTCTCCCATCCCTGCCGCCTCGCCCGCCATCATCCGCATCAGCAGCTCCTCGTCGATGGGCTTCTCATTCCGCTGTTTCTTCATAGCCTTCCAGTTTGAGGATGGTTGCTATCTCACGGGTCAGTTCGGGGATGCCGCTGCCTGCCAGCATCCGCCTGTCGGGAGCCAGCAGCGTGGAGCGGAACACCGTCCGTCCCGTGCCGTCCGCCTCCTTGCGGAAGCGTTTCGTGTCGGGGATGCGGGTTTGCAGCATCGGTAGCCCCATGTCGGCGACCACCTGCCCGTACTTCTCGTACAGTCCGCTCGTTTCCCGCTTGTCGACTTGGTTCCAGAAAAGGTAAAGCCCCTTCAGGCGGCTCGTTTCCTTGCCCAGCATCATCCGTTGCAGCACGTCGAGGAAGGAGAGCGTGCTTTCCAGCACCGCCTTGTCCGCACTCACCGGGGCGAAGATGTAGTCCATCTGTGCGATCGTGCGCAGGATGCCCGCCGAGTTCACCGTGCCCGGCAGGTCGAAGAAGAGCAGGTCGTAGCAGCCTTCCGCCGCCAGCTCCCTTGCCGTGTCGGGGGCTTGCTCCACCCGGCACTTGCGCACCGGATAGGCGGCACGCCCCGGCTGCCGCATCTGTTCGTAAGCCGCCCGTTTCAGGTATTCGTTCTCCAGTACCGCCCGGCTGTCCCGTTCCCGCATCTCGTACAGGCTGTACTGCGGGAAGTCGCAGTCGATCACCGCTAACGGACACCCCAAGCGGTAGTGCAGGTAGCCCGCCACCAGCACCGTGATAGCCGTCTTGCCGCTGCCGCCTTTCTGTGTGGCGAAAGCCACGTTCAATGTCTGTCTGTCCATATCGTCATTCTGTTGGTTATTCATCCGGCTGCCCGGGCAGCCGCTTCTCTGTTCACTCAATCTGTCAGCCTTTCAGCCACTCTGCCGGTCATTCGTCCGTTCATTCGTTCAGGCATCCGGCTGTCCGCTTGTCCGGCTGTTCAGCCGTTTGACCGTTTAGCCGCTTAGTCATTTAGCCGTTTGGCTGTTTAGCCAATCATCCGGCTGGTTATCCGGTTGTCCGTCCGTTTGTCCGGCAAGACAATCAGCCATTCGGCTGTCCGTCCGGTCGGCTATCCGGCTGTTTCCTTGTCTATCCGGACAGTCGTTTCACCGCTTCCACGGCGCAAAGGAATATCAAAATACCGGTAGTTTATCCGTTTGATTATCAGCGTGTCGTGCATTGTCTTCCCACCCGTAGGTTTGTCGCATCCGGGCATGGTGTCCGGACGGGAAAAGGGCTGTTACTTTGCAGGCGGAAACCAAAATGGAGCAAGAATGAAAAAGAGCGGCAACCGCCCGAAGGAGTGCCCCGGCACTCCGCAGCAGGCAAGGGCATCCCCAATCTGTCCGGCAGGACGGATTTTATTTTCAAACGAAAATGGCAAGTTGTGTGCTGCGGCACTCGAAATGAATTTCGTGCCTCACCACCACCTTGCCCCCTCGATGTGGCATCCCCCTCCGGAGTCGGGGGCTGCTCACGGGGGAGAGCCGTAGGCATACGGCGTTTTCAGACCATGTTTCACTTAAAATTTTACAGGATGATGGACAACCAGAAGAAGTATGCGGGCAACCACGGGCGAAAGCCCAAGCCCGACAAGATGCGCCACCGCTACGTGTTCCGTCTGGACGACGGGGACAACGCCCGTTTCCTCGCGCTTTTCGACGAGTCGGGCAAGGCGACCAAGGCGGAGTTTATCGTTTCCGCACTTTTCGGCAGGGAGATTAAGGTCATTAAACTGGATAAGGGGACGCAGGATTTCTACATGCGCCTGACCACTTTCCACTCGCAGTTCCGTGCCATAGGCACGAACTACAACCAATGCGTGCGTGCGCTCAAATCCAATTTCTCGGAGAAGAAAGCCCTCGCTTTCCTCTACAAGCTGGAGCGGCACACCCTCGAACTGGTCGAGTTGAGCAAGCGGATTTCCGCACTGGTGGAGGAGTTCCGGAGCAAATACCCCGTCCGATGATAGCCAAGATCTCGCACGGCAGCAGCCTGTACGGGGTGCTTGCCTACAACCAGTTGAAGGTGGACGAACGGCACGCCGACGTGCTTTTCACCAGCCGGATTATCGAGCCGCAGGGCGATAACCCCTACACGATAGGGCATCTTTCCCGCTCGTTCGGTGACTACCTCACAGCCAACCGCAAGACCGAGAAACCCGTCCTGCACATCTCCCTCAATCCCGACCCGAAGGATTGCTTGAGCGAGGAGCGGTTTGTCAGCTTGGCGGAGGAGTATATGCGGCGCATGGGCTTCGGCGACCAGCCCTATATCGTCTATCGCCACAACGACATCGGGCGGGAGCACCTGCACATCGTCTCCGTCCGGGTGGACGAAACCGGGCGTGCCATTTCCGACAGCTACGAGCACGGGCGTTCGATGAAGGTCTGCCGGGAGCTGGAACGGCAGTTCGGTCTTGTCCCGGCTACGCCCAAGCAGTGGAAGGAGGGGCTGCCCTTGTCGCCCGTCAGTTACGGGGGCGGCAACCTCAAGGGACAGTTGGCGGGAGTCATCCGCCCGCTTGCCCGGGAGTGGCGTTTCCGTACATTGGGCGAATACCGTGCCGTCCTTTCCCTTTACGGCATCACGGTGGACGAGGTGAAGGGGGAATACGGCGGGCGGGAGTATCACGGCTTGACCTATTCGGCAACCGACAGGGAGGGCAACAAGGTCGGCAAGCCCTTCAAGTCCTCCGTGTTCGGCAAGGAGGCGGGCGTCGCAGCCCTCGAAAGGCGGATGCACAACGCTGCCGCATGGGAAAAGACCCACAAGGAGGTCGCCGCCGCCACCGCCGGAAAGGTTGCAGCCGCCATGCAGAGCGCAGGGCATGACCGGGCGCAGTTCGAGCGGGAACTCATGCGGCAGGGTATCGGCGTGGTATTCCGTCAGAATGAAACCGGGCGCATCTATGGGGCGACCTTCATCGACCATGCCGCCAAAGCCGTCTTCAACGGCTTCCGTCTGGGCAAGGAGTTCTCCGCAGGCGTGTTCAACGACCTTTTCGCCGGGCAGGAAGGTATTCACCTGCCGCAACCTTCCGCCGGGGTGGAACATCCCATCCGGCAGCAGGAGCATACGGGCGCCTTCCAATGGGACGGACACGATACCGGCTATCGTCCCGACCACAAGGACGGCACCACCCAAAACGTGGCGGCCGCCTTCAACCTCTTTGCCCCCGTACCCGGCGGAGCGTCCGGCGACCAGCCCGTACCGCCCCGAAAAAGGAAGAAAAAACGACGATACGGTCGTCAGCAATAAAGAACAAAAAGATAGCATTAACCAAGCAACCATCCGCATGGCATACCGACCTCATTTTCGCAGCGTAAAGCGAACGACCGGAGTGTAGCGTTAAAAAGAAAAAGCTGTTTGAGCGAAGCGAGTTCTTTTTCTTTAGCGAAACGCAGGAAGAGAGTAGCGGAGAAAATGCAGTCTTGACTTTTTCTTTTTGGTATCTTTTTCTTTTGTGTCAAGACAAAAGAAAAAGTACATATACATAATAAAACGAAGTTTTATCATTAATTTTCAACGAATTATGCAAAACGAAGACGATTTGCGTGGACTCGCCAAAGTCATGGAGTTCATGCGTGCGATAAGCATTTTATTTGTAGTGGTAAATATTTACTGGTTCTGTTACCAGTCCGTCCGGGAGTGGGGCATCGACATCGGCGTTGTCGATAGGATATTGCTCGGCTTCCAGCGTACCGCCGGGCTGTTCTCCAATATCCTCTGGACGAAGCTCTTCGCCGTGCTGTTCCTCGCCCTTAGCTGCCTCGGCACAAAGGGCGTGAAGGAACAGAAAATCACGTGGCGCAGGATCATCCTTTGCGGCGTGTCCGGCTTGCTGCTCTTTTTCGGCAACTGGTGGTTGCTCGCCCTTCCTCTGCCGCTTCCGGCGGACACCGTGCTGTATATCGCTACCCTTACCGCCGGGTATATCTGCCTGCTCATGGCGGGGCTGTGGATGTCCCGTCTGCTGAAGACCGACCTGCTCGAAGACGTGTTCAATGTAGAGAACGAATCCTTCATGCAGGAGACCGAGCTGAAGGAGAACGAATATTCCGTCAATCTCCGCACCCGCTTCTGGTTCCGGGGCAGGGCGTATGACGGATGGATCAACCTTGTCAATCCCTTCCGTGCGACGATGGTCTTGGGCACGCCCGGTTCGGGCAAGTCCTATGCAATTATCAATCAATACATAAAACAGACCATCGAGAAGGGCTATTCGCTTTTCCTGTATGATTTCAAGTACCCCGACCTCTCCGAGATAGCCTACAACCACCTGCTCGCCCATTTGGACGGCTACAAGGTCAAGCCCAAGTTCTACGTGATAAACTTCGACAATCCGAGGGAGAGCCACCGCTGCAACCCCATCCACCCGGACTTCATGACCGACATCAGCGATGCCTACGAGAGTGCCTACACGATTATGTTAAATTTGAACCGCACGTGGATTTCCAAACAGGGCGACTTCTTTGTTGAATCGCCTATCATTCTGTTAGCCAGTATTATATGGTATCTCAAAATCTACAAGAACGGCAAGTATTGCACCTTTCCCCATGCCATCGAGTTCCTGAACCGCAAGTACGCCGACATTTTCCCCATCCTGACCTCGTACCCGGAGCTGGAGAACTACCTTTCTCCCTTCATGGACGCATGGGAATCCTCGGCGGTGGAGCAGTTGCAGGGGCAGATTGCCAGTGCCAAGATACCGCTTTCCCGCATGATCTCCCCAGCGCTCTACTGGGTGATGACGGCGGATGATTTCACCCTCGACATCAACAATCCCGAAGAGCCGAAGGTGCTCGTAGTCGGCAACAATCCCGACCGTCAGGGCATCTACGGGGCGGCATTGGGACTGTACAACTCCCGCATCGTGAAGCTCATCAACAAGAAGAAACGGCTCAAATCCGCCGTGATTATCGACGAGCTGCCCACCATCTACATGCGTGGGCTGGATAACCTGATTGCCACCGCCCGAAGCAACAAGGTAGCCGTCATGCTCGGCTTTCAGGATTTCAGCCAGCTAAAGCGTGATTACGGGGACAAAGAGTCCGCTGTAATCTGCAATACCGTCGGCAATGTATTTGCAGGTCAGGTAGTTGCCGAAACCGCCAAAACGTTAAGTGAACGTTTCGGCAAGGTCTTGCAGAAACGGCAGAACATGACCATCAACCGGAACGAGACCTCCGTCTCCATCAACACCCAGATGGACAGCCTCATTCCGGCAAGCAAAATTTCCAACCTCACGCAGGGTATGTTCGTCGGGGCGGTCGCCGACAACTTCGACGAGCGTATCGAGCAGAAGATTTTCCATGCCGAGATTGTCGTGGACAACGAGCAGGTCAAGCGGGAGACCGCCCGCTACGTGAAGATACCGCAGATCATCGACTTCACCGACAAGGACGGCAACGACACCATGCAGCAGCAGATTGATGCCAACTACTACCGCATCAAGAGCGAGGTTAAGCAGATTGTCGCTGACGAGATCGAGCGCATCAAGGCGGATCCGAAACTCTCACACCTGATCAAAAACGGATAATAAGCGTAAATTTCTACCTTAGTAGTAAAACAGTTGTTTTTATATAGTTTTACCAAGTTGGTTGAACAGCGCAAATTGTTGAATAATAGCGAATTTAAGCAATTTTTCGCCAAGAGCACAAACCGAAAATTACGCAGCCATGGAAAATAGCAGGGAAAAGGATAACTGACCAAGGAGCAACTTGATATAATGTGGCAGGCTGTCTGCATCTGTCGAGGAAAGACACCGCAGGCGGTCAGGACGTGCTGGAAATGCATAAAACACTCCAGGCGAACAAAGTCCTGTTCAGGATGACGGATGAAAGAACAAGGGTGCAGCAACGGACGAGTACCTGCAACAGTTGAGCCGACAGATAGACCGGTTGGAAGGGTTGAAAGTAAACCACAGCCATAGTTTCAACGTGACATATTCCAGGTCGTATCTTGTTCAAGTCACCATCGTGGAATTGTTTCTTTTTTCGCTGGTGCATAACGCATGGCAGCTTAAAAGGGGCTGGCGGCTCAAATACCGCTACGTTCTGATGTCGGGAAATGCGGACGCCAAGACACTTGACAGGCTGGAGAACTGCTTCGAGTGGAACAGGGACAGGAAGCTAATATGGAAGATCAGGAAAGAGGTGGAGGACTTCGAGCGTTGGACGGAAAAGAAAGTGGCAGAAATGCTGCGTGCTAAAAGACAACAGCCGGGAGTGGGGAAATAACATACAAGAAAGAAAAAGGTCCAAAATATACCGTACTTCCTGATTTTTAAACGCTTCAAGTTATTGATTACAAGAACGGATTGTCTGAAGACGAAATTGTTAGATGATCAAAGTGACCATAACAACCGTATGGTATTTCTTGTTATAGTCGGTTGCATCTGATTATGCAGGAATTTTAATGTACATATTCAAATATAAATATTGATATAGGCCAAAAATACGGTTTATTTATTAATAAAATCATGATTACTAAACAAATTGTTAAAAAATAGAGCTAAATTGATAAGTTGAAAATTAAAATATTCATCTTATTTTGCAAAAAATATATTATTAATATTAATAACTATAACAAGTATGGTTAATTTTTGCTGCTCGTTTTTCCGTAAATCAAGGAATTATTTTAGGTATTGATTATATTGATTTATTCTCATTTTATATATTTAAAATTAAACAATTACATGAATTTATTCAAATCATCAGTTCTGTGCGGCATGGTCATAGTGTCATTCATGACATCCTGTACAGACGTGGATATCACCATGCCCAAGGGGCCCAAAGGTGATACGGGGCTTTCAGCCTACGAGTTTTGGAAGGAAAAAGTTGCGGATGGAACCGTCAACTGGCCGAAGGATCAGACAGAAGTCGCTGACTTCTTCAAGTTTCTCAAGGGAAAAGATGGCAAAGACGGGAAGGATGGTCAGAGTGCTTTCGAGCAGTGGAAAGACATGATTGCCAGCGGTAGCGTGGACGACCCGCATAATCCCGGCGAGAAATGGCCCTCCGAAAACAACACGGTACAGGATTTCTGGCGTTTCCTGACCGGAGCCAGCGGAGAGGACGGACAGACACCGCATATAGGTGATAACGGCAACTGGTTCATTGGGAAAGAGGATACCGGTATCGGCGCACGTGGGCGTGACGGTCAGGATGGTAAAGACGGTAAAGACGGAACGAATGGTCGTGATGCTATACCGCCGACAGTCACCATTGGCGATAACGGCAACTGGTATATAAATGGAACGGATACAGGCAAGCCCGCTTTCGGTAAGGATGGCAAAGATGGAAAGGACGGAAAGGATGGAGCTAACGGAGCCAACGGTAAAAGTGCCTACGAGCTTTGGAAAGAGTATATCTCGTCCGGTGATGTGGACAACCCGCATAATCCTGACCAAAAATGGCCGGCGGACCGGAACAAGCAGACTGATTTCTGGGATTTCCTGACCGGAAAATCCTCTGTTATCGAGATAGAAGTTGGAAAATACAATGTTATTCCTGAATACTGGAACTCTTCCCTGAAAGAGTATGTTGTACCTTCGGACGGTTCGGTTCTATTTACCGTGTATGACAAGACCGGCAAAAAGGTCACAGCCGGAGTAAAGGTGAGCGACTTACCCGGTGTATCTTCTACGGATGCATTTATCACAAACGAGGAAGGGCAGTTCAAGGTCACATGGGATAAATTGCCAGACAATAAGGGTTTATCAGAAAGGAAAGGAAGTGTGACTGTAACGGTTGATGGAACGCAGGAAACGAGTGCGGGCAACACGTTGGTGCCGAATAGGATCAATGTTAGAGCTATCATTACAAGCGCATATCTGTCTAATTATTCTAATACGTCGATAGATATTTATAGGACACTAAATGTATATTACAGCTTCGAGCGTCAAGTGGATGGAGAATGGGATAAGTATCCGACGTCCATTACTACTCCTTATAATAGTATGAAATCGGCCAGGGTTAAAGATATAAACCGGCCTGTCAACGAAGGAAATGTGGACAAAGATCAGTTAGTCCGCTATAGCAATGGAAACTCATATCTCTACATCATTCGTCCGTTGGTTTTGACAGAGACGGAGAAGGCAAATGTGGTGAAGAATGATACTGTCGGCAAGTTGGCGAAATATGAATGGGACCAAACAGACAATTATGCGGCACTGTATTTTGGTGATGGTACGGGAAGTTATAATGACTATGGACAGACTATATATTTGCAGGACAAGATACATGTCCCAGAAGTGTATCCGGCCCCATCTTTTAAAGAAAACAGTGTGTTTATTGAAATCAAGCAGGGTATTACCACCATGTGGGGAGAGATTGACACGGATAATTTACAGGATTTTTATAAAACATACGCTTACCCGACAGGGCAAGATAAATTTACAAAAGAGGAAGGAACCAATGTTTGGAAACATCCGGAAGGCAAGTTGCCGGCATCAGAGCTGGCAGAAGATCGGGCTGTATTTATAGAAATGCGTACTTTCATCAATGGAACGGGAGGAACTGTACATACCGGATCCAAGCCGTTGTCAACGGGAGGCAAGCGCTTTAAACTGACAAGCACTTATCCCAATAACTGGATTGGTCTGGATATCAGACGACGGACAGAAAGCACTGATAAAATAACATATAATATATCTAACGAGTACCGTGGGCGTTACGCTTACTATCTGTTAAAAGAGGAAGATAAGTACTATTTAGTTGATTTTGCGGACTGGTCCAAGCGGATGCCCTTGCCAATCAAGGATTGTCCTGTCGACTGGATGAATTGATTTATTTATTGGATAATTGAATATGAAGAAAAAAATAACGATATGCTTTGTGTGTCTCTCCTTGCTGTTGGTCTCTCTGGCGGTGAGAGGACAGGACACGAAAACGACCCGTCGTGTGCCTCTCCAGGCAGAGGTGACGCATGACGGACTGTCAGAAAAGGAATCAAAAGCCTGGGAGATCGGTCTCGGCGGTTCGCTGATAAACTGGAGTCGGGTGTCAGTCACTGGTTTCCGGAGTACGCCGGACAACTACTTTTATAACCTGAAAGCGAATCATCTGATGGGAGGGGTAAACTTGTACATCGCACGGGAATTGAACCGGTGGTTTTACCTGGATTTGCAGGGAAGCGTCGGTTTGACGAAAAACAACAACCGTACCGCAGGTGATGACAGGAAACGTGATTTACTGTACATGGGGGGACTGGGGCTACAATTCCGCTTTACTCCCCTGCTCAGATCCCAATGGGTTGAACCTTATCTCAGGGTAGGTGTGAACTATCTGCATAAAGACTTTGCTTCCGTATATGGCGGCAACTTTGAGGATGATCCAACCGGACAGGCATATTGGGAGTCTTCCGACATCTGGAATCCTGACGGGCGTTCATCCGACAAAAACTCGTTTGTTCCCCTGTCTTTCGGGGCGGGTGTGAAAGCCTGGTTAAGCAACTCGTTCGGGCTGGGGTTACAAGGTGAATACCTTCTGCCCGTGCAGAAGGGGCTTCCCCACTTCGTTCAGGTTTCTGCCAGTGTCATCTGGCGTATTGGCGGAAAGAGCAAACATGCGGCTCCGGTGGTACGATATGTGGAGATAGAGAAACCCGTGGAAAGAATCGTCGAGCGGGTGGTTGAGAAAAAGGTGGAGGTTCCGGCCATTATTGACACTATGGCGTGTGATCTCTTGGAGAATATCCATTTTGAATTTGACAGGGATGTCATAACAGCCACTTCGGAAAGAACGCTTGACAGGCTGGCAGAGCTACTGAAAAGCTATCCGGACAGCCGTTTCCTTATCACGGGCTACACGGACGCCAAAGGAAGCGACTCCTATAACTTGACCCTTTCCGCACGGCGTGCTGAAAAGGTGCATGCCGCCCTGATCGGGCGTGGAGTTCCCGCCCGGATGATTAAATGGCGTGGCGTGGGTAAGCGTGCGGCCATTATCTCCGCCACTGCTGCGGACAATATCCGTGAAGGGGACAGAAAAGTCCTGCTGGAACGGGTTACCAACATGGATTATTGGAATGCCCTGGATAGCAAATAACCCGAATGTTCAGATAGTGATGAAAATGGATTGAAACAGTGCGGGAATCTCATCCGCATCATTCTATTCCCAGGTCAGGAGGAGTAATACGGGGCATTTCTCCGCCAGGCCTGGGAATTTTACTTTACATGACCGGATGGACGTGCAACAGGTTTGGATGATTATCGAGAATGATTAATAAGCATAAAACCGCTTATGCTATGATTGTATTGCTGCAAAATTATAAATATAATTGTCCATGTTTTTGCATTGCTAATAAACAGATAGACACTGTTTTTCATGGGGAAGCAGGCAGAATGATCGCTCATGATAATACTTGTGATTCACATGAATGGAAAAAACTTTTGTCTTTATAGTTTAACAATCAAAATATTAAAACTTATGAATACTCTTCTTTTGAATGCCACTTCTTCCGTCAAGATCGAGCAAATCGTGGATAAACTGGTAGATATAGGACTGGATGCCGGAAAGAACATGCTTATCGCCCTGCTTATTTATTTGGTGGGACGCTTTGTCATACGCCAGGTTAACAAACTGGTTCATAAACTTCTGGAAAAAGGGAAGTTGGAACACAACGTTCAGACTTTTGTCAGGAACCTGATCAACATTCTGTTGAACATGGTGCTCATCTTTGCGATCATAGGCAAGCTGGGCATCGAGACGACCAGTCTGGCCGCACTGCTCGCATCGGCGGGAGTTGCCGTAGGTATGGCGTTGTCCGGCAACCTCTCCAATTTTGCCGGAGGACTGATTATCCTTGTGTTCAAACCTTTTAAGGCCGGGGATTATATAGACGGTCCGAATTTTAGCGGAACCGTGAAGGAAGTACAGATTTTCCATACCATACTTTCCACTCTGGACAACCGTATGATATATGTTCCTAACGGCATATTGAACAGCAATGCGGTCACCAACTACAGCACACAGGAATTACGTCGTGTGGACTGGGTGTTCGGAGTGGAATACGGTGAGGATGTACAAAGGGTAAGAGAGGTTCTAGCTGATATTCTGGCAGGGGACGCACGTGTCTTGAGGACTCCCGCCCCGCAGATCGTTCTGGGAAAACTCAACAGTAGCAGCGTGGATATGACAGTGCGTGTATGGGTTGTCACTGCCAACTACTGGGATGTATTGTATGACATCAATGAAAAGGTTTATTCCGTTTTCAGAGAAAAAGGCATAAATTTCCCTTTCCCGCAAATTACCGTACACCATGCGGACCGAACGGGAGACGGACAAAGGGGCTGATTTGCTCCTGTACTCGGGGCAATTCTTAGTAAACCCTGAAACGGGGCGGTACGGATAAATAAATCAACGTGTAACGGCCCATTTCTGCCGGGTTGATCCGATAAAAAAATAGAGGCTATTTATGACAATAGCCTCTACAAACAATAATATCACTAAGGACCTTTTTAAACAGGGATATTCAGTTATAGTCGCATGAATGCGACATCGGTGAAACAATGAATAATTATCTGTTACTTGAATCCGGCTTATTGCTTTTTATAACCGCATTTCGGACATACACCCTCCTCATTCAGAGCTACCCCACACAGTGGACAACGCTCTATATCGTGCCTGGTTACAAATTCAGCAGATCCGGCATTCACCCCGCTGGTAAACGTAATTTTCGCAATGTTCAGCCTGTCTTTGAGCAAATTATACACGATTTTAATCATACCCTCCACGGTCGTGGTTTCTTTTGTCACCACCAGCCGGGCGTCGGGATATGCCGTGGCCAGTTCTGTCTTGAATGCCTCGCCCTTCATCTTGTTTTGCGGATGACCGTTTTTGATGCCTTGCTTCTCATACACGTCAAGTATGGCGGGCAGTAACGGGTCATCCTTGCGGAGTACCAAGGCATGGTCGAAGTTTTTCAGTACTTCCCATGCCACTTTCTGGATCTCGTTGCAGGGGTAAACCATGTTCGCTCCCTCGTTCACCGTGTCCTCCACCTCAATGGTCAGCACGCCCGTGTGCCCGTAGAGATACTGTGCTTCGCCCTGGAAGCCGTAGAACCGATGTGCATATTGCAAATCGAATGTTGTAATACTTCTCATAGTCTTTACTTTTTTGAGATTATACATTATTTTTATTCAGGGTAATCTGAACTTGTATCTTTTCTATCTCCCCCGGGTCAAAATTCCGGCGTAGCAAATATTCCCGTATCATCCCGGTCAGTTCGGGATCCATGTAATCCATGATTTTCATCCCGTCGAATACGTGGTGATGTTCTGTCACGCTGATGTCGTAATAGCATTTGCCTGTCCCGGGATGACAGACCAACGATAAAATGCCGGCTTTGCAGAATGAATCGAGGATGCGATAAATTGTGGACAGCCTCATGTCACTGTCTTTCTTCTGTACACCAGTAATGATCTCATCCATGGTCGCATGGCGCAATCGCATCATCACCTCATACACGCTCTTGCGTTGTGGGGTAACTTTCAGTCCGGCATCTCTTATCTTGTTTACCGTTTCCGTATGGTACAAATAGTCAGAACCAGCCAAGACAAGGAAATTAAGATAATGCGGTAAGTTTAAGTTGCGGCTTTGTATATACATCCAAAACAAATTAAACTTACTATTAATATAAACATAAGTTTTTATTTATCGAAAAAGACCGAAATGTATGCAAATTGCATGTGATCATCACAAAAATACTATAGAATAAAATGCGCAATATATTTATAATCAAATTGTTATGCTTAAAGTTTTGTTTACTACACTACAACCATAGTAATCATCCTGTCGGAATATAATCCCATATTGCAAGTAAAAAGGAAATACTAGTATTTTATATGCAACATCACAAAAACATAACACATGGACATCCGAGTGTTCATTTATCTGGACTGCGGTTTCTTTTTCACATGGGATACCTTGTATAAAAAAGAAAAAGAATCACCTCTGGAGGTCATCCATACATCCAGCTTCTTTGCATTAAAGAACTAAAATGATAAATAAAAGAGCTGGAATGAAAACATTTATTTTTGAATAAATTTCGATTTTTGCAAAATAATTAAAAATTAAACCTTATGATGAAGAAAATTTTTATCAGTTTGTTTTTGTCTGGTGTTTTTATGTATCACACAAATGCCCAGACCGCAGTAGAGGGTAACAAGTTTCTGGACAACTGGTCCATCGGGATCAGTGCGGGAGGAACAACCCCGTTAACACATCATTCTTTCTTTGGAAACATGCGCCCGATCACGGGGATAGAACTGAATAAACAATTGACTCCGGTTTTCGGTTTCGGTCTGGAGGCGGTCGGAAGCTTTAACACCTCACAAAGCAGGACCATTTTCGACCGCTCCAATGTCAGTCTGTTGGGGTTGGTGAACCTGAACAATCTCCTTGGGACCTATACCGGGGTTCCCAGATCTTTTGAAATCGAAGCGGTGGCCGGAATCGGATGGTTGCATTATTATATGAACCGGGAAACGGGTTCCGATCAGAACAGCATGTCAACAAAACTGGGCCTGAACTTTAATTTCAACCTGGGAGAGAGCAAGGCATGGACATTGGCACTGAAACCTGCCCTGGTCTATGACATGAATGCTATGGGTTCCGAAGCCGTACGTTTCCATTCCGGACGGGCCGTATGGGAAATATCCGTTGGTCTGAAGTATCATTTCGGATGCAGTAACGGGAAACACCACTTTACAAAAGTGAGAGCTTACGACCAGCAGGAGGTGGATGTCTTGAACGCAAAAATTAATGAACTTCATACACAGGCCGGTAAAGATGCCGAGGCATTGCAGGAGGCAGTGCGAAAGGTAACGGAACTGGAGGCCGCACTGGACAAATGCCGCAACCAGGAACCAAAAATTGTGAAAGACACCATTGACAACACTAAAAAGACGCTGGAATCCGTCATAACTTTCCGCCAGGGCAGGACGACAGTTGACAACTCCCAACTCCCGAATGTCGAACGTATCGCTACTTATTTAAAGAACCATAAGGGAGCAAGTGTGCTCATCAAGGGTTATGCCTCTCCTGAGGGAAGCGTGGAAGTTAACGAGCGGATCGCCCGACAAAGAGCGGAGGCCGTGAAAAAAATGCTGGTGGGCAAGTATGGAATTGCAGAAGAACGGATTGTAGCCGAGGGCCAGGGAGTAGGGAACATGTTCGAGGAGCCCGACTGGAACCGGGTAAGCATCTGTACGATCAACGCGGGAACGGAATCCAGTAGCCGTTAAATGCGATCCGGAAAATACCGGAAAGATGCATTCACTTGAACAGAATGTATTAACTATATTTATTCTACACGTAATTTGAAATGCTATGAACAGGTATGTATCTGAAATGATCGGGACAATGGTCCTTGTATTGATGGGATGCGGAAGTGCTGTTTTTGCCGGGGATATGCCCGGTGCGGTCACCACCGGGGTGGGTACCCTGGGAGTTGCCATAGCCTTCGGGCTGTCGGTGGTCGCCATGGCATACGCTATTGGCGGAATATCCGGATGCCATATAAATCCGGCGATCACACTGGGCATGTACTGCTCGGGAGGAATGGGGGGCAAGGATGCCCTGTTATACATTATTTTCCAGATAATCGGGGGGATTCTCGGATCAGCCGTACTTTTCATACTGGTATCTACGGGGCCACATGCCGGCCCTACCATGACAGGGAGCAACGGCTTTGCTGAGGGGGAAATGTTGCAGGCCTTTATCGCTGAGGCCGTCTTTACGTTTATTTTCGTTCTTGTGGCGCTGGGAGCCACGGATAAAAAGAAAGGGGCCGGTAAACTGGCGGGCCTGGTCATCGGGCTGACGCTTGTCCTGGTGCATATCGTATGTATTCCCATCACCGGAACATCAGTAAATCCCGCGCGCAGCATAGGACCCGCACTTTTCGAGGGAGGAGGCGCGATCTCACAGCTTTGGCTATTTATCGTCGCTCCACTGACAGGAGGTCTGGCCAGTGCCATAGTGTGGAAAGCCATTTCTCAGCATAGCGACAGACAACGATGAAGGGAAGGTGGATGACCCCGAGACACGTTTCTCTGTTATCCACCTTTGTTTGATACATTATTATCAACTAAAATAAAAAAAAATGTCAAAAAGTAGTTTTTTACTGGATTTTAAAGCGTTTGTCATGCGTGGAAACGTGGTAGACATGGCCGTGGGTGTGATCATCGGCGGTGCCTTCGGGAAAACTTGAGTTCAACTTATAAATGCAACTTTTTGGGTGCGGATAATAAGCAATAAA
>ERZ827516.1543-NODE-1543-length-19893-cov-3.473435_pt1 | contig 19893 bp, 16 predicted proteins | sample MGYA00519703_ERZ827516 | MGnify/ENA primary metagenome ERZ827516 (study PRJEB31778, sample SAMEA3449337) | human gut metagenome | biome: human gut; feature: human-associated habitat; material: faeces | place: United Kingdom | collected 2010/2012 ...
GTCTTTTTACCAGCAGTCCCCATTGTAAAAACAATACTCCATCGATGATAAGATACAACACCGGCAGACTGATCCGTTTCCCTGCTACATACCCGATAAAGACATACAGGATCATTGGATTTATGACCGCAATGGAAATCATCGTTGTCAGGTCACTTCTGCGTCCCGTAAAAACATACAGGCTTTCCCATTTTTTGTGAAACTCTTTTTCCTCCGGCTTCTCTAACATCACATTCTCCTTTTACTCTTTATGATGTCTGGAGAAGAAAGAATGTTTCTCCGGTTTCTTCTCGCCGGAAGCTTCTCCGCCCTCTTTCCAGTGGAAATATTCCGCATCCAGATTGACATTGACATTTACCTCTGCTTTTGGCGCAGCTTCCTCTGGCGTATCTTCGGGAATTTCTTCGGGCAGTTCATTTTCCGGCACGATTCCTGCCTTTTCAAAATACTCCTGGTTGATCTTAATTTCCGGTTTGATCGCAGAATAAGGCGATGGCTCTGTCTCCCCCTTTTCCTTTGCCCTTTCTTTTTCAATCTCACGGTTACGATCCTCGATCAGATTCAGATATTTGTCCGTATCAGCAAGATTCTGCAGATGTCCTTTCAGGTCTGACTGGTCTCTCCTTACAACATCTTTTTCTTTCTGAAGTTTTTCATTGGCATCCTTATAAATCTCCTGCATGGCATCCGTTGCCCTCTGCATGATTTCCTGTACATGCCGCAGTGCCTCATTGGTATACATAACAGACGCAGCATACACATCCTCCGCTTTCCCGCTGGCATCTTTTAAGATATCTTCTCCGATTTTTGCCGCCTCACGTCTTGCACGCTCCTTGCCCCGCGTTGTCAGTTCATACTCATCCAGCATCGCGTAAATGGCCTTATTTAGCTCTGCAAGCAGCTCTAACATTCTTTTTTTATCAAGGATAATTTTACTGCCAATACTGTCATAAGCTTCACTGCCTGCAAGCAATATATGCATTTGTCTTAAAATTTCTTCCGTTTTGTCCTGCGCGCTCATGGTTATTCTCCTGCTTTACTTCCGCTGCGTCTTTTTCCTGTCTGGTATTTTACTAATTTTAACACTAACCGTATCAGCAAAACAACCAGTAAAATAACGATCAATACGACTCCTGCGATCATGACGGCATATTTGTTCGGATTTTTTATTAATTTTATGAGATTGGCCGAATCATCTACCACTTTTCTTTCATGCAATCCGGCATAATATTGTGGAATATCCGCAATTCCATCTCCATTTTCATCCGGGAACGACTCCATATAATGTGCGATCGCCGTCCATGCCTTTAATTCCCCGCCATTATCTGTCAAAATCACATCTTCAAAATTTTCAATCGGTGTTCCGTCTGCCTTTTTCGGCACAACAGACAACAGTCCATACGATGTTTTCGTCACCGCAGACAGCATCTGCCCACTGTAAAGATCTGCCACCACGCGATACAATTTATCGTCCTCTAACTCCCTGCGATTGCCATCTGCATCCAGCAGATACACGTCGGTAACACGGTTTAAGATCATACGGTGCGGATTATAAGTAAACTGCAGGCCGTACATATACAAACGTGCGGATGTCATCAGATCCGACACGGATGCGTCGATCTCTGCCACGGTTTTTAACTCTTTTCCTGTCAGATATGCCTCGATCAGCGGATAACCCGGCACACCGTCTGCACCGATTCCAAGTGAAAATGAATTGAAAACATCTTCTACTGTAATATTTCCCTTTGTGTAGGTGTCACGGATCGTTCCACTCGGCGCGATTGCCACATCCACGGGAGTGCCATTATAATCCGTACTGTTTGTGACCGCATAAGCATAGGCATCTGCGATGAGATCCCCCAGATTATGCTCGGTATGGATGTTGTAGAGATCCTCCAGGCTGTCAAATGCTACATCATTTTCCGCAAGTACCTGTTCTCTCGTAAACCCAAACTGTGCCAGATAATCGGTATCCACCGTCGCCATAAAAGAATTGATTTCTTCCTGTGTAGCAGCATTCTCTGCAATGTCCGTCTCGATTGAAGTAAGTTTATATTCTTTCATGTTCCATCGGCCATCATCCTTTTGTTCTAAGGATAAGGAACCTAAATACTTGCCGTACTCACCTGCGGAAACGATATAAGTATCCCCATGCACAATCGGCTCATCCAGTTTCGTATGCGTATGTGCGCTGACGATCACATCCAGATCCGGCACTTTTTTCGCAAGAATCTCATCTTCTGACTTTGACTCATCCTCTGAAGTTCCACTATGGGAAAGACAGACGATAATATCCGCATCTTCGTTTTTCTTAATTTCAGCTACGGTCTTTTTTACTGCTTCCACCGGATCCGTAAACTGCAGTTCGCAGGTCGGTGCACATGCCAGTGCATCTTTTCCGAATACGCCAAGCAGTGCCACCCGGACATCGCCCTTTTGCACCATCACATAATCTTTCACACCGTATTCCGTAAATGCATCACGGATCTGCTGCTGTCCTTCTGAGAATCCCTGCTGTTCCATGGCATCCCAGTTGATATTACAGACAAGAAGCTCCGGCACGGTATCTCCGCTTTCCGCCGCGGTTTCAAGCATCTTAGCAAGCCCCTTTGAACGATAATCAAATTCATGGTTGCCAAGTGTTGTCGCCTCACAGCCCAGTGCCCCTAACATCCGAATCTCTGCCGCCTGTGTCTCAAAAACGGTCTGCACCAGCGTTCCCATGGAAAAATCTCCGCCATCCACCACCAGTGTATCCGGGTCTTTTTCTTTCTGTTCATCGATCAGTGTCTTAATCCTTGCAAACCCGCCGATCATTTCCTGTTTTTCATCTACTACCGTTGAAAAGCTGTTCAGATGAGAATGTGTGTCATGCACGAACATGATATCTATTGTTTTCAAGTCCGTCTGGTCTGCCGCCTTCACACTGCCGGATAGCCCCGTCATTCCCAAAACCAGAACAAAAACAAGGACTGCAGCCAGTTCCATTTTCCAATTTTTAATCTTTTCCCGTAACATATAAGTCTCCCTGTTTTACAAAGCATAATTTTACTTATATTTTACTTGAACTTTTAAAATTAGTAAATGGTGGTGCAGTCCTAATTTTCACTTTATCCAAAATATTTTTTACAATAGATTGATCCTGTCTATGCAACCGTAAATTTCTTTGTGTCCTTCCGCAGCATCAAAGATGCTTCCTGCGTCTGTTTCATCAGTACACGCATATCTTCTGCCTGTCTGTCAACATTGGTAACACGCTCTGCAATGCTTCCGGTACTTGCCGCACCATCATTCGCAGCTTTCGTTACCTCCTGTATATTTGCAACCACTCCGCTGACTGAAGCTAAAAGCTGTTCGGATGCCGCACTGAAATCCGTTACAAGTTCTTCAACATAGTTTGCATCTTCATTATAATTATCTGCCATTTTTTCAAAATCATCAAAACTCTCCGTAACGTCTCCTCCCACAAACTCTAACAGACGTTTTGCATCTGTGGTCAGTCTTGCAACTGCTGTCTGGACACGCTCTGTCACTTCCTGGATATTCCCGACCGTGCTCGCCGACTGCTCCGCAAGATTACGGATCTCATCTGCAACAACTGCAAATCCTTTTCCCGCCTCTCCGGCTCTTGCGGCTTCAATTGATGCATTCAAAGCCAGCAGATTTGTCTGCGAAGTGATTCCCATGATGGACTCCGCAAGAACACCGATCTGCTCCACGACTTTTGCATTTTCCAGTGCTTCCAATAAGCTCTCATTGATTTCCCCATGCACTTTCCTGATATTTGCACGGCTTGCACTGATTTTTTGTTTCGTATCAGCCGCTCTGGTATGGATCTCATCAACTTTTCCGTTTCCCTCCTGCGCATGCTCTGCAATTCCTTTTGCAGCTTCCTCAATCTCTCCGGACATCGTATTCACTTCCTGTGCAGCTGCTGCGGTCTCCTGATTTCCGGCTGCAAGTTCCTGCGTGATACCGGATACACTGTCGATCTCGTCCGCAAGTTTTGCCAGTGCCGTCTCTGCTGTTCCAACCGTTTCATCCAATGTATCCGCTTCGCGCTGTACATAGCCGATCAGATGTCTCATATTGTGATGAATGTCACGGATGCTGCGTGCAAGAATACCGATCTCATCTTCACGTTTCAGGTATTTTTCCTCCACACGCTGCGTAAAATCGCCCTGTCCCATTTTTTTGGCAAACAGCGCAGATCTTTTGACGCCCGATGTAATGTCGAATGTAAGATACAGTACCCATATATCCGTGAGTATACACATAATAACCATAAAATAGAAAAACTGATCCTGTTTTGCTTTCTTTTCCTGCTGCATTTTCTGCAATATCGGCTGCAGTTCCTGTTGTATTTCTTCCTGGGAATATTCCGGATGTTCCTCACTTACATATTCTTCCATGCTGGCGATCGCATCATTACGGATAGCACCCATATTTTTAGCTCCGACAACTACTCCATATAATCCGATTATTAAAATCTCAATAATCAGAATCGTCATTTTTACCTTTAATGATACTTTTCCACTTAGGGTCACATCAATATCCTCCTTTGTTCTTTCTGATTTATTCTCATAAACGGTCCTATATTGGTTTCATTCTACTATCATTTAATTTTGATTGCAATATACATCTTTGACAATTTATCAGGCTTTTGTTTCCTGTCTGGTGTATTCCAGTCATGAATTTTTAAATTCATAGGACGTAATTTCCTATGAATTTAAAAAAATACGGCATATCCTGCCGGACACACCGCATTTTCATATTTCTGTTTATTTTAATGCTGCAGGATTGATCTTCTTTGTGCGGATATCCTCTTTTAACAGTGCAAGGAAATCTTCCCTGGAAACTGTGGTGGAATTCTGCTCTCCATGCAGTCTGTAACTTACGGTTCCGTCAGCTGCTTCGTTCTTACCAAGTACTAACAGATACGGCACTTTCTCCATCTGTGCTTCACGGATACGGTAGCCGAGTTTCTCGTTTCTCTCATCGATCTCAACACGGATTCCGTTATCATCGAGATATTTGTATAAGTCATGTGAGTATGCGTTAAGTTCCTCATCCTCATTTTTTACCGGAAGGATCTTAGCCTGAACCGGAGCTAACCATAACGGCAGGTTTCCTTTTGTCTCCTCTAAAATATATGCCATGAAACGGTCGAGGGAACCAAGGATCGCTCTGTGTAAAACGACCGGCGTTTTCTTTGTTCCGTCACTGTCAATATAGGACAGATTGAATTTTGCCGGCAGACAGAAGTCTAACTGGCAGGTGGAAAGTGTATACTCATTACCGATCGCCGGTTTTACGTTTACATCCAGTTTCGGTCCGTAGAAAGCAGCCTCACCGATCTCCTCTGTATACTCAATACCGATATCATCAAGTACTTTGCGGAGTGCGTTCTCTGCGTTGTTCCACATCTCATCATCATCATGATATTTTACTTTATCTTCCGGATCTCTTAGGGAGAGTACACAGCGGTAATCTGTGATATTGAAATCTTTGTAAGTATCAAAGATCAGCTCAACCACTTTTGCAAACTCTGATTCGATCTGCTCCGGTGTTACAAATAAATGTGCATCATTCTGGCAGAAATGTCTTCCTCTCTCGATACCCTTTAAAGTACCACTTGCCTCAAAACGGAAGTCGTGTGCGATCTCACCGATACGGATCGGAAGATCTTTATAGGAATGCATTCTGTTTGCGTAGATCATCATGTGATGCGGGCAGTTCATCGGGCGGAGTACGAAAGACTCTCCCTCAACTTCCATTGCCGGGAACATGTTCTCTTTGTAGTGATCCCAGTGACCGGAAGTCTTGTACAGATTTACCGTACCGACACAAGGTGTCATAACATGCAGATAACCAAGTTTGCGCTCTTTTGCTTTGATATAATTTTCAAGCTCCTGCCATACGGTATATCCCTTTGGAAGAAACATCGGAAGTCCACGTCCAACCAGATCATCGGACATGAACAGGTGCATCTCTTTGCCGATCTTTCTGTGGTCACGGTCTTTCGCTTCCTCTAAGAGTTTTAAATGCTCCTCTAACTCTTCTGCGGTCGGGAAACATACACCGTAGATACGCTGCATTACATGATTATTTGCATCACCTTTCCAGTAAACACCGGAATATTTGATCAGTTTAAAGTTTTTACATAATTTAGTATTGTCAACATGCGGTCCACGGCAGAGATCCGTGAAATCGCCCTGATCGTATACGGAAATATTTCCATCCTCTAAACCATCGATTAGGTCAAGTTTGTACTCATCATCTTTAAAAAGCTCTAACGCTTCTGCTTTTGAGATCTCACGTCTGTAAATCTTTTTACCTTCTTTGCAGACTTTTTTCATCTCTTTTTCGATCGCTGCGATCACATCATCATTGACAGCAGTATCGCCAAGATCGATATCATAATAAAATCCTTCTTTTACAACAGGTCCTACCCAGAACTTTGCGTTCGGATATAAGTGTTTTACTGCCTGTGCCATCACATGTGCACAGGAATGGTTGAGCGTATTCAGTCTCTCGTCTTCTTTAAAATCTACCATGATTAATCTCCTTTTCCTAAACTAAAAAGTCCCTTATACAGACAACTTATCTGTATAAGGGACGAATAAACATTTTTATCCGCGGTTCCACCCCGTTTATTTCCATGTGGAAAATCACTCATTTTGATGATAACGGAATCACCGGACCGGATTAGGGCCGCTCAGAGATGGTCTTCCTGAAGTTCCATTTTAAGATACTCACACCAAAATGTATCTCTCTCTTTAAAATTTCCGATCAGTACTCTTCTCTTCAATGCGTTTCTTTGATTTTATTTCATAGAATGCATTCTGTCAAGTTTATTCTTTCGTACATCACACCTCAATATATGGATATTCGTGGAAATAATCCATGATCAGTTCCACCATCTCAACATTGATTTCTTTGACCAGCGGACATTCTGTGTAAACATCATATCCACCAGCACCGCTGTAACGGTAATTATTCAGGCATAATGTAAATTTATCTTCATCTAAAACCGGCCTTCCGTCTCTTGAAAGCCCCACGATCCTGCTTCCGACCGGGTTTTTTGGATTGATTTCAAAATCCACACCCATATAATAGTCATAATTATAATGTTCCACCTTTGGAACCAGGAAGCTGTCGGAAACACAGACATTTCCTTCGTTATCATATGCAAAGTATTCTGCACTGCGCTCCATTACTGTCTTTAGCTGTGCACCCGTGATCTCACAGACCACAAGTGTATTCGGATATGGATAAGTGGCTATGATATCGCGTGTGCTCACTTCACTGCGGAAACCTGCGATTTCATTTGCCAGACCGACGGACGATAACATTGCTCCCGAAAAATGAAGCTGGATACGGTTTAAAAAATCGGCGATCGGTGAGCCATACAATGCCATTTTTACCTTTTCTTCCGGCATGATTGCACGGCTCAAATGACCAATTGGCTGATTAAGCCATGCCTGCACCGCATTTTCTGTGGAACGGTACTTGTCCGCAAGCACCGTTCCCTTTGCCGCGTCTGACTGACGCAGTTCGGAGCGGATACTTTTTTCATGATCTGTCATCGTAACCTCCAGATACTGATACTCCTTCGCATTATCACAAGGCTGTACCGTATAAGTACCGGATATATCCCTTCCCGGCACGGACATATGCTGATGTCCGGTCAGTAAAATATCAAAATCCAGTTCCTTACAGATACGGTATCCGACATTTTCAGTCGTCTGGGACAATGTCTCTCCGCTCTCTAAGTCGCACTCAAAACCGCCGTGATAGATGCAGATCGTAAGGTCTGTCTGTTCTTTCATCTGCGCAAGTGCATTTTTTGCTGCCTCAAAAGGATCCGTGATGTGAATTCCTTTTAAATTTTCTTCTTTTTCCCAGATATTAACATAATCGGTCACAATACCCACGATGCCGACACGCAGTCCGTTTTTCATCGTATGGAGTTTCCACGGGAACAATGTGTTTCCCGCTTCATCCGTAATATTCTGACAGACGCATACACCGTTGTTCCGGCTGCGGTATGCTGCCTGATATTCAAGCCCGTAATTAAAGTCATGATTGCCGAGTGTATAGTAATCATAACCACAGTCGTTCATGATATCGGCGATCACTTCCGGTGAGTCTGCCACCTGACGGCAGTAATATGCAAAGGCAGAACCCTGCAAAATATCACCGCCATCTAAGATCAGAGTATCTTCATCCTTCTTAAAATTCCCTGCACATCCGAACAAACCGACATTTTTTTCTGTCATATCCCCATAGGTCGTCGGGTAAAAATAACCGTGCACATCGGAGGTAAAATAGATTTTTAATTTTCTCTGCTGCATCTTTTAACCCCTCGCTAATTTTGTACGGATCTTTGATGAGATAACTTCAATAATTAAGATCAGTACGATCAGTCCGGCAAGAATTGCTCCTACCTGATTCCATTTGTATGCACTCATCGCAAAGATAAGCGGTGCACCGATACCACCGGCACCAACCAGACCAAGTACTGTTGCATCTCTCAAGTTCATATCAAAACGATAGATCAGCGTGGACATAAAATCCGGGAAAAGCTGGGATAAGATACCGTAACGGATCTTTTGGAACATCGTACAGCCTGCTGCATCCAGTGACTCTAAGATCCTGGTATCCAGATCCTCGATACTCTCAATAAACATTTTACTGATCATACCGATCGAACAGAGTGACATGGTAAGCAGTCCGGCGAATGGTCCCGGTCCCGTCACACGGATAAACATAAGTCCGTATACAAATGCCGGGATCGTACGGATCGCCATGATAAACACACGGAAGATCAGCGCAACCGGCTTTGGCATCAGGTTTGCTGCCGCAAGGAAAGAAAGCGGAATGGATAATACTGCACCAACGATCGTTCCTAAGAATGCGATACACATGGTTTCCAGTAACAGATAAGCAACACCGGATGTGGAGAGGTCAAACAGTAAATTCGTATCCGGGTGGAAAATTCCGCTGATGATCTTTCCTGCGACGGAAAGTCCGCTTCCGTTTGATCCGGTGGACTGAACCGTAGAAAGTGACCATGCAAGAAGCGCTGCAACAATCAAAGCCACAATGATCTTTGCGTACCAGGTCTTTGGTTCCTGCTCGTACATTTTTTTGATTGATTCATTCATTTTGCCGGTTCCTCCTACGTTAATTTCTTTCTGATATAATGGCTGATTGCTTCAATGATAAGAACGGTGCCAAAGAGAACGATCAGGATCATTCCTACACTGTCATACTCGCGCCATCCGATCTTTTCATTTAAGATCAGTCCAAGTCCGCCTGCTCCAACATATCCCAGGATCGCCGCGTAACGCACATTTCCCTCGAAACAGAATAAACAGACTGACATGTATGCCGGCAATACCTGCGGCATGATCGCAGAAATAAAGGAGTACGCCTTTCCTGCACCCATGGCCTCCATTGCCTCATAAGCTCCCATGTCGACCGTCTCGATCATCTCGTATAACTGTTTTCCGACATAAGCAAAAGTAAATACTGCGATTGCAAAGGTACCTGCCATGGTGCCAAGTCCCCAGATATAGGTTGCGATCAGGGCTGCAACCAGCGTCGGAATCGTACGCACGATACTTAAGAAGATACGCACCACGCCCAGAACGACCTTATTTTTGACCAGGTTGCTGGATGCTAAAATTGCAAAAGGAATCGCAAGCACACCACCCACAAAAGAGCCGAGCAGAGACATTTTGATCGTATCAAAAAGTGGTCCCCAGATACTTGAGATGTAACCGACTTTCGGCGGGAACATCTGCGCTAAAATGTCAAAGAAAAACCGTATTCTCGTCACAAGTGTTGTCATGGAAAAACCTGTAACTTTCACAGAGATCCATGTTGCGATCACGATCAGAATAATAATGAGCGGCGCGCGGGAACATTTTTCTTCCACAACTTTGCCGTTTGCAAGCACAAGTTTTTTCGGTTTAAATATTTTATCGTACAATCCCATTACGCTTCCTCCGTTTTCTCCGGAATCTTTCCTTCGTAAATTGTGTTTAACACGTCCTGTGTCACATTCTCGGAAGGTCCGTCATAGACGATCTTTCCGGCACGGATTCCGATGATGCGGTCTGCATATTCAAGTGCTAATTCCACATGATGGATGTTGATCAGGATTGAAATGTTCATATCCTGATTGATCTTTCTGAAATCACTCATAACCTGTTTTGCCGTTACCGGGTCAAGTGCTGCAACCGGCTCATCTGCTAAGATGATCTCCGGATTCTGCGCAAGTGTACGCGCTAAAGCAACACGCTGCTGCTGCCCACCGGAAAGCTGGTCTGCACGGATATATGCTTTATCCAGAATACCGACTTTATCCAGACTCTCAAGTGCCTGCATTTTGTCTTCCTTTTTAAACACACCAAGCAGAACTCTCCAGAAAGGCATCTCCGGCACTTTTGCCATCAATACGTTACGGATTACTGTTGTTCGTGTGACAAGATTAAATGACTGGAAGATCATTCCAATCTTTCTGCGGAAAGTACGAAGCTCTTTTCCTTTTAAGTTCTTAACCTCTAATCCATCCACCGTCAGAGTTCCTGATGTGATGTCATGCATACGGTTGATCGTCCGCAGTAACGTGGACTTTCCTGCACCGGAAAGACCGATGATCGCTACAAATTCACCCTGTTCGATCTTTAAATTGACATTATCCAGTCCCACTACCCCGTTCGGATATACCTTCGATACGTCCTTAAACTCGATCATAAATTTAAACCAAACCTTTCTTTTACCTGCTGTTTTTATGGTGTGTGTTTTTTATAGGTGTATACTCATTGAAAGGCTGCCGCAAAACCGGTTTCCCGGCTCTGCAGCAGCCCTCCTGCTGCCCGTCATACTGCCTGTTATTATTTAGTCGATACTGTCCACTCCCTGTCAGACGTTCCAGTAACGATTAGTTTGCTGCACTTAATTCCTGGATCAGTTTCTGTGCTTCTCTCTCTTTATCATAATCAGAAGACTGTGCCGGCTCATATCCGTTGTGGCTGTAGATAGAGATAACTGCCTTACCTTCCTCTGTGTTACCGATATTGATGAGTGCTGTCTGGATTGCTGATTTTAAGCCGTCATCCATGATCGGAGATGTCTTGCTGACACAGACTGTATCGTTGTAAATCGGATCTGTTACACCGATAACATTTGTCTCTTCCCAGATAGATTTTGTACGACCAAATTCACTTGTCCAGCTTTCTTCATAGTCACGTCTTGCATCTGCATAGGTTACAAGTACGTCGATCTGTCCGGAAGCAAGTCTTGCAAATGCACTTGCGTAGGAATCAGACTGTACTGCAGAAGAAAGATCTGTAATACCTTTCTGGTATCTGTCCTGTAACCATAAAGCCGGGTAAATGTAACCTGCCGGTGAGGAGGAGGACATAACGCTCCAGTTTGCGCCGTTTAAATCATCCCAGGTAAGTTCTTCGCCGGAGTTAACTTTATCAGCAAGTTCCTGTCCTTTGTCAGAAGGACCTGCGATGAATAATGCACGGTAAGAAACTGCCTGTTTGTCAGTACCTTCTGTAGGCTGTCCGTCATTCCAGTCTGCAGGGTTGTCCGAATCTTTATTTAAACCATCTCTGGTTGCTGTTAAGATCACATCTGCTCCATCATCATAAAGTACATAGGTACCACCCGGAATAAATCCAACATCAGCAGTTCCTGCTGCAAGTGCCTCACCTACTGCCTCAAAAGTTGTACCAACGGTAATCTTTACTTCTCCGATATCATATCCTAAGCCTGCTAACTCTGTCTGCATTAAATTTGCAAGCGGCTCTGTTGCAGTTACGATCTCATCCGGATCTCTGGATGGAACGAAATATACGTTTAACGTATCGATCTTTACGTTATCAGCAGAAGCTGTCACGTCAGAACTTTCTGTTGCAGCTGCCGTATTATTTGTCGTATTGTTGTCTGCTGCGCTGCTGTTGTTTGATGTGCTGTTTCCACATCCTGCAAATGTACCCATGCATAATGCTGCTGCAAGTAACATAGCAATTTTTTTCTTCATAATGAAATGTTCTCCTCTCTCTCCTGCATCCATTCCCATGCAGGCGTGCACACTTTTGTTGTTGCTCTTTTCATGAATTGTCCAGCCAATGATCAGGCACTGTCTCCAAGTTCAAGCTTTGTTGGCAGATATACCTTCATCGTATCTTTCCTGCCATCTAAGATCCGCTCCAAAAGAAGCTTTATGGCAGTCGTCCATACGATATCCGGCAGCATGCGAAGACTTGTATACGTCGGGTATTTTGTCGACAGCGTCTCAATATCGCGGTAAACTACAACCGCAACATCTTTGGGGATCCGGAATTTTAACTCTTTGATCGCCTCTAATGCCCCTTCTGCGACCTCATCGTTTCCTAAAATAAGAACTTCCGGCACATCCTTCGTCAAAAGCATTTCCTTTGTGAGTGTATACCCATTTTCATGACTGATCTCTCCAACCTTAAAATAGTCTTCCCGATAACAGTCTTTTTTTTGCAGGATCTGCTTTAATCCATTCAGACGACGCACTCCGATACGCACCATATCATCTTCATAGATACCGCCAATATAACCAATGCTGCGATACTCTTTCTCGTCCATCAGATAATGCACCATATCGTTTAATCCCTGCTCATAATCCATGAGGATCTGATCAAATTCATAATCCTTCTTATCTGAATTAACAAACAGAATCTCCGTGCTCAGTGACCGCAAAAAGTCAACTTCCACTTCCGAGAACAAGCCAAATGCAATGATACCGTCCACCTGTTTTACTTCTCCATAAATCAGACGTAAAAAGGCGATATCTGCTTTCTGCGCAATACTTCCGGATAAGATATCCTCCGATGTAATGCTCACATCCGGTCTGTCTCTTCTTACGATATGCCAGTCCGCAACTCCGATGACGATCTGTCTGTCTCGTTTGGCATGACGCATCTTAGGCGGGACATATTTCAACTCATGAGCGATCTTAATTATTTGGTTTTTTACCTCAGGTGTCACAGATAATGTCTCATCCTGATTCAACACTCTCGACACCGTTGCCGCCGACACATGTGCCAGCTTGGCAATCTCTTTGATTGTTGCCATATAATCACGCCTTTCTTCTGCATTATATTTCACGATTTTGCAGATTTCAATAGCTTTAGTAAAGTTTTACTAAAATTTTACCCAGTTTATACAAAAGAGAGAATATTTATCAGGTACGTTAATAAAAATCATTAATTCTGCTGATAAATATTCTCCCGTTTACTGAAAAACAAACCTGTTTTTTCCTTTTTTATATGATCATATTTTTGATTGTTCCGATGGATATGTAATTGGAAAGAACTGCTCCCGCATCCGTTCCATCCGCTGCTTCCGTTTCCGGCAGCCCTGCCGCTGAAAAAATACAGCTTCCGTCCGGTCTGTCCGTTCTCTTGTAGTTATCCCGGTAATACTGGTTCTGATCCGGGATACGATCCCACAGGATTCCTTTGTATTCCTCTAAAGTGCATCCCGGGAAATTGACGTTCCAGATCTCATTTTGCGGTAATGTTTTGGAGATCAGTTCTTTTGCAACCGGTTCTAAATATGTATTTAAAACCTCACACTCATCTTCCTCCGCAACGGAAAATGCGATCGCCGGGACACCCCAGCAGAGAGCCTCCATCGCCGCTCCGATCGTACCGGAATATAAGATATCCCGTCCAACGTTATAGCCTGCATTGATCCCGGAAAATACGATATCCGGTTTTTCTGTCATCAGACATCCAAGTGCCACTTTCACGCAGTCTGCCGGGGTTCCCCACACACTGTACGCCGTCACACCTGTGGCCGGAAAATCATACGGTTTTACCTCTAAATCGCCACGCACAGTGATCCGGTGTGACATGGCACTGCACTGTGCTGCCGGAGCCACCACCCATACTTCGCCAAGTCCTGCTGCCATCTGCACAAGACGCTTTATGCCCGGTGCTTTAATTCCATCATCGTTTACTACTAAAATCCGCATAAATTCTCTCTTCTATTGTAATGTAAGTGTTACCGTCAATGTGCCGCCCGACGCAGATGCCTGGATCAGTAATGGCTGTGAAAATGTATTGGTAAATTTAAGATCTTTGCTCGTTCCCGCGATTGCTGCATCATATCCATCCGGAAGATAAGTTACCGGCAAAGAATGCGGATAACGCTCCGTTGCCGGAAGATTGGCATACCGCATTGCGGCATAAAGTGTCGATGACACCTGACATACACCTCCACCGGTTCCGGTACCGACAGTTCCGCTGATATAAATCGGTGCTACGACATATCCGTTTGCCGCTGTACGCGGTAAAATAGTAGAACTGAATGAAAATGATTTTCCCGGCTGAACTACGACTCCGTTAATACGGGCTGCTGCCAGTTCTACGTTATTTGCACGTGGAACGGTCGCATCATACTGTGTCGTACAGCTGCTTAAAATATTTCCCTGTCCGACTGTCGCTGCAGAAGTCTGCGTTGTGGCAGATACACTTCCTGTTCCGCCTCCGTCTCTTCCCTCTGCCTTACCACATGTCACATAATGGCGGCAATATGCTGCCATGTCGTCACCAAATGCCTGCTGCAGATCTGCGTATTTTGCCCGGTATGCCTGTGGATTGAAATCCGCAGAACAGCTTCTTCCTTCTCTTAATCCGTAATTTACAAAATGATTAAAAAGTGCTGCTTTATTATTGCCAAAAGCAGCGGCTACATCCGGATATGCACTGCGGTAATAATCTGCATCAAAAACTGCCTGATATGCATTGCGCTCTGCCGCTGTTGCTGCTTCGGCAGACACCGGGTTCGTCATCAAAAGCGCTGCACACATCATAACCGGCAATACTTTTTTCGTCCAATATTTTCTTTTTATCATGGTATCCTCCCGCGATTGTACCTTATATCTGGTACTATAGTTATTGCATCATCATATCAGACATGGAAGAATTATACAATAGTGCACTTTCACAATCCGTTTATGCTTCCCCGCCCTCGTACACCACATTTCCATCAATGATCGTATACAAAATATGAGTATCCACAGCAAATGGATTTTCCCCCGTCAACACGAAATCCGCATCCTTTCCCGCCTCAATACTTCCGACACGGTCTTCGATTCCGATATGTTTCGCTGCATTGATCGTGATTGCCTTTAACGCATCAAATTCACTTAACCCGTTAAATACCGCCCTTCCTGCGCAAAGTGCCAGATAGCGCTCCTCGATCACCGGGGAATCCGTAATGATAGAAACCTGACATCCCGCTTTTGCAAGTGCCGCAGGGGTATGAAATCCTTTGTGGCGCAGTTCATATTTGGTTGCATGTCCAAAAGACGGTCCAACCGCAACCGGAAATCCTTCCTTTGCAAGATCATCTGCGATCAATGCTCCGTCCGTTGTATGATCAATCCGAAGATCCACATGAAATTCCTTTGCAATGCGGATTGCGGTGTAGATATCATCGGCGCGGTGCGCATGGGCTTTTAACGGCATCTCGCCGCGGATAACTGGAAGAAGCGCCTCCATTTTTGCATCGTAAGCAGGCATCTTTGAAAAATCCACCTTCCTATCCGCGTCTGTTTTCTGCGAATCGTCCATCACTTGTTCCTGTGCCTGTTCCATCTCAAGTTCATTCCAGCCCTCCGGACAGCCGGCAGCGTGTAATTTTGTGTCATATATTTTTGCCTTTGTGAGTGCCTCCCGCAGCTTCGCGGCAACAGACATTCTCGAATAAACACCTTTTTCCTTATAACAGTTTTTCGGATTCTCACCGAAAGCGATCTTCATGGCTGTTTTTTCTTTGACTAACATGTCATCCACACGCTTTCCGTAAGTCTTGATGGCGCAGAATGTTCCGCCAATGACATTTGAGCTTCCCGGTCCGGTGCACACACAGGTCACACCGCCTTCGCGTGCCATCTGGAAAGTCTCATCCTGCGGATTGACTGCATCCACCGCGGAGAGCTGCGGTGTCACAGGATCCCCTGATTCGTTATAATCCTCGCCGGCAAATCCGGTCGCATACCCGTCTAATCCCATGTGACAGTGCGCATCCACAAATCCCGGATAAACATCGATCCCGGTTGCATCGATCACATCCGCGTCATTGATGATCTTCCCCTCTAAGACCGGTGCGATCTTTTTTATTTTTCCATTCTCCACTAAAATATCTGCCACAAATGGCTCTTCCTCTATGGCGTTGTGGATCGTTCCCTGTTTGATCAGTAAGTAATTGCTCATGTGTGCCTCCTGTTTTATGTCCGGTGACTGTAAAAATCCTGTTTACCGTTGTTTTGATCAGAATCCGCATTTTGCGCCTTTCTGTCTTACATAATTAATTCCCATATCATACCAACATTATACCATGTATTCTTTTTATCCGGCTCCTCATTTTCCATATACAGGAAAAACCTTGTGATTATGCCCAAAATCACACAAAAAATAGGCATAACAGCAGCGTTTCTGCTGTATATGCCCATTTCACCGCACAACTGACAATCATGCCGATACCTTATAGCGTTATCCTGCAAAAAAGGATCTGCATGCGAATCATACGCTGCAGATCCCTGATGCACTTTTATTTCACTGACAAATCCGTATTCCTGATCTTATCCCTGATCCGAAGGATCATGGACGGTGATACGGAAAGCTCGTCAAATCCCATCCGAAGGAATGTCTCTGTGAGCGTTTCATCCGCGCCAAGCTCACCGCAGATGCCAACCCAGCATCCTTCCTTATGTCCGTTATCCACAACCATTTTTAACATCCGAAGGACTGCTTCATGGTGTGAATCATAAATATTATCCAGTTTCGGATTCTGCCTGTCGATTGCAAGTGTATATTGTGTCAGATCGTTTGTCCCGATCGAAAAGAAATCAACCTCTTTCGCTAAAAGATCACTGATCATAACTGCCGCCGGTGTCTCGATCATAATACCGAGTTCCACATCCTTATACGGAATACCGTCGGCATCAAGTCCCGCTTTCACTTCCGCAATGATTTCTTTGATCTTTTTCACCTCATTTACGGAAATGATCATCGGGAACATGATCGCAATCGTTCCATAATAGCTGGCACGGTAGATTGCCCGAAGCTGTGTCTTAAAAATTTCAGTGCGGTCGAGGCAGATCCGGATCGCACGGTAACCCATTGCCGGGTTTTCTTCTTTCTCAAGGCCAAAATAACCGACCTGTTTATCTGCTCCGATATCAAGTGTACGGATAATAACTTTTTTACCCGCCATATTTTCCGCAACTGTCTTATATGCTGCAAACTGTGCTTCTTCTGTCGGGTAATCCTCCGACTCTAAATAAAGGAACTCACTCCGGAACAGTCCGATTCCACCCGCATCATTGGCAAGTACATTTGCCACATCGGAAACACCCCCGATATTGGCATAAAGATTGATCTTCGTTCCATCCCTTGTGATATTTTCCTTACCCTTTAATTCCTGAAGCAGACGTTTCTTCTGCTCATTTTCTTCTTTTAACTTCCGGTATTCCGCTTTCGTATCCTCATCCGGTTCTACGAAAAACTTTGCATCAAATCCATCCACGATACCGAACTGTCCGTCCACACCCTCTTCCGGAAAATCAACTCCGATCAATGCCGGAATATTCATGGTTCTCGCTAAGATCGCCGTGTGGGAATTGGTGGAACCGTGAACTGTCACAAATGCCAGGATCTTGTCTTTATCCATCTGTACCGTTTCACTTGGGCTCAGATCATCTGCCACGATAATTGATGGTTCAATTGAACTTAAATCTGCATCATCCTGTCCGCTGAGATTACGGACCAGACGCTCTGAAATATCCTTGATATCTGCAGAACGTGCTTTCATATAATCATCATCCATGGAGGCAAACATTTCAGCAAAATTATCGCCTGTAGCAGCTACTGCATACTCTGCATTAATCTGCTCTGTACGGATCGTATTCTGGATTGCTTCCAGATAATCATCATCCTCCAGCATCATCTGATGTACTTCAAAAATAGCAGCACTTGCTTCTCCAACCTCCTGAACAGCTTTATCATAAAGCTTCTGGAGCTGCTCCTTGGATTTTTCCAGGGCTTCATCTACTCGTTTGATTTCCGCCTCCGGATCCTCAATCCGTGTACGTTTTACCTGATAATCATTTTTCTTCAGAACCACAACCGGTCCCATTGCAATTCCCTTATACACAGATTTTCCCTGATAACTCTGCATTGTTTTTTCCTCCTTCTTATTTATGATGAATTTTAATATGTATATCCCTGGCTGAAATTATAAGTTATTCTCAAAAAATGCCTTTAACTCAGCAATTGCGGTATCCTCATCAGCACCCTCTGCACTTACGGTAACTGTATCGCCCTGCTTTACGCCCAAAGACATAAGCATCATAAGCTGTGTCAGTTTTTTTGTTTTGTCACCCTTTGTGATCGTACATTCGGACTGGAACTTCTTTGCCTCTTTTACCAGAAGTCCTGCTGGTCTTGCATGGATTCCAAGTTCGTCTTTAACAGTATATTCAAATGATTTCATCCTTTTATTCTCCTCTGATTTTTATTCTTCTTCTCTGTCCATCATTCTCTCCAGATGCATTGCCAGATAACCGATCTCTATATCCGGTATGGGAAGCTTCAGGCTTTTTTCCATTTTACGACAGATTTTCTCAGCTGTCATATAGGGACCGGGAAATTTCACAGACATGTAGTCATTCAGACTCATTTTCAGCTTTTCCCCATGAATGGCTCTGGCAACCATATATCGTACATGGTTCATCAGACGGTTATAGCTCAGAGACATTACATCAATAGATTTTCCGGTCTCTTCCTCAACCATACAGATACATTCCCTGACTGTTCTGGCGATTTCCATTGCCTGGGAAACATTCTCATCCACAATGGCAGCATGAACATGGAGGGCAATATATCCGATCTCATGTTCATCGATCCTGATTCCCAGTTTTTCTTTCAGAAGGTCACGGATACATCCCGCAACCTTATATTCTTTATAAAACATAATACGGATGTCATCTGTCAGTGGATTACTGATCTGTTCACCGTTCTGTATACGGCGGACAGCGAAATCAAGATGGTCTGCCATGGTAAAAAGAATGGAACGGTCAACCTTTCCAAATTCCTCTTCTGCCTGATCCAGCACCTCATTGGCAAGCTCCAGACACAGTGGCGAAACAGACTTGATAATTTCCTTTGCCTCTCCGCGGTCTGTCAGCTCCTTCAGGGAATATACCCTAGCATCTCCGGTTACAGAAACTGTCTGTCCCACTTTTTTGCCAAAAGCAACTCCCTTTCCCATAATCAGACATTCCTGATCATTTTTACTCTCAATTCCCATAAAGGAATTATGATTTAATATTTTCGTTATCCTGTATGACATCCGTATTTTCCCCATCCGGGCAGATATTACTGAAGAACCTCTATCTCAAAAAGCGGTTCCCCTGCCTTTATCTGACCCTCCTTCAAAAGATGAATCCTCTGGTTATCCTCCAGTTCTGTACAGAGAACAGGAGATACGATAGAGGGCGCATTCTGGCTCAGATAATCCAGATCCAGTTTCAGCATAGGATCTCCCTTCTTTACCTCCTGGCCGCTTTCTACCAGCGCCTCAAATCCTTTTCCATTTAATTTTACTGTATCAATTCCCACATGGATCAGCAGACTGATTCCTGACTCTGTTATAAATCCAATGGCATGCTTTGTGTCAAAAACAAAGGCTACCTCGCCGTCTTCCGGTGCATATACATAAGGATCTTCCGGTGTGACTACCGCACCGTCTCCCATCATTTTCTGGGCAAAAGCCTCATCCGGTGCAGTGACAAGATCTGCCGCTGTACCACTGATCGGACTG
>ERZ827516.1587-NODE-1587-length-19457-cov-4.712555_pt1 | contig 19457 bp, 18 predicted proteins | sample MGYA00519703_ERZ827516 | MGnify/ENA primary metagenome ERZ827516 (study PRJEB31778, sample SAMEA3449337) | human gut metagenome | biome: human gut; feature: human-associated habitat; material: faeces | place: United Kingdom | collected 2010/2012 ...
TCCACTTGCGCAAATCGGCATTCCGCAAACCCCGTAAAAACCCTTGCGGCGCAACACATCCACCGGCGTGTCGAAAACCGCCGATCGCAAGCCATTCCATCGCCATAAAACACAGAAGAAACCAAAACAACCAAAAACCAGCCCGAAAAACACCAATGCAACCCTCCCCACGGCGTGTCTTCTAATTGCCATCTGCTCACAAGCTCAGCAATAATGAAAAGGTCGGAACCAGGGGAAGAAAAACCCTGGTTCCGACCCATTGTTCACCAGAAGAGCGTCACACCATCTCTTTCATGGCGAGATTATCAGTGAGTTGCGTCGTATTCGGTCTTCCAATTATCCACGAAAGCCTTCTTGACGGCATTCCAATCGCCAGTGCCCTGAGCGTACTCAAGCAACGCGGAACCGAGCTGGTTCTTCCACTCATCTGACGGGAACATACCGTTCGGCCTGGTAGAAACCGCCTCCTTGCCGGAATCCTGATAGGCAACCTCGGCCTGGACCAGCGGATTGTCTGACTTGACGTCTTCAAACGACTTGAACGGCGTAGTCAACCCCATATCACTTGAGATGGCATCAATGCCGGCCTGGTCGGTGATGACCCACTTCAGAAAGTCCTTGGTGGCCTTCTTGTCCGCGTCGGATGCCTTGGAGTTTATGCACCAATATGCCTCGGAGTTCACGTCAAGACCCTGATTCTCCTCGCCCTCAACACCCATGTAAATCGGCATCATGCCCACGGATTCGGCCTTCACTCCAGCCTTCTGCAAATCAGGCCATGCCCAAGTGCCGTTCTCGTAGAATACAGCCTCACCGAGCGCGAACTCGGAATTCGCGTCGTCACCGGTCTTGGAGCTGACTTGGGACTTCGGGCAGGTGGAATCTTCCAGATACAGGTCGAAGATCTGCTTGAACTGCGGCAGATATGTGCCCTTGATGGATTCCGGCTGCTCGGTGACGTTATCGTCACGGAACTCGAAATACAACGGATTGTTGGCCAAGAGGCTCTTGAAACGCCAGTCGGAGCTGGAATCGAAACCGGCCGAAGTGAACGCGCCCTTGACACCAAGCTGGTCCTTCTTAGCCTGGATGTCATCAGCCACGGCCTTCAAGGTGTCGAAGTTGTCGATGTCGTCAGCGCTCTTGATCTTGGCACCATCGGTAGCGATGTACTTGGCCAGCAGATCCTTGTTGTAGATCAGGCCATATGCCTCCACTACATACGGGACACCTCCGACGCTATCGCCGTCCTTCAGAACCATGGATTTATCCTTGAGCTGCTTATACGGCTCAGTGTCAGACATGTCGGAAGTGTAAGCCTTCCACGTCTGGTACTCAGCCACACCGCTGAGCTGGAACAAAGTCGGGGCCTCGGACTTGGCGAACTCGGACTTCAGCATCTGCTGGTACGTGCCTGACGCAGCGGTCTCGACCTTGACCTCCACACCCGTCTTCTCCGTGTACTTCTTCGCTAGAGCCTTCCAAGCGTCATTAATCTCCGGCTTGTAGTTCAGATAATAAACCTTACCTTTGGCGTCAGAGCCCGAATCCGAGCTACCACATGCGGCCAAAGTGCCAACGGACATCGCCGCGACCGCGGTCATACACACTGCTGTTTTGATAATAGAATTCTTCATTCTTCTCCTTGATTACTTCCTTCAAGCCGAATTTGGCCGGAAACCTTGAAGCGCCTCCTTGCGTCATTCGGATGATGACAATATACCTCAAGCGCCACAAATCTGCAAACAGTTCCTGAAAATACATCTTTTTTACAGCAAAGGAATACTAAACAAATGCAAATCCCTTATATTCCAGTCCATAATCACCTTTCTTTTTCACTGAAATCGTTTGCAAAACAATGCGAATACATCTCGCCCACAGAAGCAAGAAAAGCATTACACGAAGCGATTCTTCAGCAAAACGTTGGTTTACGAACACTTTCGACTTTGCTGCAAAACACAACAAACTTATCAACATAAAAAAACAACCCGTGTCGGGGGCATTCCATCGAACGTCCGATACAAAAAACGATATAAAACGCCAAGCAAAAGAATAAGGGCCCCGAATAAATCAGGACCCTTAAAAAGCGACGGCGGCATTCTAATCGCCAATAATCAAAATGTCACCGTCGAAAATCAATACAATCAGGCGAACAGGAATCCCTGCCCGTGATGCTCCGGATACGTGTCGAACAGCTCCGCGACGGAACCGTCCTCGAACACGGCGCGAATGGCGCTGGCCAATAGCGGCGCAATCGACAGGACAGTCAACCCATCCCAACGCTTTTCTTCCGGAATCGGCACGGTATCGGTGAGCACGACCTCGCGTGCCCCGCAGTTCTTCAGTCGGTCCACGGCCGGGCCGGACAGCACGCCATGCGTGGCGACGACGGTCACCGACTTGGCTCCGGCATCCTTAAGCACGTTGCATGCGCCGGCGATGGTGCCCGCGGTGTCAATCAGGTCGTCGACAAGCACGCAGTCCTTGCCTGCGACGTCGCCGACCACACGGTTGGCGACCGCCTGGTTCGGGCGGGTGATGTCGCGCGTCTTGTGCACGAAAGCGAGCGGACCGCCGCCGAGACGCTGCGCCCACTGCTCGGCCACGCGAATGCGGCCGGCGTCGGGGGAGACGACGGCGACGTTGTCAAGTTGGTTGGAGAAACGGTCACGGATGTAATCGACCAGCACCGGCATGGCGATGAGATGATCGACCGGGCCGTCAAAGAAGCCTTGCGACTGCGCCGCATGCAGATCGACGCTCATGATGCGGTCGGCGCCTGCGGTCTTGAGCAGGTCAAACACCAGACGGCAGGAGATGGGCTCGCGGCCGCGGTGCTTCTTATCCTGACGGGAATAGCCCAGCAGCGGGCAGACCGCGGTGATGGAACGCGCGGAAGCACGCTTCAACGCATCGATCATGATGAGCTGTTCCATGATGGCCTGGTTGACCGGATTGGAATGGCTCTGCAGTACGAACACGTCCGCGCCTCGCACGGATTCGGTGTAGCGCACGTACATTTCGCCGTTCGCAAAATCGTATGCTGTGGTTTCCAGAACATCAATGCCGAGCTGTTCGGCGACTTCCGCCGCCAGCTTCGGGTGTGCTCTGCCTGTGACAAGGATAAGGTTCTTATCCGGCTTTCCTTCAAGGATTGCGCTCACCGTGTCTCCAAACGTCTGTTCTAGCGAAGTGGATGTGACCCATACTAACCGGCCGCGCAGACCTCACCGACCCCGTGTGTTCGGGGGGGCATGCGGACGGCCCCATCCATCTTCTATCGGTATAGGCCGTGTTTGCCGATGTATTGCACCACGCCGTCGGGTACGAGATACCAGACGGGTTCGCCATGTTCGGCGCGGCGACGCACATCCGTGGAGGAAATCGCCAATGCGGGAATCTCCAGCGTATCCACCTTGCCTTCAGGTAATTTCACGCCGTCCGGCGAGGAATAACCGGGACGTGTCACGGCCACGAAATGCGCCAGCTCCCACATCTTGTTGGCGTCCTTCCATTGCATGATCTCCGCCACGGCGTCGGCACCGGTGATGAAGAACAGTTCCGCATCGGGATACTGGGCGCGGATGTCACGCAGGGTGTCGATGGTGTAGGTGACGCCGGGACGGTCGATGTCCACGCGCGACACGGTGAATTTCGGGTTCGACGCGGTGGCGATGACCGTCATAAGGTACCGGTCCTCCGCATTGGTGACCTTCTTGTCCAACTTGAACACCGGCCGTCCGGTCGGCACGAAGATCACCTCGTCGAGGTCGTACACCCAGGACACTTCGGAGGCTGCGACCAAATGGCCGTTATGGATCGGATCGAAAGTGCCGCCCATGATGCCGATGCGCAACCGGTTGTGCCAGTTGCCTCGTGCGGACCTGCGTCCGGTGGTCACGGCTGATTGCGGCCGGTCTACGGATAGTTCCGACATGCGTCGTTCCGGCTCGACCACGTAGCTGACGGTCAGTTCGGGATCGGCCTCCGCAGATTCCGGCCGCATGCGTTTTGGTCCGGTCATGCGGACGCTCCGCTCTTTTGCGCGCCATCGGCCTGCTGTTCGGCCTGTTTCTCGGCCTGCTGCTCTTTATCCGCGTCGGCGGTTTCCTGCTCGATGCTGTCCGCGGTCGGTGAGGCGTTGTCGGGATCGATCTTGTCCATATCCTCATCCCACTCGTCCTGCACCACACGTCGAATCTCGGCGAATGTCGGCAGCGGGAAATCCGGCTGGTATATACTGCGGATTCCGGCAACGCGCTCGGTGACACGAATCAGCGTGTCGGTCATGCCGACGATGTCATGGTCTCGTTCCATCGCGCTGAACTTGGCGATGTGCTGTTCCATGACCCGCATCTGCTCGTCGATATCGTCAAGCCGGGCGGCATCGGGAGTGATGACGTCCGAAGCGTCGGTTTCGGGCCAGCCGATCAGCACCGCGTCGGCGTATTCGAGCGAGGCGCGTTCATCCGCTGACGCGATACCGTCTTCGACCTGCACAAGGAACACATACCGCACGATGCTCAATCGTTCGGATGCCAATCGCAATCTGAGCATTGGGTCGGTCAAGTCCGCGTTCCATGGGTTCTTGTTGTCCTGCATGGTGTGCTGCATATTGTCCTGCATGACTTCGTCGCTCATTCTCTCACCTGTCCTGTTCCGTAGCCAATCCATTTGGTCGTGGTCATCTCGCGCAGCCCCATCGGACCGCGCGCATGCATCTTCTGTGTGGAGATGCCAAGTTCCGCGCCGAATCCGAACACGCCGCCATCGGTGAAACGTGTGGAGGCGTTGACCATCACCACCGCCGAGTCGATGCGGGCGGTGAATTCCTCGATGGCCGAATAGTCTTCGGCGATGATGGATTCGGTGTGCCCGGTGGAGTGGCGGTTGATATGCGCGATGGCCTCGTCAAGCGAGTCGACCACCTTGATGCCGATTTTGAGTGCCAGATATTCGGTGTCCCAATCCTCGTCGGCGGCATGCACGAGTTGCGCATTTGCGATTCCGGCATGTTCGATGATGACATACGCGCGTTCGTCGGCATGCATTTCGACTCCCGCTGCGGCGAGCGCTGCCGCGGCTTTCGGCAGGAAGCTTTCGGCGATGTCTTTGTGGACGAGGAGTTTTTCGGTGGCGTTGCATACGCCGACGCGTTGGGTTTTGGCGTTGATGAGGATGGGGATGGCTTTGTCGGGGTTGCCGGTGCGGTCGACGTAGATGTGCACGTTGCCGGCTCCGGTTTCGATGACGGGGACTTTGGAGTTGCGTACCACGGCTTGGATGAGTCCTGCTCCCCCGCGTGGGATGAGCACGTCGATGTGGCCGCGTGCTTCCATCATGGCGGTGGCGCCGTCGCGTCCGTATTGGTCTACGGTGGCGATCATGTTGTGGTCGTATCCGTGTTTGGTGAGTACGTCGGCGATGACGGCGAGTGTTGCCGCGTTGGTGTGTTCGGCCGCGTGTCCGCCGCGCAGCAGGACGGCGTTGCCGGATTTGATGCATAGGGAGGCAACGTCGACGGTGACGTTGGGGCGCGCTTCGTAGATCATGCCGAGCACGCCGATGGGGACGCGTACCTGCTGCAGTCGTAGGCCGTTTTCCAGATGGTATCCGCGTACGATTTCGCCGATGGGGTCTGGTAGGGATGCCACGTGGCGTACGCCTTGTGCGGCGGCGGTGATGCGCTGCTGGTCGAATTTGAGTCGGTCGAGTTTGCCGGCGTCCATGCCGTCGGTTTCGGCTTGGTTCATGTCGAGCGTGTTGGCTGCGGCGATGTCGTCCGCATGCTGGTCGAGTGCGTCGGCGATGGCGTTGAGCAGTTGGTTTTTGGCTTCGGTGCTTGCCTGGGCAAGTTGCGATTGCGCGGTGCGGGCTGCGTCGCCCATGGCGCATACTGCTTCGAACACGTCGGCGTTCATGGCGGTGCCTTGGTTCTGTGGATTCGTCATAGTCTCTTAGAATAGCGCGAAATCACGCCTCGCTGGGCAATGACGGCCATTTTCGGGTCGTTGGTTGCGCGGCGGGACGCGATTTCGTCAGTCGAGGCTGGTGATCAGTGGATTTGGTCGAGTCCCGGGTAAAGCGGGAAGTCTTCGGCAAGCTTGTCGACGCGCGCCTTGAGCGCGTCGACGTCGGCGTCCTGTCCTGCGGCGAGAGCGGTGCCGATGATGTCGGCGACTTCCTCGTATTCCTTGGGTCCGAACCCGCGGGTGGCGAGTGCGCTGGTGCCGATGCGCAGGCCGGAGGCCACGGATGCGGGGCGTGGGTCGAACGGGACGGTGTTGCGGTTGATGGTGATGCCGCATTGTGCGAGCAGGTCTTCGCCTTGTTTGCCGTCCATTTCGCTGTTGCGTAGGTCGACCATGACCAGGTGCACGTCGGTGCCGCCGGTCAGGACGCTGATGCCGTTGTTTTTGACGTCGTCGGCCATGAGGCGTTCGGCAAGGATCTTGGCGCCGTCGAGGGTGCGTTGCATGCGGTCTTTGAATTCCGGGGTGGCGGCGACTTTGAAGGCGACGGCCTTGCCGGCGATGACGTGCATGAGCGGGCCGCCTTGCTGGCCGGGGAATACGGCGGAGTTGAGTTTCTTGGCGTATTCCTGCTTGGCGAGGATGAAGCCGGAGCGTGGGCCGCCGAGGGTTTTGTGTGCGGTGGAGGATACGACGTCGGCGTATGGGACGGGGCTTGGATGCAGTCCGGCGGCTATGAGGCCGGCGAAGTGGGCCATGTCCACCCAGAATTTGGCGCCGACCTCGTCGGCGATCTCCTTCATGGCTTTGAAGTCTTCGATGCGCGGGTAGGCGCTCCATCCGCCGATGATCATGGCGGGATGGGTTTCGAGCGCACGCTGGCGGATGATTTCCGGGTCGATGCGGAAGGTTTCGGGATTCACGCCGTAGGCTTCGGCGTGGTAGAAGCGGCCGGAGAAGTTGATTTTCATGCCATGGGTGAGGTGGCCGCCGTGGTCGAGGGCGAGGCCGAGGACCGTGTCGCCGGGTTTGACGAGCGCCTGGTAGACGGCTGCGTTGGCCTGTGCGCCGGAGTGCGGCTGTACGTTGGCGTATTCGGCGCCGAATAGGCTTTTGGCGCGTTCGCGGGCGATGGTTTCGATTTTGTCCACCTGCTCGCAGCCGCCGTAGTAGCGGCGTCCCGGATAGCCTTCGGCGTATTTGTTGGTCAGTACGGAGCCTTGTGCCTGTAGGACGGCGCGTGGCACGAAATTCTCGGATGCGATCATTTCGAGTCCGTTTTGCTGCCTGGATAGTTCGGCGTCGAGGATTTCGGCGATTTCCGGATCCGCTTCGGCGATGGGCGCGTTGAACATGTCGTTCGGTGTTTGCGCAAGAGGTGATGCAGTCATGAAGCCCTCCTTGACTTCGGAATGATCATCCGCTGTACCGCGGGTTACAGAGCAGTGTACGTGTGAAAACGATCGGAGGAAAACAGGGTTTCGAAACATGTGGGAAATATGGCACCGCCTGCGCGTGAAGACATGGACGGCACGATCGCGGTGCCACGTGGAAAAGCAGGACCTTCCGTCGGCAATCGTATGGGGTCGGCGTCCCATTCCACGGACGCGAGGCGACGTTCTTCCCACCTGTGCCGGTACACTGAGAAGCACGTTTGACGTAATCTGTCCGTTCTATTGCTAAGGAAATCAAGTGACCACGTTCCACAGCACACGCAGCACCACCGATTCGCTTACCTCCAAGCAGGCCATCCGCAAGGGCATCGCCGATGATGGCGGCCTGTTCGTGACCGACTCCTTGGGTGAGACCCATGTGGATATCGCTTCCTTGGCCGGCAAGTCCTACCAGCAGATCGCGTTCGATGTGCTGTCCGTGCTGCTGCCGGACTACACCGAGGCCGAGCTCAAGGAGTGCATCGACGAAGCGTACGGCCCGCAGTGGTCCGACGAGAAGATCACTCCGGTCAAGCCGCTCGGCGATGACTATGTGATGGAACTGTTCAACGGTCCGACTTCCGCGTTCAAGGATGTGGCGCTGCAGATTCTGCCGCGTTTCATGGCGCGCACCACTCCGGCGGATGGCGACGCGGATGAGAAGATCATGATCGTCACCGCCACGTCCGGCGACACCGGCAAGGCCGCGTTGGCTGGTTTCGCGGACGCCGCGGGCACCGGCATCACCGTGTTCTATCCGGAAGGCAAGGTCAGCCAGGTGCAGGAGCTGCAGATGACCACGCAGTCCGGCTCCAATGTGAACGTGTGCGCGGTCAAGGGCAATTTCGATGACGCGCAGTCCGCCGTCAAGCGCATCTTCGGCGACAAGGAGCTTGCCGAACGTCTCGCCGATGATTCGCATGTGGTGCTTTCCTCCGCGAATTCCATCAATGTGGGCCGTCTGGTGCCGCAGGTCGTCTATTACTTCTCCGCGTACGCGCAGCTGCTGGAACGCCAGGTCATCAATGTAGGCGACGAGGTCGAGTTCGTTGTGCCGACGGGTAATTTCGGCGACATCCTCGCCGGCTATTACGCGAAGCTGCTGGGCCTGCCGGTCAAGCATCTTGTGGTGGCGTCCGACAAGAACAACGTGCTGTTCGACTTCCTGACTTCCGGCACGTACAACCGTCAGCGTCCGTTCTTCCAGACCATTTCCCCGTCGATGGATATCCTCATCTCATCGAACCTGGAGCGCATGCTGTATTACATGTCCGACAAGGACACGCGCCTGATCTCCATGCTGATGAACGATCTGAGCCAGTGGGGCGCCTACGAGGTTCCCGAGCCGATGATGAAGAAGATTCGTTCCATCTTCGGCACCGGTTGGGCCGATGAGAACCAGGTGCGCGAGATGATCGCGGACTGCTGGAACAAGAACCATTACGTGATCGACCCGCACACCGCATGCGGCTACTACGTCATGCAGCAGATGCCGCGCGATCCGCTCACGCCGCGCGTGCTGCTGTCCACCGCCAGCCCGTACAAGTTCCCGCGCGTAGTCAACGAATCTCTGGGTCTTGACGCGTCCGGCACCGATTTCGAATGCATGGACGTGCTTGCCAAGGCCACCGGCACCACCGCTCCGGCCGCGCTGCGCGGTCTTGAGACCGCCGACGTGCGTTTCGACCATGTCGTTGACATCGACGGTATGGAAGGTTTTGTCGAGCAGGCCGCCAAAGCTCTGTAAAAACTCTGTAAGCGAAGCATACTTTCACATCGTTAAAGCCATCTCCATCGGCCGTCCGCAATATGTGGACGGCCGTTTTTCGTCAAGGCTGCTACAGTTGCATGCTCGGAGGCGAACGAGCATGACAGCACCAACGATACCCGCATCTGAATCGGTACGACAGAAGCAACCGGCACAACAATCGAACCAGCCCGAACAGCCCCGGCGTAAGCATGATCGTCTCATCACCCGTGATATGGCGTTGGTCATGCTTGCGACGTTCTGTTTCATGTCGAGCAATATGCTTGCCAATCCGATCGTTGCCGGATATGCGGAATCGTTGGGCGCGGACGGCATGCTGATGGGTGCGGTGGCCGGTTCGATGAGTTTCATCTCACTGTTCTGCCGCCCTATCGCAGGCAATCTTTCCGACAAAACCAGCAAGCGCACGCTTGTGGCGGTTGGCACGGTGCTCTATTTCGCCGCCGGACTGCTGTACTATTTCGCAAACTCCCCCATCATGCTCATCATGGCTCGCGTGATCAACGGCGTTGGTTTCGCATGCTGCTCGGTCTGCCTGGCCACGTGGATGTCGCTTTTGCTGCCGATCCGGCATATGGGTGCCGGCATGGGATTGTATGGCACGATGAACGCGCTGGCTATGGCGGTCGGACCGGCATTGGGTATTCGCGCGCAAAAATACATCGGTTATCGTCTGACGTTTTTGAGTTCGCTGGTGCTGGCGGTGATCATGCTGATCGCCACACTGATGGTGAAGAATGGCGGACAACCGGTACGCAAAAAGCAGACTTCCATAACGGAGAATCCCTCCACTGCCGTAGACATTGACGGTTCTGCTAGCGCAACCAAAAAGCATCGTTTTTCGATCCGTTCGATTCTGGAACCGCGTGTGGTGCCGTTGTCGCTGACGTTCATGATGTTTGCGATAGCGTATTTCGCAAATCAGTCCTTCATCGTGAATTATGTTCAGTCTCGTCATCTGCCGGTATCGTCCGACCTGTTTTTCATGTTTTACGCGGTCGCGTTATTGGTGTTGCGACTGGGCTTGCGCGACCTGTTCGACAGCAAGGGCTTCCGTTTCTGGCTGACGGTCTGCTCGTTGGGCATGCTGGCGATGCTCGCATGCATGACGTTCCTGTTCAATGATTGGATGCTGTTGTTGGCTGCGATTTTCACCGCTGTCGGCTACGGTCTGATGAGTTCAGTCACGCAGGCGCAGGCCGTGGTAATCGCAGGCCGCGAGCGCAGTGGTATTGCGAATAGTACGTATTATGCGGGTATTGATTTGGGTATGTCGGTTGGTCCGTTTGTGGGTGGTTTGGTGTATGGGCGTTTGTCTGCTGTGTGGTTTTATCCGGTGTTTATGTTGGCGATGCCTGTTGCTTGGTTGATTTATTTGTTGTGTGTGAAGCGTGTTTCGAGGTAGTTGTTGGCATCGTGTGCGAGGTTTCTGCCGTAAACCATTCCAAGCGCGTGTCGTTCTAACTGTTTTTGCGGTCGGTCGTATTTTCCATATACGGCAATATGACCGACCGACGCCCATCCTGGCTCGTGCAAGGCGTCCATGCCGAAGGGGAGATGTCAAGATCGGCCCTTGCCGCCGTATTCCGTTCCAGCCTTTCCGGCTATTTGACTTGGTGGATTTTGTTGCCTTTGACCATGTAGGCACGTCGGGCCATGTCGATCATGGGCTGGTCGAATCGGCTGTCTGTGTAGAATTCGTCCACTCGAACGTTGTCTCCGTAGAGTTCGCGGAATCGTTTGGGCTTGTTGGTGTTGAAGTTGAGGTAGTTTACGTTCAACGTGTTGCCGTCGATGGTGGACGAGACCAAATGTTGCACGCCAAGCCTGCGGCAGGCCTCGCCCACGGTGATGTCGAACGAGGCGGTGAGGATCACATCGTCTTCGCGTGGCTCATACCAGGGTTTGATGCGCTTCATGTTCTGATCCCAGAAGGCGTTGACCAATTCTTCGAATTCCAATGATTCGGCCAGTTCGCTTAAATATCCGTGGCATAGCTTGCCCACACCGTATTCCATTTGATCGAACGTGGCTCGTCCGAGCTTGTATTTGATGGCATAGCGCAGTACCGGGGCGATGTACCGCAATACCTTCGGATTGTATTTGGCCGAAAACAGGTACAGGTCGAACAGGCTTTCTCCGTCATAGATGGTTCCATCGAAGTCGAATACACGCATGTATGCAGCTCTCACTTCCTCGTATGCGCGCATTCAATACGCGCCATTGCATCTCATGCTAAAGTCCGAAGGCTGATTCCTTTTTACACCAAGGTGAACGGCCGGCGACCGCAATGTGCACAAATTGCACATCTCAATGCACATTCGGTTCATGTCACGTTTGGAAGGAGGAACCACCACAACAACACAGTCGGACCGCTATTCGCCCCATAGGAGCCGTTCGCGCTGCTGATACTCCTCATCGAACAACGGCTGGGCCTTCGTGTCGATGAGCTTGGCGAATTCCAGATCCTCATCTCGTTCCACCCGATGCTCAGCCATATTCCATTGGTCATGGTACGTGTAACGCAATGCCTCGGCATCCGTTTTCAGAACATGCGACCGGTAAAGGTCCCGTTCGAATAGAAGCGTATCAACCAGCCATCCTGGCTCGTCCGGAAACTTGCTGATGCCATTGACGTACTCCGCACGATACGCGTCATGGACAAGGACAGGCAACGCATCGATACGCAAAAGCTCCTTGAACATGATAAGCCGTCCGATTCGACCGTTGCCGTCCGAAAATGGGTGAATCTTCTCAAACGTCCAATGGACACGGGCGATCTGATACGGTTCATCCTCAAGTTTCGTGCACATATCAAACAGCCTGTCCATAAATTCGGGAACATCCTGCGGCAGCGCAGTCCTTGTCGGAGTGACAGGATTGCCAATAAAGTTCGGCCGAGTCTTGTAGCCGCCCACGTTGAAAAGCGAGTCGGAGACCTGTCTGGTGCCCTGCTTGAGAATGGCATGCAGGTGACAGACCATATCCCGGTCCACCGGCTCATCAGCATGGTCGAGAATCCAACGGAACGCAGCGAAATGATTACGGGTTTCCAACGCATCGTCAGGATTGACCTGTTCGCTGCCATCCGTGGTATAGGTACCGGTGGCAAATAGCTGCGCGGTCTGTTTGGCAGTAAGGGTGGAACCTTCCATATGATTGGAATTCCATGCGAACTGGATTTGTGTAGTCGTGTAAATGCCGTCACCATATCGAGTATCACGCTCTCGGATAAGACGCTCCACGATACGTTCCGCCATAACCCCATCCTTCCTTCATTCCGCTCGACTATCCTCCCATGGTAATTCATTTAGGCTAGAAACCGTGGTGGATGTCGTATATCCTGCAGGTTGGTTCCATGTCGAACGTGACCGTGTCGAACTGTTCGGGATGGTGCACGAACGTATCGATCAGTTTCCATTGGCGACGGCTGATGCCGATACGATAGTCCGGACGGACCATAAGCACCGGCGCTTTCGGCTGGAGTTCCTCCAAGAGCTGCGCGCGCTGTTCGAAGCATTCATCATCGTCGATCCATACGATCGGCGCGGGTTCATTCTCTTCGCATTCGATGCGTACGCGTCGTTGGATGGTCTGCCATTTGCCTGTCTCACGTCCCCATTTGGTGACAGGATCGTACCAAGTGATGACATCGACCAGCATGGGATCCCAGCCGAGCATCGGGTCGAGAATCTGACTGCAGTATGGCTGCCAGGTGGACAGCCACCACAATTCCACAATGCCGTCAACTGCCAACGCGTACATGGCGTCGGACAGTTCGCTGGACCAGTGGATGCGCCATGAGCCTACGGGCGTGTGGGCTTTTTCGTTGCCGTCCAAGTGGAACGCTTTTTCAGGATTGTACATTTTCGCGTAGGGACTGTCGGGCTTCGCCCAGGTCATAACTTTGTTCACGCCACTCCTGCGCAAAAGCTTGTCATCCGGAAAGGCGTTGAGCACCCCATCGAAATCCGTGAACACCACAGGCTTGGAAAACATTTTCAACTCCGTCATCACTCCCCTTTCAATCATCAACTATCTTCTTATATTGACCTTACGGTTTCCTCACTACGCTTTACCTGACAAATACTGACAGCACCGCCATCGTTTTATTTGCTACACTCGGATTAGTTCGGCACGGACGCCGAACGACCGCAGGCACGAGCATAGGCAACCGCAAACATGGTCCATAGATGCGCAAAACATGATGCGCGAACGCATCTAAAAGCGGTCATCATAACGCAAAGGAGCGAAACATGGCAGTTGAATCATCGCAGATTCCAGAGAAAACCGTCGAACAAATCTTCGACGAACGTTATCCCCTCGACAAATGGAAGGATTCAAACTACTCGATACTCGACAAATTCTCAATGCGCGGCCGCAAAGGCTTCGTCACCGGAGCCGCAGGCGGTCTAGGACGCAACGCCGCAGCCGCACTCGCCCAAGCCGGAGCAGACGTCGCACTAGTCGACCTGCCCAGCCAAGAAGACAAGCTCACCGAACTGGCGAAAGACATGAGCGAACGTTTCGGCACCAACGTCATCGCGCTCACCTGCGACGTCACCGATACGGTACAAGTCGCGGAACTCAAAACGCAATTGGTGGAACAGCTGGGCACCGTCGACTTCGCATTCCTCAACGCCGGAGTCAACGTACCGGGCGACGATCAAGACGCCACCGAAGAAGTATGGACACGCACCATCAACATCAACCTCAACGGCACCTACCGTACCGGCCGCATCGCGCATGAAATCATGCGCGAACACGGTCATGGCGGCTCACTGATCTTCACAGCCTCCCTGTCCGGACACAACGCGAACTACATGATGGGAAGTCCGACGCCGGTGAACGCGTATGGCGCCACCAAAGCGGCCATCATGGAACACTCACGTTACCTTGCCGCAGCGCTCGCCAAGGACGGCATCCGTTCCAACACCATCTCCCCCGGATACGTGTGGTCTGGAATTTTCAATGGCCGTATCGACATGCCTGGCCACGACGCTATGCTCGAAGTCGTGCCAATGCACCGTTTCGGCACGAATGACGAGATTGCCAGCACGGTACTCTTCCTCGCCAGCGACGCGTCCTCGTACGTTACTGGCACTGACATTCGCGTAGACGGCGGCTACAGCGTCTTCTAATCACCGTACCCCATTTGATAAATGGCCGGTCGCAGCTAATGTGCTTCGACCGGCCATTTATCTGGTGGTGGTTTCTAGAACATACCGCTACACATGCTTGCGGCGTATCAACGTACCGGCAGTGGTTCCGGCTCCTGCAAGGAGGAGCATGACCGCGATAATGGGAACGATGTCGGAGCCCGTGTGAGGCGAGTCCGCAGTCGGTTTTCCATCGGCCTTGCTGGCATTCTTGTCTTTCGAGGGCTGCTTGTCATTCGGCTTGGCCTCTCCACCGCCCGGCTGGTCATCAGGCTTCGTTTCCCGAAGCTTCAGACCGTTCAATGCCGTGTTAAGGAGCGTGGCGGCATTGGAGACAAGACCGTTCTGTTCGCTGCTGAACGTGGTGTTGTTCCACAGCGAGAGGGCCTGCTCGTACGCTTCCGTGAGAGATGCGACCGTATCGTCCGTGTATTTGCCGAATTCGGCAAGCTTGGCCTGTGCCGCCGCGATCGGAGCTTCGAGCGCGCTCTTGTCGAGTTCGGTCGGATCATCATACATGGCCTGATATCTTGGGATGGTCAGTTTGGCGAGCTGATCGTACATCTTGGAGTAGAGGCGAGCGTTGAAGTTCATGACACTGAACCCTGCGCGGGACAAGTTCATCTGTCGGATTTCCAGATTGTCTGGATCGTAGGCGCCTTCGGCGAACGTCATGTCGGACGATTCGCTGTCGGACGTGCCCTTGCCTGTTCCGCTGGCGTCGAGCGCGCTGCCCGTGGAGTAGTCGAACGGGGTGCCGTCCTTGCCGCTCCATGCGTTGATGATGAGGCTCGACGTGCGGAACGGGTCAGATCCGACTCCTGCGTAGTTGTAGCCCGCAATGTCCTTGCCGGAGGAAACGGTGTCGCCGTTCTCATCGACGAAGTAGATCGGGTTGCCGTCGACGTCGAGCGGATACCCGTCGGGACCCCACACGTTGTCGGTGATCACTGCAAGACCGTCACGGTCGGTATAGTTGCCCATGCGGGATTCGCGATACCATGCGTTGCCGGTCGTGGCCGTCGGATGCAGGAACAGTTCGGCTCCGGACGCGGCATAATAACGACCGAGTTCCGGATAGAAGTGGCCGTCTCGACAAATGTCGATACCGGCCTTGAGTGGCTTGCCGTCCGAGCCGGTCCACTCGGGCATCTCGAACATGACCGGCGTGCTGCCAGGCAACGACCATGCGGTTTCCTCGGATCCGGCGCGATGCATCTTCTGGTAGGAGTCGGCGTGCCCGTCAGGGAATGCTATGGCAGCGGAATTGTAGACCTTCCGCACGCCGTCGCTGTCGGTGATGAGACTCTCGGTGATTTCAGCTTGGGAGGCCGCCATCTTGTATGCTGCGGAGTCTAGGTCGCTTGAGGAAACGTAGCCGGTGAGTGCCGCGACGAAGGCCATGGTGGCGCACAATGCGACGCTGCCCACCGCCGCAACCGCCATGTTGAGCTGTCGTTTGAACCATATGGATTTCGCGGTGACGTTCGCTGCCGCGTCTTTGTTCTCCGTTGTCGTACGGTGCGACGTGGATGTCCCTCTCTTCAATGCGCCATGCTTCCCCGAAATTTCCCCGTTCTGGAAAACATCATAGGAGATAAACGGAATTGTATGACAGTTCGTTTTCCACTTGGCTTCTGAATTCCGAAGAGTAGCTAAAGAATACTCATGCCCGATTCTGCGAGCGCGATCATTTGACGTTTCCTTTGTTGTTGAACACTGTTTTGTCCATATCTCGCCTATGTATGGCAGATTTGCGAACTTGTCCGGAGATATCTTGCTTATATATGGCAGGTCAGTCCGTCAAAGCAGTATGTAGGGGGTATGAAAAACCTCATTTTCGCGAAACCGACTGCCATATATAAGCGAGATGCCTCATGTCACATCCCGAAATCTGCCATACATAGGCGAGATACAGCCTGCTTTGCTCAGCACAAGGCCGACAGATCCAGAAAATGCGCACGATGACACGTTTCAAACCATACTTCGCGCAGGATCTTTTTCCGATTTGTTCCCTTGACAGGTCTGACGCCTACTGCTTGGGCAGTTCGCGGCGGCGCGCAACGAGTCAACGAACTGTGCACACGCAAAGGCGGGTATGATGACGTTTATTCTCGCTTGGTATCGGCACTTGAAATCCGAAGAACAGTAAGGAGATAATCATGTCCGACATCAATCCGTCAGTAGCCTCGGCAGCACAGAACCCTCCTGCATCCGCACGACTCGAAGCAGGACTAACGGCCCCGGACTTTACACTTCCCAGCGACAACGGAGATAGCGTCACGCTCTCCGCATTGCGCGGCCAGAATATCATCCTGTATTTCTATCCCGCCGCGATGACTCCCGGCTGCACCACCGAAGCCTGCGACTTCCGCGACAACCTCGCACGCCTCTCCTCCCGCGGATTTACCGTGATCGGCATATCTAAGGATCCGCTGGACAAGCTCGTCCGATTCCGCGAGCGCGATTATTTGACGTTTCCTCTGCTGTCGGATGCTGATTTGACTGTGCATCGTTTGTATGGCGCGTATGGTGAGAAGAAGTTGTATGGCAAGGTTTATGAGGGTGTGATTCGTTCGACTTTTGTGATTGATGGTGATGGGGTGATTCGTGTTGCCCGATACAACGTGCGTGCGAAGGGTCATGTTGATTCTTTGCTGCGTGCGCTTGACAAGCTCGATGGTTCTGTTTTCTAGTCTGGAGTGCATTGTTGCTTTTAAATCAGCTTTTTCATGCGAATGACGTAAGCAGCGTCAGTAGCGGGTAGATGTCGAATTCCTGATAGTGGTCGTGCAGTGTGCCGATGTCGTCAAACATGGGCTCTTCAGCGAGCCTTTCGAGGGTCTCGTAACTGCGCGGGGCACGGCCTCGTAAGAGAAGAGAAAAAGCGCGATGAGACTCAGACTTTCGACAATAAATCATCGTCTTCCGACATGTCAGCCACGGCTCACGTGTACGGTTTGCTTGATCGTGTTGGCGATGCGTTGGCTGAGGAGCGTGAACGTTTGGAATTGAAGGCGATTGAAATGACGCGGCGCAATAATGAGCAGACGGTTGCGGGAAGGCATCGCATGATGAGGCGTGCCGACCGTGAGGTGGCCGATCCGCAGCAGATTGATGCGATTATCGCAACATGCAAGATCGTGAGTCTTGCATACACCGATGCGGAAGGCATCACCATCGTGCCGTTGAATTTCGGATACGTGTTCGATGCGGAATCCAGCCATCTCACCTTGTATTTCCATGGCTCTGCGACCGGACGCAAGATGGACGCTGTCAAGGCCGCGGGCAACGCGCTTCCTGTAGCATTCGAAATGGCGACTGACTGCGAGGTGGTCGAGGGGCACACGCTGTGCAATTGGGGCGAGGCGTTCAAGTCGATCGTTGGCAATGGTACCGCGTCCATCATTGACAATCTTGACGAGGCGCGCCAGGGGCTCGCACTGCTGATGAAACAGCAGGCCGGCATGGAACATGTGGAGTTCACCGACCAGCAGGTACACGCCGTCACCGTATGGAAGGTGGAAGCGGACTACCTCACCGCCAAAGTGCGCGAAAAGCCCCAGCCGCATATGCACTGAAACCCCGAGGCGGTGGTGCTATCATCCCCGGCAAAAGGGCTAATCTGGTAATGGTAAATCCCAACCGTCAGTTTGTTGTCGATGCGAATGCGTTGTTGGGACGCAATCCCATTATTGCGTTCGATGGTGCCAAACTGGATGGCGTGATTTCCCGCACGATCATTGGCGGCAGACCGTAGATTTCGACGGCAACTACGGTCAGTTCTGCCGAGCGGATGTTGAAACCGAAACGGCATGGTTTCCAGTTCAAACGCCGCACACCGCAAACACAAGCAGTGAGCCGGCGTCGACGATATGTTTCCCGATGCATCCATTTCTGGGAATCATGGACGACCACCGCCAGTAATCAGCGTCCAAGCTCCATTCCACCTGCAGATTATGGTGGCAATATCGATTTACGCAATCTCACCGTTGAGTCCACGCTATTTCTGCCAGTACAGATTGAAGGCGCAGGATTATACATCGACGATCCGCATTTTGCCCAAGACGATGGCGAAGTGTCGCTCACCGCATTGGAAGCGTCACTCAGAGCTACACTTCGCGTGCAGGTAGTGCCAACAGCCGAAGCCAAACGGACTGTTCGGACGCACGGATCCGCCATTTGCGATCAGTCATGGCACGCTGATTCCAATGGGTTTCAGCAGTACGCTGGATGACGCATTATCGCAAAGCGTCGAACACGCCATCAATATGATTACCGCCATGTTCGAGATGCCACGTCAACAAGTGTACCTGCTGCTGTCGGCCGCCATCGACTTCGACGTGACGCAAGCCGTTGACATCACCAAAGGCGTTCACGGTCTGATTGATCTGTCGATGTTTCAACAACTGCCCGATTATGAACGGACGATACGCGACATTGGAAACAGCAGATGGACTGCCATGCGGCGCATGCCTTATTGGCCCAGCAGGCTCAGACAAGTCACTGGTTGATCTCGCCAAAGAACTCTATAAGGGAATGGAATAACAGACGGTTTCCCTAATAAACAATCATGCAGCAAGATAGCAACACCACCCAAGCGACGGATCGCACCAAAAGGGACGCTCTCTCCTTCGGCGCGAAGCAAATCGCAATCATGACTGAAGTGGGACTCATCGCCGGTTCCCTACATTGCTTATGTTGACGATCATGCCGTTGGCGTGGCTGATCTACCTGTGTTTCCGCCGTATCATCCATCCGACTCGCGTATAACCGTCCATACGGGAATCCGCGAACGCAAGTAAATGTCGCTTCCGTCAATCGCCGACCGCAAGAGGCGTTCATGGAGCGGCGGATTTCCTTATATTCCAACAGAACCCGTACTGTTATGCGACATGCAATAACAGTACGGGTTTTCTGTGTTACTGTTATATATAACAGCTAAACAGTTTGCATCTAACTGTTCAGCTGGGAGATATATCACCTACGAAACATACAGAAAAAGAGGCACAGATTGAAGCTGATCATCTCATCCGTGTCCGGAGAACCGATTTACGAGCAGATCAAGAACCAAATCAGGTCCGCGATCATGTCGGGTGAGCTTATGGCAGGCGAGGCGCTTCCC
>ERZ827516.1595-NODE-1595-length-19410-cov-3.543012_pt1 | contig 19410 bp, 30 predicted proteins | sample MGYA00519703_ERZ827516 | MGnify/ENA primary metagenome ERZ827516 (study PRJEB31778, sample SAMEA3449337) | human gut metagenome | biome: human gut; feature: human-associated habitat; material: faeces | place: United Kingdom | collected 2010/2012 ...
CGCGTGTGGAAGGGCCTCGAGCAGTGCCCGAGCTGGTGGCTCGACCAAAACCGATTCGAGAGGGCGTGACGCGATGGCAACCGAATACGTTTTGGACGCCGAGAAGATCGCCCACTGGAGAATCGACAACCACGTGCCGCTCAAGCAGCTGGCGCGTGCTGCGGGCGTCAACCTCAGCAGCCTTGGCCATGCCATCCGCGACGGCCGTGAAGTGAAGATGAACCTGCTGCTGAACCTCGCGGAGGCGATGGGCGAAGACCCGTGGGACATCGTGAGGCCGAAAGACAAGGCGAACGAGAAGACGGAAGGGCGGTGACCGGAGTGGAGGATAGCGAGATTCCCGAGCGCTGCAGGGTGTGCTATGCCGCCGAGTCTTGCGGCGGAGACAACCAGCGCCGCAAAAACGGCTGGAAGGACTGTCAATTCCCACCTGTCCAGGTTGGCCCGCCCCGAATCTCAATCAATCCGTGGCAGTTCGAGGGTTTTTTGACGCCCGCGGGTGAGTACGGGCGGATTACGACAAGGAGGGGGATCTGATGGCGGGATATGAACCGGAAAGCGGCTGGAACCTCCCGCCGGGGTGCTTCGAGGGCGACCCGAGGGCACCGTGGAACAGGGAGGAGCCGAGGACTTGCGGCAAATGCTCGCACCTGCTCGAGGGATGCTGCGACTACGGCATCTGCGAGCTCGAGTTCGAGGAGGCGTTCGAGAGCGACCAGAACGTCGGAACGGACGACCCCGGAGCCGAGTGGCACGCGGCGTGCTGGGCTCGCGACTGGATCGTCAACCACTATAAGGACATGCAGGAGGACACGTGCGAGCGATGCGACTGCTGACCGCCTCGGCGCTCGCCCTCCTGCTCGGAGTCCTGGCCGTCGAGGCCTGGACCGTTCGGATGCTCGCGACGGGGCTGGCCCTGCTGGCCCTGCTCGCCTGCGGTTAGGGGGCGTTCTTGAGAAACGTCAACTGGGGCTGCCTGCTCGTTCTGGCGGCGGCCCTGATCATTGATGCAGTGGTGGTGTGGGCGGCCGTGTCGCTCGCCCGCCTGTTGATTGGAGTTTGATATGCAGGATTGCGTTATCGTCGGCAGCGTCGCCACATTCGACGGAGTGAGGCCCGACAAGGAGCAGGCGCTGAAGGTGCTCGAGGAGGCATCCGAGGTCTACAGCGCCTGGCAGGCATGGAGCGAGTACCCGGACGCGGAGGTCAAGGGCGAATGCGCCCGGGCGGTGATGGAAGAGTGCGCCGACGTCATCCAGGCGACGGCGAACCTGGCAAAAGCCATGGGGTGCGACGACATGCGCCTCGACATGATGGATTGCGAGGACAGGAACCGCGCCCGCGGGCGCATCACCGGCGAGAGGCCCTATCCCCATGCCTGCGGGCGCGAGGGATGCAGGCGCTACGTTTTCGTGCCGGTGCCCTCGCCCCGTGGGGTTCTGGGCAAGCTCAAGGCCAAGATCGGGGGCCTGAAGTGAACCGGATGCAGAAGGTAATCGCCGCGGTCGTGTATATCGGAAGTATCGTGGCGGTGTCGTTGCTAGTTATCGGTATCTGCTCCCTGCTCCTTCGCTGGGTTGCCGGTATCTGGGGCCTGATCTAAAGGCCCTGAAGGCATGAGAAAAGGCCCCTAGAATCGAATCTAGGGGCCTTTTTGCTATCGGTGGTACTCGATGCCCTCGGTTATGGGTTTCTCGGCTGCTATGGCCTGCTGAAGCTCTTTCCTAGCATCCCTCAAGATCTTCAGCAGCTCGCACCATTGCATGGGCTCCCTGCTACTCATCGCCCATGAACCTCCCGACGAGGCCGGAGGCGCGGAGCAGCGTGGCCTTGCCGTCGAGCCCAAGCTGCTCGATCTGCTCCGCGTTGGTCGCGAGCGTCGCGGTCCCGGCATAAGCCTGGACTATGAAGCCGTACCTCTGCGCGAGCTCCATGACCTCCTCCCAATGGGAGTCCCAGTCCTCAATTACCGCGCGGCCTCCCTCTACCTGAAGCCTCGCCTTGATCGCCTCTGTGCCGTACATCATCGTTACTCCTTCGGTTAGTTGTAGGTGTCGCATATGCTCGGGGTTCCGTCCCATAGGATCAGGGTTCGGTATCCCATGTGGAGCTCGGGGCGGCTCCCGTCCCGCGTCGAGTCGTGGAGCTTGAGGCGCTGCCCTCTCTCGCTCCTCTCCCTGCCCATCCATGGGTCGCTGGTGAAGCGACCGGGCACCGGGAGGTACTTGCGCTCCCACCCGTAGGGGTCTGCGCATCCCTCGAACGCGCCCTCTATGGGCCTGATCGTCGCTGTCTTCGCTGTGGCCCTGATGGTCTGGTAGAAACTTCCCTCGCACTCGAAAATATCGCCCGGCTTTACCTTCATCGTCTGCCCCTCTCTAATGATCGGGGCAGAGCCTGTAGCCCTGCCCCTGCGCTGTCGCTATGCCGGGAGGAGGTTGCCCCTCGGTGCCTCCACGCGGCGGCTCCTCACCGCGTCGCGGCCCTGCTGCATCCCTCGGCTTATGCTGTCGCTGTTGGAGGCCCGGAGGCCCCTCCTGTGGGAGTCCCGCAGGCCGAGGCCGTCGAAGTAGTCCTCGACCTCCTTCGGGCAGACGATCATCAGCTCGAAGCACTGCTTCTCGAGCTCCGCCCGCACCCCGGCGACGAACCCGATGACGAAGTTCGAGTAGGCGTCCGGGTCGGTGTAGGCGAAGTCCTGGTACTCGCCGGCGAGCCTGTGGCAGACCTCGAGCAGGTTTGTGTAGACGATCTCGGCCGCCTCGCTGTCGGCCTTGTAGCCGACGAAGTGGAACTCGTACTTCCGCGCGGTCACCCGGTGCTGGTAGACCTTGCACCTGAAGTTGTCGGCGATCGCCAGCGCGAGGCTCGGAGCCCAGGCCTTCGAGGTGCTCCCGGTCGTGGTCTCGGCCACGCGCCTCACCTCGTCAGCAAGCTCCCACTCCTCCACGTCGTTGTCCGCGATGAGCTTCTGGGCCTTGAGTGCGAACTGAATCGCCTCGGCCTCGTTGCACCCGTTCTCGACGCTGTGCTCGCGCAGCTTCTTGATCTTCTCGATGATCCTCTCTCGATCCATCCTATAGCCTCCTTAATGGGAGGGGCGAGGCCCCTCCCGGTAGTTGTCCGTTACTTTTCCCATAGGTAGCCGAATGCCTCGGCTATCCTCGGGATCTCGATTGCCCTCTTCGGCGCGAAGTAGGTCTCGCGCTCGAAGAAGTTCATGCCGTACTTCCTGTTGATCTCCTCGAGCTCTGCCAGGTTGAAGTAGCCCATCTCGGGGACCGCCCCGAAGACGAACCCGAACATGTCGCCCGTCTCCTCGTCGTACTCGGTGGCGTATAGGTCCCAGCCGTTTATGCAGCTGAACCAGTGGCCGTACACGATCGTGTCGGCCTTCTTGCCGTCCTGTGAGTAAAGGGGCGGGAGCTTCTTCCGCAGCTCTTTCGTGAGTAGCTTCTGCATGCTATGATCTCCTGTGTGTTGTCGTGGGAGGCCCCTTCTCGGGGCCTCCTGCTTGCCCTAGGCCGCCTGCTCTGCCGGTCTGATGGGGTTTACCTCGCCAATGTTCCAATCGATGGCCTTGGCGCTCTGCCATTTGCCTTGATCGTCCATGTAGTAGAAGCCATGCTTCCCGAAGTACTTCCTGACTTTCAAGGCACCTGACTCGATGCCATCGGCTATGACCTGCTTTCGCAGATCCTTCACCATGTAAATAATGGCCTCCTCGTCACTGTTGGTCTTGAATGCCTCGGTGATCTGTGCCAGCCAGTTATCACAAGCCCTCATGATTTCCACCTGCTCGTAATCGGTTCGGGGGATCTCGTTGATAGCCCTGTGTTTCGTGGCCTCGACTGTGTACCTTCCCAAGCTCGGGTATGCCATGTACTCGTTGACCAGCTTTAGGGCTGTGGCGAGCTCGAGACCATCCTTTCGGCCCTGGGGGCCTTTCCTGAAGTAGCCTCGGGCTCTCATGCCCTCCACAATGGCCAGGATCGTGTGGTTGCTGACAAGCTGACCACCTACCATCAGATCCAAAGATTGCTGCTCTGCCATCTTGTAACCTCCTCTATTCGGTTCTGAAGCTGCTGTGTTAGCTCTGTGGGCCTCTGTGGCCCTCATTGCTGACAAGGACAATATACAGCAAAAACTATTGCCCTATTGCAGGCAATAACTATTGCCTCACTCTACATAATTCCTACATATATAATACTTGCCCTACAGCTATATGAATTGCTATATAATCTGCTGAAGATCTGACTAGAGAGGAGGTTTCGAGTGACACCGACAGAAGCGTTGAGGGAGATGCTCGACCGATCCGACACGAGCATGTACGCGTTATCGAAGGCCATGGGCAAGTCGCCTATGTACATCAAGAACACGATCAAGCAGGGGTCGAACATCGGCTCCGCCACCTTGGCGGCGATGGCTTCTCACATGGGCTTTAAGCTGACGCTGAACGGGATGGGTGAACCCATCGAGATAACGGAGAGGAGCGAAGATGCCGACAGTGATCAAGGGCCAGCCGACGAGCGCCGAGATTCGTAGGCGCCTGAAGGACGAGGGGCGGCCCGTCGTGCTGTCCTGCTCGCTCGGCAAGGACTCGCTTGCGGCATGGGTCGCGCTCGAGGACGAGGGCGTCGAGGTCGTGCCGATCTACTACTGGTCTATCCCCGGCCTTCCGATGGTCGAGCAGAACGTGCGCACCATCGAGGGCGTGTTCGGCGTGAAGATCCACCAGTACCCGCACCCCAGGTGGTCGAGGACGCTCAACAACTGCGTGTTCCAGAGCCCGGCGCACACCGACGTGATCGAGGCCGCGAACATGCCCGTCTACAGCTACGACGACATGCGCCCCTATATCCTCGAGGACCTCGGCCTGCCCGAGGACACGTGGTTCTGCGACGGCGTGAGGGCCTGCGACAACCCGTACCGACGCGCGAGCCTGACCAAGCACGGCCTCATGAAGCTCAGCACGCGCAAGGCCTCGGTCGTCGCCGACTGGACGAAGGCGGAGGTCATGGAGGCGATCGCCCGCAGGGGCATCGGACTGCCGCCGGACTACGAATTGTTCGGGCGCAGCTTCGACGGCCTCGACATGCGGTTCATGAAGCCGCTGCGCGAGCAGAGGCCCGAGGACTTCGAGGTCGTCAAGAAGTGGTACCCGTTCATCGAGGCCGACGAGAAGAGGTGGGCGCACTATGGGCTTTAAGTTCGAGAAGCCGCAGAAGGCACGCAGGGAGGCCAGGGCCGCCGAGGAGGCGCAGCTGACCGACCACCAGAAGAGCTACAGAGACCGCGAGAAGCGCGAGGAGAAGCGCTTCCAGATGGCCGTCGACTCGGGCTTCTGGATCTGCTTCTGCTTCCACGACGCAGAGGAGCGCGGGCGCTTCGCCGATTTGGTCAAGGCCGATGACGAGGGCTGGACGTTCGGAGACCTCGTCCGCCCCGTGTTCGAGGAGCGCATAGGCCTCCAGAACAAGAGGCAGTTCAAGCCCAAGGAGCAGAAGGGCACGCCGGTGCCCAACCCGCTCGACTCGGTGGAGACCACCGACAGCCTCGAGGGCGACAGCTTCGCGGAGGCGGAGGCGATCCTCAAGGCGTTCGAGTCGCTCGAGGTCCTGCCGTACTACGAGAACGTCTGGAGCAGCGCGTACTACGTAGTGTGCGTGTTCCGCGACTCCGACGACCTCGAGAGCTTCATCAGGGAGTTCGCCATGGCGAAGTACGGAGACCTGTACATGGACGGCTCCAAGGTCCTCGAGGCACTCGAGGGCTGAGGCCAATCTCACGCGCATAGGAGAATGTAGGCGTCCTTCGGGACGCCTTTTTTGTTCCCTAGAAACGAGAGGAGGCAGGCATGTTCGGTCGTATTCGCCGCGCAGCGGGAAACATCGCCAACCGAGTGCGCTCCGCGTTCAATCGCGGTCGCGGCAGCTCTTCCGGCCGCTCCTCCTACTAAGGGGGAACCCAGGGCCAGCGCGATCCTAGTGCGCTGGCCCTTTCCATCGACAGACCACACCAGAGAGGAGTGAACGAATGGCATCCAAGAGGGAGAAGCCCACGCTTCCCACCGATACCGACTGGCCGGCGGAGACAGTCACGTGGTTCAACGCGTGGCGCGACGACCGCTGCAGCGACCGCTGGGACGAGCGCCAGTGGCAGTACGTCATGGACACCGCCATCGTCCACGCCCTCGTGTACGGCTCAAACGACTTCGGGGCGCTCGCGGAGCTCGACAAGCGCCTGCGCTTCATGGGCCTGACCTTCGAGGACTTGCCCATGAACGACGGAAACCTGATCAAGCCGAAGCGCGACCAGACCCCCGAGCAGCGCCGCGCGGCGGCGTCGAAGGCGGGCAAGGCCGCGGCGAAGAAGCGACGCGAGAAGAAGGAGCTGCAGGAGATCGCCAAGACCGTCCTGCACATGCCGTTCGAGGGCACGGACGCCGAGCTGGACGAGCTGGAGGGCATGTCCTTCGAGGAGTACCCCGACCGCAGGCTCACCGTGTCCGAGATAAGCGTGCTCAAGGTGGCGAAGAAGGCCATGCGCGGCGACATCGCCGCCCTGCAGTTCCTGCGCGACACCGCCGGCGAGAAGCCGGTCGAGAAGGTCGAGGTCGCCGCCGACGTGTCCGGCGCCTGCAAGGAGATCGGCAGGCTGATAGAGGCGAAGCGCAATGCCGACAAGGGCTGAGCTCATCGACCTCGTGTACGACTGCCCCGCCGAGATAGCCGTCAAGCTCGGGTACGACAAGCTCACGAAGCTGCACAACGACTGGATCAGGGAGATGGTGTTCGGCACCGAGGACGAGACGATCCAGGCGCACCGCGGCTCGTTCAAGACGACGTGCCTGCACATCTCGTTCGCTTTCATCCTCGTGCTGTTCCCCGGCGAGCGCGTCATCTTCATGCGCAAGACCGACGACGACGTGGCGGAGGTCATGACGGCTACCGCCAACGTCCTGAGCTCCGGGTGGTTCCGGGCGCTCGTGCGGATGCTCTACGGCACCGAGCTGGTGCTGACCCGCGCCACGCAGTCGGCGGTGTCGACGAACCTCAAGCAGGGCGTGTCGGGCGCACCCCAGCTCCTCGGGCTCGGCTGCGGCGCCTCGCTCACGGGCAAGCACGCCGATAAGGTGTTCACGGACGACATCATCAACCTGAAGGACCGCGTATCGGCGGCGGAGCGCGAGCGCATCAAGCTGATATACCAGGAGCTCCAGAACATCCGCAACCGAGGCGGGCGCATCTTCAACACGGGCACGCCATGGCACAAGGACGACGCCTTCCAACTGATGCCCAACATCCACCGGTGGAGCTGCTTCGAGACGGGCCTCATGACCCGCGAGGAGATAGAGCGCATAAGGGAGCGCATGACGCCGTCCCTGTTCGCGGCCAACTACGAGCTGAAGCACATCGCCGACGAGGACGCCATGTTCACCAACGCGCGGTTCTTCGGAGACCCGGCCATGCTCCACGACGGCATAGGCCACATCGACGCGAGCTACGGCGGCGAGGACTTCACCGCCTTCACCTGCATCAGGGAGAGCGACGGCATATGGTACGCCCACATCCGCATGTGGCACAAGCACGTGGACGACTGCCTCGGGGAGATCCTGAAGGAGTGCAAGGCCCTGCGCATAGGCAGCATCTTCTGCGAGACGAACGCGGACAAGGGATACCTGCGCAAGTCAATCATCAAGAGGGGGCACCCGTGCTGCGCCTACTCGGAGTCCGAGAACAAGTACATCAAGATCAGCACGCACCTGCGCAGCCAGTGGGCCAACGTCAGGTTCCTCGACTGCGACGGCTACCCGCTCGACGCGGAGGCCCTCAACCAGGTGCTCGACTACAGCGAGAACGCGGCGCACGACGACATGCCCGACTCCTTGGCTAGCGCCATAAGGCAGTGGCAGTGCAAGCCCGCGCTCAAGTTCTTCAAGGGAGGTATCTAAGTGTCACACGAGTTCCATTCGTTCTACTACGACCAGATGCAGCGGGAGCCGTCAACCGAAGACTTCCGCCTGCCGGCCGGGACCGAGATGACCGAGGGGCTGCTCCAGCGCCTGGTCGACGAGTTCGAGCAGGACCACAAGCCGCGCTACGAGTACCTGGACAAGGTGTACGACACGCACTACGCGATCTTCGACCGGTCGTGGCGGAGGAAGCCCGACTACAAGCCGGACAACCGCCTGTCCGCCGACTTCTGCTACACCATCACGGACACGTTCGAGGGCTACTACATCGGCGTGCCCATGACGCTCTCGGTCAAGGGCGGGGACGAGGAGCGCAAGAAGGCCGTGGAGGCGTTCATCGCCGACTATACGGCGAGAAACTTCCAAGAGGACGTGGACGCCGAGCTGTCGGAGATGGCGTCGAAGTTCGGTCACGCCTACGAGATGCTGTACCAAGACGACGAGGGCCTGCCGCGCTCCGTCGCGGTGTCCCCGCTCACGGCGTTCATGGTCTACGACGACTCCGTGCTGAAGCGCCCCATGTTCTTCGTCCGCTGGTTCTACGGCGACGACGGCGAGATCAAGGGCAGCTATTCCGATGCCCACGAGGTCGTGCCGTTCAGGCGCGGCGATGCCGGCCTGGAGTTCGGCGAGGCCGAGGTCCACAGCTTCGGCAGCGTGCCGGCAGTCGACTTCCGCCAGAACACCAAGGGGCGCGGCCTCTACGAGGGCGTGCTCTCCATGGTCGAGCAGTACAACGCGGTGCTGTCCGAGAAGGGCAACGACGTCGAGTACTTCAGCGACTGCTATATGGTCGTGAAGGGCAAGGAGCTCGACGAGGACGAGATAGAGAACATCCGCGAGAACAGGATCATCAACCTGTTCGGCGACTCGCTGGAGGGCCTCGACGTGCTGTTTTTGGCGAAGCCCAACGCCGACTCCGTGCAGGAGAACCTCATCAACCGCCTCGAGCAGCTCATCTTCAAGATGGCGATGGTGCCCGACATCACCTCCGACAGCTTCGTCACCGCCTCCGGCATAGCGCTCAAGATGCGCATGATGCCCATGAGCAACCTCGCCCGCAAGAAGGACCGCAAGTTCAAGCGCGGCGTGCAGGAGCGGCTGAGGCTCCTTGCCGCCTACCCGCTTAGCCAGGGCTTCAGCGGCGACGACTGGAAGTCGGTCGAGGTGACCATGCACCGCAACATGCCGGACGACCTTGAATCCGAGGCGGGCGTCGCCGGTCAGCTGTCCGGCATCGTGTCCGAGGAGACGCAGCTTTCCGTGCTCTCCTGCGTGAGCGACCCGAAGGCCGAGATGCGGCGCAAGCGCGAGGAGCAGGACGAGAAGGCAGACGCGATAAGCGGCGGTATGCCGACCAACAGGACGGTACCGCGAGACGAGAACCAAGACGAGGAAGGGACGAACTATGAAGGTAGCGATCTATAACCGAGGCAGGCAGCTGGCAATCCGAGAGCAGCCGAGCGCCGACGCCGCGGTAATCGGAACCATCGGCAGCGGGTGCGCCATGCGCGTCGAGGACGCGGCGCCCGGATGGCTCGAGCTGCTGGGCGGCGGGTACATCAACGCCGCATTCGTCACCGTCGGCACGCTGATGGACGAGACGACGTACACTGTCAGCGAGCGATGGAAGGAGCCCGAGGAAAAGCCGGCCGAGCAGGAGGCCGTGACCGCCGAGCCCGGGCGCGACGAGCCGGAGCCCGACGATGACGACACGCTGAAGGCCATGAAGCTCAACGAGCTCCGCGAGCTCGCGAAGGGAAGCGGCATCGCGCTACCCAAGAACGCGACCAAGGCGCAGATCATCGAGCTCCTGATGGGCAGCGATGAGTAAGCCGAACGACGAGTACTGGCGCGAGCGCAGGGACGAGTTCCTGATCCAGCTGGAGAAGGACGAGACGGCCCTGCGCGGGCGGCTCGAGAAGGTGTACGCCAGCGAGGCGGCGAAGCTCGACCGCCTCATAGCCGCCTACTACGCCAAGTACGGCGAGGACAAGGTCATCGAGTACCGCAGGCTGCTGCAGTCCATCAGCGCCGAGGACAAGGCCCTGCTCATGGAGCGCATGGACGAGTTCGCGCGGAAGTACCCGCAGTACGCCGACCTCATGCCGGTGCGCGAGTCCATCTACCGGCTCAACGAGCTCGAGGCCATCCAGATGCAGATACGCCTGCAGCAGTACGAGATCGGGGCAATCGAGCGCACGGAGCTCGAGCGCCACTTCACCGAGCAGGCCCGACGCGCGGCGAACATCGCCGCCGAGGAGCTGGGCTTCGGGAGGGACTTCTACGGCTACGACTCCGAGATCGTCAAGGCGACCGTCGGGGCGGCGTGGGCGTCCGGCGGGGACTTCTCCGCTCGGATATGGGCGAACCGCGAGAAGCTGGCGGGATACCTCAACGACGAGTTCTCGAAGCTGGTGGCGCGCGGCGTCTCCTACGACGAGATCTCGCGCGAGCTCCGCGCGAGGCTGAACCACAGCGGCACGCGCACGGCGATGCGCCTCGTGTACACGGAGGGAACGTACCTCTTCAACGAGGCGCAGGCCAGAGTCCACGAGCGGGACTTCGACTGCTACGCGATCAGCTGCATCCACGACGGCAAGGCCTGCAAGGCGTGCCGGGACCTCGAGGCCTACCAGAAGCAGCACCCTGCCAAGCTGTCCGAGCGGATGCCCGGGACGAACTTCCCGCCGATGCACCCGTGGTGCCGCTGCTCCTACACCGTCGAGGTCGAGGACTGGGACGAGTGGATAGACGACTACGTGCGGAAGCGCGGCGGTGACTCGGCGACCCACGCGATGCGCCTGCGCTCCGACGCCATGGTGCGCGAGCCCGGCACCACGTCGTTCCTGCAATCGCTCCAACGCGCCGGCTCGCTGCTGTCGGGCCTCGAGTTCAGGCTGAAGGGGCAGCAGTCCCTCGCGCGGAAGATACGCACGGACTCGTACAAGGACGTGGTGACGGAGCAGGAGGCGGCCGACGGCATCCATGACGTGCTGAGGTACACCTACAGCCTCCAGGCGGAGAGCTTCGCCGACGAGTTCGCCCGCATCAGGGCCGCGCTCGAGAAGGCGGGATATACTGTCGTCAAGGTCAAGAACACGCTGAAGGACACCGGGGTGACGTACCGCGGCGTCAACTGCCAGTTCGAGACGCCGGACGGCTTCAAGTTCGAGCTCCAGTTCCACACGCCCGAATCGCTGGCGCTGAAGGAGAACGAGCTGCACAAGCTCTACGAGGAGGCCCGGCTTCCCGATACCGACCCGAAGCGCAGGGCCGAGCTGGTACAGCGCATGATAGAGCTGTCCGACGGGCTGACGACCCCGCCGAATATCGAGGAGGTGCGCAAATGACCTACTACACCGACGAGTCGGGCAGGCGCGTCTCGCGCATCGACCTTGAGGCCGGGACCGCCGAGACCTACAACTTCACGCTCGGGCGATGGCACGACGACACGGAGCTGTGGGACGTGCTCATAGGCGAGCTATGGCTCGAGGAGATAGGCCGGGACGAGGCCGAGGAGATAATCCGCAGGCGCGACAAGGCAATCCACCGATAGAACCGAATACCCATCTCACCGCCACGGTAGAACGGAGCCCCCGCACGGGGGCTTTTCTTTTGCCGATTGGAGGAGACGTGATCAGGGTCGAGTACATCACGCGCCGGGGATGCCCCGCGTGCGAGGCCTACCGAAAGGCGGTCATCGAACCGCTCGCATCCGAATACCCGGGGCAGGTGCGCGAGCACTGGGCATGGGACGGCCTCATGGAGAGGCTGAACAACTCGGAGCGCATAACGCGAGTCCCCATGGTGGTGCTCACGGACGACGGCGAGGAGGCCATGCGCTTCGCCGGGCTGCCGACGCTCGAGTGCCTCGAGGACGCGCTAGACCCCTCGTAGCGGCCGAATCTCACGCACGCGGGACACTAGCCGGGTCAAAGACCGACCGAGCGTTGAAGTCGCTAAAAGCCACGGCATCGGGCAGGCGTGGAACCCGCTAAAAGCTACGGAAACACGTGCAGGCATGAGCCACGAGAAACCTTATGGAGGGTGCGAAGACATGGCGAAAGACGGAAACCGACAGAAGTTCGCGGACATCGCGGGAGGCAACCAGACGCCGCCGCAGGGCGGCGGAACCGACCCCGCAGGCGACGGCACCGAGGGAGCCGAGGGCGACGACGGCGAGGGCGGCGAGCCCGGCGGCGATGGCGGTACAGACCCCAAGCCGGCAGGCAAGACCTACACCGACGACGAGGTGAACGCGATCGTCCAGCAGAAGCTCGCACGCGAGAGCAAGAAGCTCGAGAAGCACATCCGCGAGGAGCTGGCGCGGCAGGCCGACGACAAGCGCAGCGAGGCCGAGAAGCTGGCGGGCATGAACGACCTCCAGCGTGCCCAGTACGAGCTGAAGAAGGCGCAGGGCGAGAAGGCCGCACTCGAGCGCCGCATCAACCTGTCCGAGCAGATGGGCGTCGCGCGTTCAGAGCTCAAGGCCGCCGGCATCGACCTCGGCGACGAGCTGCTGTCAATGTTCGTCACGGAGAAGGCCGACGACACCAACGCCGCCATCTCCAAGATCAAGGAGCTCTTCCCCAAGGCGGTCGACGCCGCCGTGCAGGAGGCCCTCAAGCGACAGCCCCCGAAGGACGGCGCGAGCGGCAAGCCGCAGCAGTCCTACGCGGCAAAGTTCGCATCCGATTACAGCAACCGAATGAACGGAGGAAAGAAAGATGGCGCTCAATAAGGCGTTCACCTACGGCGAGTCCGAAAGCATCCTCGATTCCGAGGTGGGCATCGTCGCGAAGACCCGCACCGCCACGCAGGCCATGGCAAAGGATGCCGACGGCCGCAAGATCATCAAGGCGGGAGCCCTCTACACGGGCACGTCCGAGTTCGGCGTGTTCCTCGAGGACTACGACATGACCGACACCGACAAGTGCCCGGCCGCAATCATCTTCCAGGGCCGACTCAAGGCCGACAAGGTATCCGCCGAGGCCAAGGCCAAGAAGACGGCCCTCGCCGCCGCGGGCCTCTACCTGGTTTAACGAAAGGAGAATCGGAACATGCGACTCATTTCCGACCTCATCACCGAGCGCGAGATGCTCGATTTCTCTCAGGGCTTCAACGTCCAGCGCAACTACACCGGCTCCCGCCTCCTGCCCGACCGCAAGACGCAGTACATCGAGGCCGAGTACACACGCCTCGCCGAGAATGGCAACCTGCCCACCGTGGCAATGATCCACGGCTTCGACACCGAGGCGCACATCGGCTCCCGCGTCCCCTTCGAGCGCGTCGAGACCGAGTCCCTGCTCATCAAGGAGAAGATCAACCTCTCCGAGCGCCTGCGCCGCATCACCCGCGGCCTCGACATGCAGATGGACTCCGTCCGCCGCTACGTGTTCGACGACATCGCCCGAACCGCCGAGTCCGTCGTCTCCCGCGTTGAGAAGGCCAAGATGGAGGCTCTCGCCACGGGCAAGATGACCATCAACGAGAACAACGTGTCCATGGTTGTCGATTTCGGCGTGCCGAACGACCAGAAGGTGACCGCCAAGTGGGCCGTCGCCGCCGCCGACATCCTCGGCGACATCGACACGTGGGTGACCATCGCCAACGGCAAGGGCCAGACCCCCACCGTGGCGCTCACCTCCAAGAAGGTGTTCTCCCTCATCCAGCGCAACGCCTCCGTGCAGAAGGCCATCTTCGGCGTGAACGGCGCCGGCGTCCTGCCGAGCCTCGCACAGGTGAACAACCTGCTCGCCCAGCAGTTCGACGGCCTCGCCCTGCAGATCGACGAGGAGCGCTACGGCATCATCGACTCCGCCGAGAACCCGATGACCGTGACGCAGGGCCGCTTCTTCCCCGAGGACAAGTTCGTCCTGCTCTCCACGGGCTACGACGGCTCCGTCGGCACCGGCCTCTGGGGCGTCACCCCCGAGGAGCTCGAGCAGGGCGGCGCGTTCGACGAGAAGCGCCAGCAGCAGTTCGTCACCTGCACCCGCTGGAACACCCCCGACCCCGTGGCGACGTGGACGAAGGCCTCCGGCGTGTTCATCCCCGTGCTCCCCAACGTCTACGGCCACATCATCGCGACCATCGACACGACTACCGCCGCGTCCGCCGACGGCCTGGACGGCTAGCCATGAGCGACCTCGTAGCCCGCGTCAAGGCGCGTTACCTGCCAGACGAGGCGGTTCCCGAGGACTCCGCCATCGAGGAGATGCTTCGGACGGTCTCGGACCGACTGCTCATCCGCCTCAAGGTCGAGGTGCTCCCGGCGCTGGCCGAGTCCATCGCGGTAGACGCCGCCGTGAAGGCCCTGCGCCTGCGCGGCTACGAGGGCAGTTCCTCCGAGTCGGCATCGGACGGCGGCAGCATGTCCAACTCGTTCATCGACGACGTGCTGTCCGCCTACTCGGCAGACATCGAGGCCCTGCGCGACGTCTGCCGCCCCAAGGGCATCAAGTTCATGGGGGCGCGGCGATGAGGTGGTACAGGGCCAAGGCGTTCAGGCGCGAGCAGACCGGCACCGACGAGTTGCGCAACCCCGTCTGCTCGACCGTCGAGGCGTTCGACTTCTTCGTGCGCCTCGGCCCCTTCCACGGCGTGCGCAGCGGAACCGAGGGGAACGCGTTCGACAGCGTCGCCCGCACGCTGCTCACCAAGCGCCCGAGCGCCGACTTCGACGGCATCTGCAACGTCGAGGTCAAGGGCTGCGCCTACGAGGTCGAGAACGTCATGCGCGACGGCGACACGACCGTCGTGAGCGTGAAGAGGTGCAAGCCATGGGCCTCGTGATACGCGATGTCAACGACCTCGCGGGGAAGCTGAACCGCCTGTCGCACGTCAGGTTCGAGGCCGTGGTCATCAAGAACATGACCCAGATCTTCAACCGCGGCAAGGCGAACGGCGGGACGCCCGTATCCACCGAGGAGACCAGGCCCGGCGGGCCACACGGCGAGCTGCGCATGTCGTTGGGGCAGTCCGGCGACACCGTCGGATACGCGAAGGACTACGCGCCCCACGTCGAATACGGCCACCGCACGGTGAACGGCGGATACGTGGAGGGGCAGCGCTTCCTCCAGCGCAACGTCAGGGCGCAGGAGCCGATATTCAGGCAAGACCTAATCGACCAGCTACGGAAGCTCTAGGGAGGGCGCGATGATCCAGCGACTAAGCCTCGCGGTGTTCCTCGGGTGCCTCATCGAGGCGATTGAGGACGGGACGGGCGTCAAGTGCTACGACAGCCCCGAGAACCGCGAATCGCCACTCTACAGCGTCGAGCTGCAGTCAACGCAGCCCGAGAACACCAAGACCATGTACATCGACGCGGTCACCGTCTGGGTGCACTGCATCAGCGAGCCCGTGCGCCCGTACAGCAACGCGAAGGTGCTCGGCATGGTGCAGAAGCTCGAGCAGGCGCTCATGGGGGGCTTCGGGCTCCCGGCGCCGTTCAGCCTCTACCGCACCACCTGCAACGGCGTGCAGACCGTCAAGAAAGACGAGACCGACGAGGGCCACGCAATCGCGGAGTTTACGTTCCGCGTCTGCTATGGCCTCCGCGTCAAGAACTAGAAAGAAGGAACCGAGATGTCTACTTCTCAGCAGGACACCAACCTCATCGGCTGCGACTTCGACGCAGCGACCGCCAAGGCCCTCAGCGGCAACGACATCGTTGCCCTCGTCACCAACAAGACCGGCACCGATCTGCTCGCCGTGAGCGGCCAGCAGGGACTCAGCTTCAACATGAGCCAGGACAACACGGAGGCCGCGACCAAGGACGACGCCATCGGCGGCTGGACGCTCAAGTTCGGCAGCTCCAAGAGCTGGGACGCGTCAATCGACGGCCTCTACTCGCCGGACGACAAGGCGACCAAGACCGTCGCGAAGGCCCTCGCCGACAGCGAGTACCTGTGCCTGAAGGTCTGCAAGCGCGTCCGCACCGCCGCGAACACGAAGTACATCCCGCTGCGCATGGGCCTCGCGCTCGTGTCCTCCGACAACTTCGAGGCACCGAACGACGACAACACCACCTACTCCATGGAGTTCCAGGGCACGGGCAAGCCGTGGCTCTACGAGACCGCCACGGAGGAGCAGATCACCGCAGCCACCATCACCGTCAACAACAGCTAAGGAGACCGGCAAATGGCAGAAGAGACCGACTTCGACGCATATCTCGAGGACTCGACGACCGGCACCGAACCGACCGAGGACATCAAGGGCGAGCTCGAGCAAGACCCCGAGGACATGGAGCCGCAGACCTTCACCGTGCGCGGCCACGTCTGCGAGATCCGCTTCTCGCGCAAGCGCATCGACCTGTACGAGGAGCGACACACGCCGATCATCGCGTCGTTCTACAAAAACGACGGCATGTTCACCTTCAAGGAGCTCGCGGCAATCGCCGGCTACGGACTGAAGGTCCAGGGCGGCGGCTACTTCCTCCCGCAGAAGGCCGAGGAGATCGTGAACAAGCTCATCGAGGCAAACGGCTACCCGGCCGTGTTCCAGGCCGTGATGATGGCCCTTCAGCGCGACTGCGCTTTTTTATTCATGGGCGCAGGGAACTAGCCCTAACGCGCCTAACCGGCTTCGACTACTTCACCGCCAAGCCGAGGCAGGGCGAGGACGCGCGGGACGCCTCCCTGTTCAGCAGGGAGGCCGATTTCGCCTTCTTCGCCGCCCGGCTCGGCTGGGACTACGAGCAGTACGCGCAGCACACGCCCGTACAGCTCGCCTTCGTGCGCAAGGAACTTGAGACCGTCACCGTGAACGAGTCGAACCTGCTCAAGGACGCCGTTCAGGTGGCGGTGGCCAACTGCCTCTCCAAGAAGCGCTACAGGCTCTGGAAGAGGCACAACGGCGAGTTCCGAGAGGACTCCTTCACCTACGAGGAGATCGACGCGCTGAAGGAGCAATACCGAAAGAACCCGCCATGGACGCCCTGGGGAGGAGGCAACCGAAATGGCTGATTACGTTCTCTCCGCGAAGGGAACCTACGACGGCTCGAACTTCGACTCTGGTGTCGACAACTCCGCATCGAAGCTCAAGGGCCTCAAGGACACGGCGGCCGGCGTCGGCTCGCAGGTCGCCGGCTTCTTCGCCGACAGCTTCGGGAGCGTGGCGAAGTCCATCGGGACCGCCATCGGCACCGTCACCGCGGGAGTCACGACCCTCGCGGCCACGGGCGGCATGAGCCGCGCCCTCAACATCGAGAAGGCCCAGACGATGTTCAAGGGCATGAGGCTCCAATGGAGCGACTTCTACGGGACAATCCAGAAATCAGTCAACGGAACGGCCTACGGCTTCGACACCGCCGCCCAGGCGTGCGCACAGCTCGCCGCATCCGGCGTAGCCGCCGGCGGCGACATGGAGAAGGCCCTCAACGGCTGCGTCGGCACCGCCGCCACGTTCGGCCAGGACCTGGGAGACCTCTCGGGCATCTGGGCGAAGGTCGCGGCCTCCGGTAAGCTCACGGGCGAACAGGTCGCGCAGTTCACCGACCGAGGAATCAACGCGGTCTCGACGCTCGCGACCTATCTCGGCAAGACGACCGACGAGGTCTCGGCGATGGTCACCTCGGGCAAAATCGACTTCCAGACGTTCTCGGATGCCATGTACTCCGCCTTCGGCGATTCCGCCAAGGCCGCAAACGAGACCTTCACCGGCTCCATGGCCAACATGAAGGCCGCGCTATCCAAGATCGGCCAGGACTGGATGACGCCGCTCAAGGACTCCGCCATCCCCGTATTCAACTCAATCAGAGGCGTGCTGAACTCCTGCCGCGCCGCGCTCAAGCCGCTCTCCGAGGCGTTCGGCGAGTTCCTCGGCGTCACCTACGACGCAGAGGGCAACCTGACGCGCACCGGCGGTGTGGTCGAGAAGCTGTGCGGCTTCCTAGACGGCCTCGCCGAGAAGATTCAGGGCGTGGACCTCTCGAAGCTCGGGACGGGCGGCAAGCTCGCCGCCGCGGGCCTCGCGGGACTCGCCGCCGTCTCGCTGGGCGGCCTCATCGGGCAGATCCCCGTGCTCGGGGCTCTCGTCAACTCCTTCACGGGCGGCATCGTGCCGGCGCTCAAGGGCGTCGCGACCGGCTTCGCCGCGCTTTCTGCGCCCGCAGCCGTGTCCGTCGCGGCAATCGCCGCTTTCGCAGCGGCATTCGCATACTGCTACGCCACGAACGAGCAGTTCCGCAACTCGGTCAACGGCCTCGTCGGCAGCATCGCCTCATCGCTCGCCCCGGCGTTCCAGAGCCTCACCGGCCTCATAGGGCCGCTTCAGACGCTGTTCGGCTCGGTGTGCGGCGCCGTGATGCAGCTATCGACCGCGTTCCTCGGCATCGTCGCCGCGGTGGCACCGCTCGTCGCGACAATCGTCTCGAGCCTCGTCCCCATCCTCGGGACGATCATCGAGGCCGTCGCGCAGGTCGTCGACACCGTCGCCGCAACCGTCGTCCCGGTCATCCAGCAGATAACGGACCTGATAACGGCAAATATGCCGGTCATCCAGTCGATAATCACCGACGCGTGCACGCTCATCCAGACCATCATCACGACGGTCATGCCAATCATCCTCGCGATGGTCAGCGCCACCATGACGGCCATCCAGGCGGTAATCGACGCGGTCTGGCCGTATATCTCGGCCATCGTGACGTCGGCCATGCAGATCATCCAGGACATCATCACGGTCGTCCTCGGAATCATCAACGGCGACTGGAGCGCGGTCTGGACGGCGGTTCAGGACATAGCGATGAACGTCTGGACCATCATCCAGAACCTCATCAGCGGCTACATGGCCTGCATCCAGGCGCTCATCCAAAGCGGCCTCGCGGCCATCCAGAGCGTGTGGAGCGCAATCTGGTCGGTCGTCGGGAGCGTGCTGTCGAATATCTGGAACACGATCAAGAACGTGGTCAGCAGCGCGATCAACACGGTCCGCTCCGTCATATCCGGCGCCCTCTCGACGATCCAGTCGATTTGGTCGTCGGCATGGAACGCCGTCACGAGCACGCTGAACAACGCATGGAACAACATCCGCAACGGCGTATCGAGCGGCATCAGCTCCGTCGTGAGCTTCGTGTCCTCGATTCCGGGCCGCATCGTGAGCGCACTTGGAAACCTCGGCTCACTGCTCTACAGCGCCGGCAGCTCCATCGTGAGCGGCCTGCTCAACGGCATCAAGTCGAGTATCGGCGGCGTGTACGACTTCGTATCCGGCATCGCCGGCAAAATCGCGGACCTCAAAGGCCCGAAGCGCAAGGACCTGCGCCTGCTCATCCCGAACGGCGGGTGGATCATGCAGTCCCTCGAGACGGGCCTGAAGAAGCGCTTCGAGGGCGTGAAGACCACCGTATCGGGCTTCGCCGACGACCTGAGCATGTCGTTCGGCGGAAACAGCGTCACCTACGAGACGGGGGCGGCTGCGGCCGTCGGCTCGGT
>ERZ827516.1621-NODE-1621-length-19182-cov-3.115177_pt1 | contig 19182 bp, 13 predicted proteins | sample MGYA00519703_ERZ827516 | MGnify/ENA primary metagenome ERZ827516 (study PRJEB31778, sample SAMEA3449337) | human gut metagenome | biome: human gut; feature: human-associated habitat; material: faeces | place: United Kingdom | collected 2010/2012 ...
CCGACGACAAGCTGGACGACCTGCTCGAGCAGCGCTCTGGATATGGTCCCTTCACGTCACGCTTGGCCTCCCGCGCTATCGATCTCGTCATCGATCAGGCAGGTGTCGAAGGCCTGGCACTCCACTACGACTTCCCCCGCGGGGATGTCCCAGAGTTTGTGCAGACCTTTGCCACCTGGCTGCAAGACGAGCACGGCATCGCCCCGACTGACGAGATGCGCGTTGCGATGTATGCCCACGCCGCTAATGGCGGCATCAAGATCGATAAGACCGCGCACACGGGCGTTGAGGGCCTCTACGCTTGCGGCGAGGCGACAGGCGGCATGCACGGCGCCGACCGCATTGGTGGCTTGTCAAGCGCCAACGGCATCGTGTTCGGGCGCATCGCAGGCGCATCGGCAGCCCTCACAGCGCAGAAAGAGCCTGAAGCGGCCCTGAAGACGGATATCACCCTCCCCCAGTACGGCATTGCCACAACAGATGCCGATCGCCTGACACACAGCCTTAGGCACACGATGAGCACCTATTGCATGATCAACAGGACCGAAACAGGCCTATCCGAGGCCCTGCAACAGCTTGAAAGCCTGCAAGACAAGGCCATGGCGCTGAGCAAGCCGCATGCCGATGACAGCGAGATCGCAGCCCTCGCCCGCCTACAGTCGCAGATTCAGCTGTCGACGGAGATGGTCAAAGCCATGCGCAAGCGAACCGAAAGTCTCGGATCGCACTATCGAGCAGACTAAATCGATTCTCACTTTGAGTTTGATCACAACTTCTCAACATGCATCGAGCCCCGTGAGCATAATTCTCATAAGGAGAGCACGTTTATGGGGCTTTAGCCGTGTTTCCCTAAGGGAATCACGGTGCAGTTTCCCCAACTTCGCGCCCCGACGGGTTCGACCCCATGAAAGGTCAACAAAAAAAGCGACCAGCCGAAGCCAGTCTCTTTAACATGCTTTGGTGGGCCGTCAGGGGGTCAGCCTGCTGCGCAGGCGGCCGCTGCGGCGCCAAGGCGCCTTGCGCGCTACGCTGGTAAATGCTTACGTATTTCCTCAGCTCCGCGCCCTTACGGGTTCGACCCCATACGAGGTCAACAAAAAAGCGACCAGCCTGAGCCAGTCGCTTTAACAATCTTTGGGTGGGCCGTCAGGGGGTCGAACCCTGGACCTTGGGATTAAGAGTCCCCTGCTCTACCAACTGAGCTAACGACCCGATATCAACACGAAGCAAGAACTGGGGTGGGTAAAGGGACTCGAACCCTCGACCTACGGGACCACAACCCGTCGCTCTAGCCAACTGAGCTACACCCACCGTGTCCTGTGCGCTTCGCGCTCGACTATTATTGCAAGGAACGCCACGCGATGCAAGCCCCAATTTTCAAGAATTTTGAAAAGAGTTTTTCGAGACCATTTCGAGCAAATCCCACCGGTTTCATAGGAGTAAACTTGCCCCACTGCAAATCCTCGAAAGGACCGTCATGAAAGAACTCTCCAACCGCACGGCAACGTTTACCGATTCCGTCATCCGCCGTATGACGCGCATCTCCAACAAGTACGGCGCCGTCAACCTGTCGCAGGGCTTCCCCGACTTCGATCCCCCGGCGCAGCTGCTCAACAGCCTCAGCGCCATCGCCAGCGACCCCAAGCCGCTCTATCACCAGTACTCCATCACCTGGGGCTCCCAGGCCATGCGCGAGGCGCTCGCCGCCAAACAGGAGCACTTTATGGGCATGCCGGTGAACCCCAACGAGAATATCGTAGTCACCTGCGGCTCCACCGAGGCCATGATGGCCGCCATGATGACGGTCACGAACCCCGGCGACAAGGTCGTCATCTTCTCGCCATTCTACGAGAACTACGGCGCCGACACGATCCTTTCGGGCGCCGAGCCCATCTACGTGCCGCTCAACCCGCCCACATTCGACTTTGACCGTGAGGTGCTCGAGGCGGCCTTCCGCGACAACGACCCCAAGGCCATCGTCCTGTGCAACCCTTCCAACCCCTGCGGCAAGGTCTTTACGCGCGAGGAGCTCACCTTTATCGCCGACCTCTGCAAAAAGTACGACGCCTACTGCATCACCGACGAGGTATACGAGCACATCGTCTACGCGCCCCACGAGCACGTCTATATGGCCACGCTGCCCGGCATGTTCGAACGAACCATCAGTTGCAGCTCGCTGTCCAAGACGTACTCCATCACCGGCTGGCGCCTGGGCTACACCATCGCCCCTGCCGAGATCACCGAGCGCATCAAAAAGGTCCACGACTTCCTCACCGTGGGTGCCGCCGCTCCCCTGCAGGAAGCCGTCGTCACCGCCCTAAACTTCAACGACAGCTATTACGATGAGGTCCTTGACCTCTATACCGCCAAACGCGACCTGTTCTGCCAGGGACTCGACAGCATCGGTCTTGAGCATAACGTGCCGCAGGGCGCCTATTACGTGATGATGGATATCTCGGAGTTTGGCTATGACAGCGACCTCGAATTCTGCGAGGACCTCGCGTCTAAAGTGGGTGTGGGCGCTGTGCCCGGCTCGAGCTTCTTCCGCGAGCCCGTCAACCATCTGATCCGTTTCCACTTTGCCAAGCGTGACGAGACGCTCAACGCGGCGCTGGAGAACCTCAAATCGCTACGTGATAAAATCAAGCCGCGCGGGTAAGGACGGCCCGGCAACTAAAGCAACCAAAGAAGCCCCGCACCGCCGAGTTGCGGGGCTTCTTTTTATAGCGCTTTCTTAAATGGTTTAGCGCACTATACTTTAGTCACGGAGCAACTCGTCCCAGAGAGGAATACTATGGCAGAGCAGCAGCTTATCGGAGCGCTCGAGGCCGGCGGCACCAAGATGGTCTGCGCCACGGGCTATGCAGACGGTACGGTCCTGGAACGTGAGCAGATCGCGACCACGACCCCGCAGGAGACCGTTGAGGCCGTCAACGCGTGGTTTGCGAACAAGGGCATCGCCGCGCTCGGAATCGGCGCCTTTGGCCCCACCGCGGTCAACCCCGCCTCACCCCAGTACGGCAAGATCTTGGAGACCCCCAAGACGGCATGGCGCTACTTCGATCTGCTGGGCACCATTCAAAACGAGCTCAATATTCCCTGCGGCTACGACACCGACGTCAACGTCGCCTGCCTGGGCGAGGTCACCTTTGGTTGCGCCCAGGGCCTCACAGACGTGATCTACCTGACCATCGGCACCGGCGTGGGCGCCGGCGTGCTATCGGGCGGCAAGCTCGTACACGGCATGATGCATCCCGAGGCCGGCCATATCCTGGTCACGCGCGACCCGCGCGACACCATCGGCGAGCATAGCGCCTGCCCCTTCCACGACAACTGCCTCGAGGGCCTCATCGCAGGCCCCGGCATTAAAAAGCGCTGGAATGGCAAGAGTGCCGGAGACATGGCCGATGACCCGGAGGCCATGGACCTGCTCGCCGGCTATCTGGCACAGGCGCTCATGACCTACACGCTGTGCTACGCGCCGCAAAAGATCATCATCGGCGGCGGCGTGGCCGACCACGCCCCCATCGTGCCGCTCGCGCGCAAAAAGTGCGCCGAGATGCTCAACAGCTACATCGTCACGCCCGAGGTCAACGATATCGACACCTACATTGTCAACAACAGCCTCGAGGGCAAGCAGGGCATCATGGGCTGCCTGGCCCTGGGCGCACAGGCGCTTCAGTAGCAGACGCACCCACAGGGCGTGGCGCGCTCGGCAAATCCAACCTACGGAACGACGCCACCACGCCCCATATAAGCCCTCAAATAAAAAAGGCCGCCTAGGACCAAACAATACGTCCTAGGCGGCCTTTTTGGCGTACATCAGCGACTGTAAGAGATATCGGAGCACAACGCCCGTTGCCGCTCCACAGCAGTCGATCATCACATCGGTGATCATGCCGGCGCGTCCCGGCACAAAGAGCTGAATCGTCTCGTCGATCGAGGGAATCAGCAGCAGGAACACCGCCGTGGGCAGCAGCACGTCAAAGGTGCGCCGGCCCTCAAAATCAAAGGCGTGCGTTGCCAGAATGCCGAGCACCATATACTCGGTAAAATGCGCGCACTTGCGAACAACAAAGTTGGTCACCCATTCATATGGAAGTCCCACGCCGTGCAGGAAACAGCGGATAGCTTCCATGACCGTTAGGCTCAGCGAGCCCGACCCCGAGCCGGGAACCAGCGAATTGCCCCAGATCAAGAGCGCCATCAGGCAGGTCGCGACCGCCCATTTTCGATTGATCTTAACCATGCAGAAGTTATGCCTCCGCGCGGAGCGGCGCGAAGCTGGCGGTACCGCCCTCGATAACGCTCAGATAGGCACGGCCCGTCCGCTTGGCGGTAGAGGACTGCAGGCGCTCAATCTCTTCCTCGAGGATCTGATTGACGCGCTCGTGACGACGATTTTCCATAATGCCGGCGGCAATAGCCTCGGCCCGCTCGATGCTCTCGCGTGAGATACGGGCGGTATCCTCGGGGAACACAGCGCTGTGACGGCCGACATAGGCGGGGGCAGCAGGCTGAGGGGCAGCGACGGGAGCGGGGGCTGCAACAGGAGCGGGCTCGTCAATCTCATCCAGAATCGCGGTGGCGGCGGCCCACATGTCCTCGTGGCCCGAGTAATCGGCCATGGGGACATCAACCTCGAGCGAGGCGTCCGGAAGGTCGCCGGTGTCGATGCGATCTTGGGCTTCAATAGATGCGGTGATGGCTGCAGGCTCATCGAGGTCATCGAGATCGATGTCCGCGGCACCGGAGATGATAGGCATGCTGGCGAGGTTTGCATTGTACGGCGCAGCCTCAGCCGCCTGCTGCTGGGCAGGAGCGCCCCACAGCGAGCTCTCGGCGGCACGGCGGGCGGCAACGGCCTCCTCGTCCGCGGTCATGGCTTCATCAATGTACGAATTATCGGCAAAAGCGTTCGCGTCCGCCGAGGTAGCGTTGTAGGCGTTATTGGCTGCCGCGTTGGCAACGAGTGCCACGAAAGCCGCCGTGCTGCCCGCAGGGGCGGCCTGGGAGCCCGACACGGCACGCGCCGCGGCGGCGATGTCGTCGCGATTGAGGGAGCCGGTCTGCCCGCCGTTGGTGAGCTCGTCGATGGCGACTTGATAGACGTCGCGCGAGCTTGCAGGGTCGCAGCTCACCGGCGAATCGTCGTCGAGCATACTGTCGATCATGGACCAAGCCTCGGCCTCGTCCATAGCATCTGCGGCTCGAGCGATGGCAGGAACACCATCATCGGCATGACGGCGCTGGAACGCACCGGTCAGGCCGGAAAGGAATGCCGAGGTAGACTGCTCCGACTGAGTCTGAGAAGCAGAAGCCGCAGTGTAAGGAGTCGCATCCTGCTGCTGGGCTGGAATCGAGGCGGTCTTGAACTCACTTTTATGTTGATTGAGATTGGCAGCACCGCCCATGGCATCGGGCTGGAACAGACGCTCTTCACGCTGCGCACGGTACTCGGAGATGCCCAGCGAGGCGGCATAGATACCCACGCCCGCCACCGCGCCCACGGCGAAGGGAACCGCACCCGCCACGACCGTCTCGTTCACCGACGAAAACGGCAGCGTCGCGGCATACATAACCACGGGGGCGGCCAGGCCGATCCCGCACGAAAGTCCGGCAAGGACTGCTCGTTGTGTTGCATCAGAAGAAGCCATGAGCTCTCCCCATCTTCCAGCACCCAAATCGCATCATTCAGTTGGCTGCGCGAGAGAAGATGAAGCGGGGCTATGCCCCAAAGCAACGGTATATGGTTCGTTTCATCTGCGTTTTCCGTCGCGAAGCTTAAAAGCTATTATGCGAAACCGCCCTGTCGATTGCAAGCGACGATGTCGGATTGAAACGGGAAACCTGCTGCTTGCCAGTCTTATGGTCGATAACTGGCGCCGAGTGGCGATATAAAAAGGGCCGAGGCGCAAGCCCCGACCCTTCATCGCGCCGGCAATAACGCCGCGTGCGGTTGACGACTTAGAACGTCTGCTCGTAGTCGCTATGCTTTTTGGCCGAACGCACCAGGAACTCCTGGTTGGTGTTGGTGCCCTTGAGGCCCTTGATAAACGATGCGGCCGCGCGCTCGGTATTGTTCATGCCGGCGAGGATGCGACGCAGACCAAAGACAAACGGGCGCATCTGCTCGTCGACCAGCAGGTCCTCGTTGCGCGTACCCGAGGCAACAGGGTCGATGGCCGGGAAAATGCGGCGATCGGCCAGGTCGCGGTCGAGCTTGAGCTCCATGTTGCCGGTACCCTTGAACTCCTCAAAGATGACCTCGTCCATCTTGGAACCGGTATCGATGAGGGCGGAGGCCAGGATGGTGAGCGAGCCACCGTTCTCGATATTGCGGGCTGCACCCAGAAAACGCTTGGGCGGATACAGTGCCGCCGAATCAACGCCGCCCGAAAGGATGCGGCCTGAGGCGGGCGCCGCCAAGTTGTAGGCGCGGGCAAGACGCGTGATGGAGTCGAGCACAACTACAACATCGCCGCCCAGCTCCACGATGCGCTTGGCGCGCTCGATGACGAGCTCGGCCACGCGGGTGTGGTTGTCGGCGGGCATATCGAAGGTCGAGGCCACGACCTCGCCCTTAATGGAGCGCTGCATATCGGTGACCTCCTCGGGGCGCTCGTCGACGAGCAGGCAGATGAGGTGCACCTCGGGGTTGTTAATCGAGATAGACTGGCAGATCTTCTTGAGGATCGTGGTCTTGCCGGCCTTGGGCGGGGACACGATCAGGCCACGCTGACCCTTGCCGATCGGCGACACGATGTCGATGGCGCGACCGGTAATGGAGTCCTTGCCGTGCTCCATGCGCAGCGGCTCGTTGGGATAGACCGGGGTGAGGTCACCAAACTTGGGGCGGTTGCGAATCTGCTCGGGGTCTAGACCGTTGACGGTCGTGATTTTGGCGAGGCCGGCGCGCTTGTCGCCGCCGCGCGAAGGACGCAGCGAGCCCTCGATGACGTCGCCCGTGCGCAGGCGCGCGGAGCGGATGAGGTAGGCGGGCACGAAGGCGTCGTCGTTGGACTTCATGTAGCCATGGGCATGGATGATACCGGAGCTGTCCGGACGAATCTGCAGGATGCCCTTGATGTCGCGGAAGCCCTCGGCCTTCGCGGCGGTGACGTAGATCTCCTCGACGAGCTCGGCTTTCTTCTTGCCGGTCGTCTCGATCTCGAACTCCTTGGCCTTCTCGCGCAGCTCGGCGACCTTCATGGCCGCGAGTTCCTCACGCGAAAGCGTGGGCTCGGTGGGGGCGGCGTTGCGCTCCTTGTTGCGCTGTTTGCGATCGCGCTGGCGGTTGCGGCGGTCGTTGTTGCGGTCGTCCTTGCGCTCATTGCGCTCGTCGTTGCGCTTGTGCTGGCGACGGTTGGGGCGAGCGCCGTCTTCGGCCTCGGCGGGCGCGGCGCCATCGGTTGCGGCGGCATCGGCGTTAGCCGCAGTATCATCGCTGGCCTCGGCCTTGGAATCGCCCTGCAGCTCGGCCTCGGCCTGCTGCTCGGACGCCTTGGCCTTAGCGGACTTCTTACGACCGCGCTTGGGCTTCTCGGACGCAGACTGTTCGACGTCCTGGGGCTCGGCGGCATCAATCGATGCATCGGCGGTCATCTCGGCGGAATCCTCGGACGCACCCTTCTTGGCAGCCTTGGCCTTGGACGTGCGCTTAGCAGCAGTACGACGGCTGCGACCGGGACGGACGTCGGCAGGCTCGGCATCGGCAGAAACGGCCTCGGAAGTCGCAGCATCCTGGACGGGTGCATCGGCAGCGGTTGCAGACTCGGCGATCGCCGCAGCATCCCGAGCGGCGACGGCTGCGGCTGCGGCCTTCTCGGCCTCGACGAAGGCCTTGGGCTTGCGACCGCGACGGTGCGGGCGCAAAGCCGGATCGACAACGGGGACTTCGCTGGCCTCGACAGGCGCAGCGGGCTCAGTTGGCGATGTGCCCTCCCCTGCCGCGGAACGGACCGAAGCCTCAGTGAGCTCGGGGGTTACCTGTTCAGCAACCTGCTCGGCCTTAGCAGCCGTGCGACGGCGTGTGCGCGGTACCGGCTTCTCGGTCGGCTGGTCGGCGGCAGGCGTCTCGGGCACAGACGGAGCTGCGAGCTCGGTCAGAGCCGCAGCCTCGCGCTCGGCAGCACGACGGCGGGCGCGCACCACCTGAGCCTCGCTAATCTGCGCCAACGCACGTGCCTGCGCGACCTCATCGGAAATCGGCGCCGAGGAGTCAGCTGCAACGGTGCGCTTGGCGCGCGTCGTGCACGTGGTACGGCGCTTGGGCTTGGTGACCTCCTCGCCGTCAGCGGCAGGCTTGGCCGCGCGGCGCGTGCGCTTGGGCTTTGCCGGAGCAGCCTCCTCACCAGTTGCAGGCACGGCCTTCTCAGCCGTTGCAGGCGTAGGCGTCGAAGCAGCCTTGGGCGTCTCAGGAGCCGAGGCTTGCGCGGGCGCCGCGACCTGGTCCGACGCAACCGGTGCAGCGGGAGCGGCTTGCGTCGTCGTTATTTCGTTTTCTTGCTGTTGATCAGACACAGTGTTTGCTCAACTTTCTTTTCAAGCCCTGTGATCACATGCTCCCTGCATAAACCTTCAGGGCGGCTAAACAGTCTAGTTCCGTTCAAAACGACGGACATCATTGATCTGTATCGAGATGATTGCGTCATATACGCAGCGTTAGTGTAACACAACCGCCGCCACCTGCAACTTAGTCATTGGGAACGCTCTTAAACGACTAGTCAAAAGGGACACTCTTTGGTTTAACACCCACAAATCTGACTGTCTCCGCCAAAACTATGGCGGTTTACTACGATGAATCGCTCAACCGCGACCACAACGAAACTTGTTGAACTAAAACCGCAGGTAGATGCCTTGCACTTTTTAGCGAAAAGTCGGCGTGGTTGGAATATCTCAATTCATCGTAGTAAACCGGCATAGTTTCGTATTTCCAGCAGTTCCAAATTCGTCAATACGTCGGCGTTTGCAAAAAGCCCGACCTCCGTGGGAGATCGGGCTTTCAAGGCTCAGTTAAACCAAACCTACACGGTCAAATGACCCGTAGCTTACATCTGCTCGGGCGCGGAAACGCCAACGAGGGTGAGCACCAGAGCGAGCGTCACGCGGACGGCGTCGCAAGCAGCCAGACGGGCGCGCGAAAGCTCGGGGTCGACGGGACGGCCCTCGCTCGGCAGAACCTGGCAGGCAGCGTAGAAGCTGTGGAAGTCGCCGGCAAGCTCCTCGGCAAAGTGCGTCAGACGGAACGGGGCGCGGTCGCGAGCGCAGCTGGCGATGAGGTCGGTGAGCTCGTTGAGCTTGCGCGAAAGGGCGAGCTCGGTCGGGTCGGTCAGCAGCGAGTAATCGACGTTCTCACCGATGGCCTTGGCGGCGACGGCCTTCATGCCCATCTCGTCAGCCTGCTTGGGCGTAACGTCAGCAGCACGGCGCAGGATGGAGCACACGCGGGCGTGAGCGTACTGCACGTAGTACACCGGGTTGGAGTTGTCGCGCTTCTTGACGGCCTCAATATCGAAGTCGACCATCTGGTTGGAGCTCTTGGAGATGAGCGTGTAGCGAGCGGCATCGGAGCCGACCTCGTCGACGAGCTCCTGCAGGGTCACCATGGTGCCCTTGCGCTTGGACATACGGACGGGCTTGCCGTTACGCAGCAGGTTGACGAGCTGGCCCAGCAGAACCTCGAACTTGCCGGGATAGCCAAGAGCGTCGCAGACGCAGCGGACGCGCTCGATGTAGCCGTGGTGGTCGGCGCCCCAGATGTCGATGACGTGGTCGACGCGCTGGAACTTATCCCAGTGATAGGCAACGTCGGAGGCGAAGTAGGTGTACTCGCCGTCGGACTTGATCAGGACGCGGTCCTTGTCATCGCCCAGGTCGGTGGAGCGGAACCACAGGGCGCCGTCCTTGGTGTAGAGGTAGCCCATCTTGTCGAGCTTCTCAAAAGCGCGGTCGACGGCGGAGGTGCCGGCGGTCTCACCCTCGGTGTCCTTCACATACAGCGAGCGCTCGGAGAACCAACGATCGAAGTCGCAATTGACGGCGTGGCAGAGGTCGCGCATGTTGTCGACCATCTTTACATAGCCGCGCTCGCGGAAGCTCTCCATGCGCTTCTGCGGATCGGCGTTGACCCACTTATCGCCGTCGGTGCGCCAGAACTCGGCGGCCTCGTCGATGATGTAGTCGCCGCCGTAGGAGTCCTTGCCCAGAGTCTCGGCAAAGTTGTCCTGGTACGGATGGGTCTCGGGGTGCTCGTCGTTCTCGTCGGCAACAAAGGCGTCGCGGTCTGCGATCAGCAGCTTGTGAGCCTCGTCGATATCCACACCCTGCTTGGCGATGATGTCGGCAAGCTGCATATAGCGCGTGCTGATGGAGTTGCCGAAGGTGTTCATCTGAGAGCCGTGGTCGTTGATGTAGAACTCACGCTGGATGTCGTAACCGGCGTGGTCCATAACGCGGCAGAGCGAGTCGCCCAGCGCGGCCCAGCGGCCGTGGCCGATGTGCATGGGGCCGACGGGGTTGGCGGAAACGAACTCAACCTGGGTCTTCAGGCCACCACCGACGTTGGACTTAGCGAAGTCCATGCCCTTCTCGCGAGCCTCGCCAAAGATGGCATTCTTGACGGCAACGGAGAGGTAGAAGTTGATGAAGCCGGGGCCTGCGATCTCGACCTTCTCGATCGCGGGGTCCTCGGGCATATGGGCAACGATGGCCTCGGCGATCTTGCGCGGGGCGCAGTGGGCCAGCTTGGCGGACTTCAGGGCCATGGTAGAGGTCCACTCGCCATGAGAAGTGTCAGCCGGTCGCTCGATAGCGCAATCGTCAAGTTCAAATGCGGAAAGGTCGCCGGCCTCCTGGGCCGCAGCAAGCGCAGCGCGTACCAGCTCTTCAATCTTCTCGGGCATAGATCCTCCTTGTGTTAAAGCCCCCGAGCTCTTGGTCACTCGTAGGGCAAAAGCCAGAGTTTGTAGCACTCTATCACAAGCGACGGGCGCTGTCGCAGGGTAAAGCTAATAGATATTGCATATGCACAAAAATGACTACAGCTTGTATGGAGTCACTCAAAGATGCCGGTCTGCCTGCAGATTATGCAGGCGTTGAAAATGCATAAAGGTGTGAATGAGCTGCGCCTGTTATCGAATACTCTTACCTATCAGAGTTGTGTGCTTTTCCTGCATAAAGTAAGGGTTTGCGCACGTCAGCGTGTTATTCTAGACATACGTAAATTCGTATAAGTTGGAGGTAGCATGTTCTCAATCGGTCAACACGTCATTCATCCGGGTCAGGGAGTCTGCACCGTCGTCGGTTTTAGGGACGACACACCGCAGCCCATGCTACTGCTCGAGACCAAGCAGGGACATGCGCAGACGATCCTCATGTACCCCGTGGCGCAGGCCGACCGTTTGCACGCCGCTATCTCGCAGCAAGATGCCGAGCACCTGCTGAGCCACTATGACGAGCTGGAGTGCGACACCTTTACCGAGCGCAACAGCTCACTTGAGGAGACGCACTTTAAGCAGCAGCTCAAGCTGGGCGCGCCCGAGACGGTTCGCGTGGCAAAAACCATGATGCACCGTATTCGCCAGGCCGAGGAAGCAGATAAAAAGCCCAGCTCCTACTACATGCGCGTACTCAAGGAAGCCAAGCGCCGCTCCATCGAGGAGTTCGCCGTGGCCCTGGGCGTCACCGAGGAGGACGCCGAAGCTCGCCTAGCCCAAGCCGCCCTCAACTAACTCATCCGCGCCAAAAACCACCACAAAGGGGACAGGCACCTTTGTGGTGGTTTTCTTGTTCTAGTAGTATTCATTCTTATCGATACCCACGAGCACAAGGAGTCTCTTATGGCAGAGCCGCTTACCGCCGGAATCACCCGCGACCGCGCGTTCGAACTGCTCAATGAGCACAACAAGGACCCGTTCCATATCACCCATGGCGAGACGGTCGAGGGCACTATGCGCTACTTTGCGCGCGAGTTCGACCCCGAGAACGAGGAGTTTTGGGGCATCGTCGGTCTGCTGCACGACCTGGACTGGGAGGAGCATGAGGACGACCCCATGAACCACACCATCTATGCTGCCGAGATTCTTGAGGGCGAAGGTGCGTCTCCCGAGCTTATCCGTGCCATCCAGACGCACACGTCCGATTTCAACTCTTCGCTGCCCAAGCCCGAGCTGCAGATGGAAAAGATCCTGTTTGCCTGCGATGAGCTCACCGGCCTGATCGGCGCCGCCGTCATCATGCGCCCGAGCAAGAGCGTCATGGACTTTACGACCAAGTCGCTCAAAAAGAAATTCAAGGACAAGCGCTTTGCCGCCGGCTGCTCGCGCGACGTGATTTCGCAGGGCGCCGAGATGTTGGGCTGGGAGCTCCCCGAGCTCTTTGACCGCACCATCGCGGCCATGCAGTCCTTCGCCCCCGACCGCGATACCTTCCAGGCCTAACCGTCAACGCCACCTAAAACCACCACAAAGGGGACAGGCACCTTTGTGGTGGTTTTTGTTTGCGCGGGCGTTAGGGGCGGACCTGGCCGGTGCCGCGGAGCTTGTATTTGTAGGTGGTGAGGGCCTCGGCGGCAAAGGGGCCACGGGCGTGGAGTTTTTGGGTCGAGATGCCGATCTCGGCGCCCAGGCCAAACTCGCCGCCGTCAGTGAAGCGAGTGCTGGCGTTGGAGTACACGGCCGAGGCATCGACAGCATCGAGGAAGCACTCGCAAGCATCCGTGTCCTCGGCAACGATGGCCTCGGAGTGCATCGTGCCGTAGCGATTGATGTGTGCGATGGCCTCGTCCTCGTTTGCCACGACCTTCACGCTCATCTCGAGAGCCAGGTACTCGCGACCCCAGTCCTCCTCAGTCGCGGCGACGTAGTTGTCGCCCTCGGCAAGCCCAGCGTCGGCGCATGCGGCGCACGTGGCCTCGTCGCCGTGAATCAGTACGCCGTGGTCGTGCAGCACGGCAACGACTGCGGGCAGGAAGCGATCAGCAACAGCACGGTCGACCAGCAGCGACTCGGCGGCATTGCACACGCCCACGCGCTGGGTCTTGGCATTGACGATAATGTTGAGCGCCTTATCAAAGTCGGCGGATTCATGCACGTAGATGTGGCAGTTGCCCGTGCCCGTCTCGATCACCGGCACAAGCGACTCGCGCACGCAGCGCTGAATCAGGCCCGCACCACCGCGCGGAATGAGCACGTCGACGATACCGCGGAGCTTCATGAGCTCGCCGGTGGCTTCGCGATCGGTGGACTCAATCATCGAGACGGCCTCGCGCGGGAAGCCCTTGGCCTCGAGCGCATCGGCCAGCAGCTCGGCGATCATAGCACACGAGTGATAGGCCAGCGAGCCGCCGCGCAGAATGCAGGCGTTGCCGGTGCGGATGCAGATGCCCGCGGCGTCGGCCGTCACATTGGGGCGCGCCTCGTAGACCATGGCGACCAGGCCCAGCGGCACACTCACACGGGTCAGGTCCACGCCGCTTGTAAGCACGCGGTGGTCGAGCACGCGGCCGACAGGATCGGGCAGCTCAGCGAGCTTCTCCAGGCCAGCGGCCATGCCCTCGACGCGCTCGGGCGTCAGCAGTAAGCGGTCGAGCAGGCCCGCCGAGGTGCCCGCATCGCGCGCCGCGGACATATCGAGCTCATTGGCGGCAACGATGGAATCAACGCCGTCGCGCAGCGCCACGGCCATGGCGCGCACGGCCTCCCGGCGCTGGACATCGCTCGCCGTGGCAAGCGCGCCCGAAGCGGCCTTGGCCTTAACGGCAAGATCGTGAACGTAGGTGGCTATATCGACCGACATGAACGGCCCTTTCTCTTAGATGTTTGCCAACCATGGTAGCCGATTTGCACGCATCCTCGCAGACGGCGGTAGAATTGGTCAACCCGAAACACCGCAACGAATGGAAGCATCACATGGCGCTCATCACTTCGTACCACGTCCCCGGCCTCTACGTCGAGGACCACAGCATCGACGTCCCCCTCGACTGGCGCGGCCTGGAGCCCATGCTTTTGGCCGTCGGCAGTACCATGCGCCGCGGCGCCATGCCGGCGCCCATCGCCGGCGCACCCGAAAGCATCAAGCTCTTCTACCGCGTGGTTTGCGCGCCCGACCGCATTAACGACGACTTGCCGCTCCTCCTCTTTTTGCAGGGCGGCCCCGGCGGCGAGAGCCCGCGTCCGCTGTCGCCCACAAGCGACGGCTGGATCGAGGAGGCCGTCAAGCACTTCCGCGTCATCCTGCCCGACCAGCGCGGTACCGGGCGTAGCAGCTGCGTAGACGGGCGCACGATTGCCGCCCTGGGCGAGCGCGCCGAGGCGGCAGGCTCCGATGCGGCCCGCTCGCAGGCGGACTTCCTCAAGCGTCACCTCGCCAGCTCCATCGTGCGCGATTTTGAGTACCTGCGTCTGGTGGGCTTTGGCGGCAAGCCGTGGGTCACACTCGGCCAGAGCTACGGCGGCTTTTTGACGCTGAGCTATCTGTCGCTCTTCCCCGAGGGCGTGGCGGCGAGCTTTACCTGCGGCGGAATCCCCCACGTGCCGGCGAGCGCAAGCGAGGTCTACGCGCATACCTTCCCGCGCATGGCCGCCAAGACGCAGCAGTATTATGACCGCTACCCCGCAGACGTCGAGCGCGTGGCGGCCCTGGCAGATGCCCTCGAGGAGCAAAAGCCCGCGTTGCCCGACGGCTCGCCGATGACGATCGAGCGCCTGCAGCTCATGGGCAGCGACTTTGGCATGAAGCCAAGCTTTGAGCGCATGCACTGGATTATCGACCACGCGTTTGTTGATGGCGACGGTACGCTGAGCTGCGGCTCCTCGGTATCCGACAGCTTTTTGATGCGCGCCTTCGAGCGCACCAACACGCGTACAAACCCGCTGTACTGGACGCTGCAGGAGTTCATCTACGCCGACGGCGACACCATGCCGATTCGCTGGGCGGCCGCAGAGGAGAAGGTCCATCGTGCCGAGTTCGACACGCTCGCGCGCCCGCTCATGTTTACCGGCGAGGCCATGTTCCCGTGGATGTTTGAGCAGATGCCTGAGCTCAAGCCCTTCAAGCCCGCCATGGACCTGCTGATGGAAGACACCAGCTGGGACAAGATCTACGACCCGCAGCGCCTAGCATGCAACGAGGTGCCACTCCAGGCCGCGGTGTACTTCGACGACATGTACGTCGATTCGGGCCTGCAGCTCGACACGCTCAGCCACGTGGGCAACTCGCACGCCTGGGTGACCAACGAGTTTGAGCACGACGGCCTGCACGGCAGCGTGGTGTTCAAGCACCTCTTCGACGAAGCCCTCAACCGCGGAGACCTGCGTCAGATCTTCTAGCAAGGAGCGTCCCCACCTGCCGGCACAAAAGGAACGTCCCCAAGTGCCGAATAAGTGCCGGCAACGACAATGCCGCAGGTAGAGAACGGAAAGCGAAAACGCCCCTAAGCGAGCAAGGTGACGTGAAAGAGGAGGGCATTGACCTTTTGGTCATGCCCGACGATTGAACGTCAGATTGCCGCTTAGGGGCGTTTGCAGCGTCAATTGGTTATGCGAAGACGATTAAATTATCCCTGTGTATCGCCGGCTTCTCGGCCAGGTCTGCCAGCAGGCGGTTGCTGGCGATCTGGTCCTGGCGGCGACCGGCAGCAAGCTCCAGCACGTCCGAATCGGCCTCAGCGATACCGCGGGCGACGACCATACCGCTCGGATCGCACACATCGAGCACATCGCCCTCGGCAAACTGGCCATCGACCTCGCGAATCCCCACCGCAAGCAAGGAAGAGCCACGGCTAACCAGCGCCTTCGCGGCACCATCATCGACCGTCACCGAGCCGTGCGCCTTGTCGCCCAGTGCGATCCACAGCTTGCGGGGTGCGATGTCCAGACGCTCCGCCGGCGGATCGAACAGCGTGCCCACGCTCTCGCCGCGGGCGAGGCGCACGAGCGCATCGGGTTCCTCGCCCGAGCAAATCACGCTCTGAATGCCCGCCGTCATCAGGATACGGCTCGCGCGAATCTTGGTAATCATGCCGCCCACCGATGTGGAAGAATCGCCCGCCGAGGCAATAATCTTGGCATCGATCTTATGCACGACAGGAACAAACTCGGCCGTCGGGTCCTCGTGCGGATTGGCAGTATAGAGACCATCGATGTCCGAGAGCGTCACGCACAGATCGGCAGAAACCAGGCAGCTCACAAGCGCCGCCAGTGTGTCGTTGTCACCAAACTTGATCTCATCGACGGTAACGGTATCGTTCTCGTTGACGATCGGCACCACGCCAAGCTCCACGAGGCGCAGCAGGGCGTCGCGCGCATGCAGGTAGGACGTGCGACGGGCCGTGTCGTGGCGCGTGAGCAGCACGAGCGAGGTGAGCAGGTCGCGCGCATGGAACTCCTCGTCGTAGGCCGACGAGATGATGCACTGACCGGCCGAGGCGCAAGCCTGTAAGCTCGGCAGGTCACCGACCGGCTTGCGGTCGAAGCCCAGCACGGGATAGCCACAGGCAATAGCGCCCGAGCTCACCACGACCAGACGCCAGCCGAGCTTGCGCAGCGCTGCGGCTTGATCGGCAAGTCCGCCGATAAAGGCGCGGTTGACCTTGCCATCGGCGCCCACCACCGTGGACGAACCGATCTTTACCACCATCGTTTTATAAGAAGTCGTCATACGTCAAACCAATCAACTGTTCAGCGAACGGCCGAGCGGCGGCCAAGGGAGCGTGACTCGCCCCTACCGCCCAAAGAATTAGTGAGCCCAGGGAAAAGCAGAAGCCGCGGCCATATTCTTGCGCACGAGCTCGTCGCGCACCTGAGCCAGGCCCTGCTCCATGCCCACCACATAGGTCTGCGGGTACAGGAAGCGCTTGAAAGCTGCGTCCAGATGATCGAGCGCCCAAACACAGCGCTCGCGCGCGTCCTGGATGCTCTCACGCGGAGCCACCGCGCTGCCGTCGCGCACGATCGGCACCAGCAGCTCGCGATACTCAAGTTCGGACACGTCGGTCACCAGGGCGGCATCATTCACGGCCACGAGGGTATTGCCGCGCGCGGCGCCCTCCCCCGCCAGATGGTCCTCGTCGTAGATCATGTCGCAGACCGGGCCGCCAAAGCCGTCGTAATAACGGCGCACGCGTTGCACACCCGGGATCGTGCGCTTGTAGGGCTGCTCGGAGAGCTTGACCACCGGCGTCCATGGATCTGCCTCGCTCGCACGGCGGGCGGAAAGCTTGTACACGCCACCCAGCGCCGGCTGGTCATAGCAGGTCGCAAGCTTGGTACCCACACCAAAGCTGTCGATGGGCGCACCCTGGTCGAGCAGCGACTGAATCGTGTACTCGTCAAGATCGTTGGAAACCGAGATCCCCACATAGGGCAGGCCCTCGGCATCAAAACGGCCGCGAACATACTTGGAGAGCTTGGCAAGGTCGCCGGAGTCGATGCGAATAGCCGACAGGCGCTCGCCCACCGCCTCCATCTCCTTGGCAACCGTAATGGCATGCTCGCAGCCCTCGCGCACGTCATAGGTGTCGATGAGCAGCGTACAGTTCTTGGGGCTCGACTTGGCAAAGGCGCGGAAGGCCTCGAGCTCGGAATCGAAGCTCATCACCCAGCTGTGCGCATGCGTGCCAAAGACGGGAATACCGTAGCGGCGGCCGGCGAGCACATTGGACGTAGAGGAGCAGCCGGCAACGTAGCTCGCGCGCGCAACGGCCAGGCCGCCATCGGGGCCCTGGGCACGGCGCAGGCCAAACTCCGCCACGGGACGGCCGTCGGCGGCAAGCACCACGCGCGCCGTCTTGGTGGCGACAAGCGTCTGGAAGCCGACGATGTTGAGCAGCGCCGTCTCGAGCAGCTGGCACTCCAGCGCGGAGCCGGTGACGCGCACCATGGGCTCGCGCGGAAAGACGAGCTCGCCCTCGGGAACGGCGTCGATATTTACATGCGCACGAAAATCGCGCAGGTAGTCGAGGAATGCGGACTTGAACATCGCGCCGCCGGCAGGGGCCTCAAGCGATGCGAGGTAGTCGATGTCCTCGGGCGTAAAGCGCAGATTCTCGACCAGCTCGGGCAGTTCGGCGGTGCCGCACATGACGGCATAGGCGCTGCCAAAGGGATGGTCGCGGTAAAACGCGGTAAAACAACCCTGCTCATTGGCCTTGCCGCTCTCCCACAGGCCCTGGGCCATAGTGAGCTCGTACAGATCGGTGAGCATTGCAATGTCGGTGGGATGCGAGATGTCGGTCAAAGCCATGGGGCGACCTTTCGGATGTGTGGTACAGAATTTGAGGGTTAGACGAGAGCAGAGGATGCGGACATGACACCCGATGCAAATCGGTTAGAGCAGGCCCATGCTGGTCAGGATCGTGTAGCCCATAAAGATGACAAACGCGATGAGGGCAAGGACAATGATGATTTTTTGAGCCGGCGCCATGCCAGGGATCTCGTTCTCGCCCGTAGGTTCCTTGGAGGTAACCATGCGCTGGGCAAAGGTCATCTCGTCACGGCTCGGCTTGGGCTCGACGGACTTGGGACGAGCGGCCTTTTTAGGCTGAGGTTTGGGCGCGGCAGGTGCAGGCTTCGCAGCAGCGGGCTTGGGTGCGGGCGCGGGCACCGATGCGGATACGGCGTTCGCGGCGGCCTCCTCGGCTTTCGTACGCTCGGCACGCAGGGCAGCCAGCTCCTCGCGCTCGCGACGTGCCTCTTCCTGGGCCTCGCGACGAGCCTTCTCGGCGCGGAGCTCCTCCAACTCGGCGCGCTCCTCGGCAGACAGTGGTTGGGACTCAAGCTCGGCCATGGTATAGCCCTTTCTTTTAAAAAAAGCCGCCGACACAATGTCAGCGGCTTATCAAATCCAAGGGTGGAGACGAAGGGAGTCGAACCCTCGGCCTCTGCCATGCGACGGCAGCGCTCTCCCAACTGAGCTACGTCCCCAGGACAAGTCGATATTTTACCTACGGCTCGCCAACTGTCAACGCCCAATAACCAGTCTTTTTGGAGCGCGGCTATTTTGACAACTTTTCGAACAGACGATCCTCTCGATGATTTTTAATCCCCGTCCCAGAAAAATCATCGACGAACGCACTACTTTGCGCTGGTAAGAACACCGGTGGTGTCGAAGGCCGGGGTGAAGCTCTCGTCTACCGCGCCGCCCTCTTGCCAGAACATCGTCGTAAAGCCCAGGTCGTCGGCA
>ERZ827516.1624-NODE-1624-length-19113-cov-22.621576_pt1 | contig 19113 bp, 18 predicted proteins | sample MGYA00519703_ERZ827516 | MGnify/ENA primary metagenome ERZ827516 (study PRJEB31778, sample SAMEA3449337) | human gut metagenome | biome: human gut; feature: human-associated habitat; material: faeces | place: United Kingdom | collected 2010/2012 ...
CAGCCGCCGAAGCGGTGCTTAAGCCGCTAGGCGGGAATTGTGCGGTGTTGCCATAGATAAATACAAAATGTATACCATGGAGGGGATTTTATGAAAGTATGGGATATGCATTGTGATACCCTGGCCGAGCTGCGCTATGCCCAGCAGGCAGGCAAGCCCAAGAGCTTTTTGCACAATGATTTAATGATGGATCTGGAACGCATGAAACAGGGCGACTATCTGCTGCAGTGTATGGCTTGCTTTGTTCACCTGGAACCGGAACGGGAAAAAAGCCCCCTGCTGGCCTGCCTGGAAGAAATCGACATTTTCTACCGCCTGCTGGAACAGTATCCCGATGACCTGATGCAGGTGCGCACTGCGGCGGACATCCAGACGCTACTCACCTCCGGCAAGCGCGGCATGATGCTGACCGTTGAAGAAGGTGGTGCCTGCCTGGACAGCCTGGGTGCGTTGCGGGATCTGTACCGCCTTGGCGTGCGGATGATGACCCTGACCTGGAACTTCAAGAACGGCTTGGCCGAGCCCAACATTGTACCCGGCACCGATGACATGTGGCCCCGCCCGGCCAACACCACCGGAGGCCTGACCGAAAAAGGCTTAGAATTTGTGGAGGAGATGCAGCGCCTGCATATGCTGGTGGATGTTTCTCACCTATCGGACGCCGGTATCTGGGATATTCTGCGGGTGGCAAAGCGGCCTTTTGTTGCCAGCCATTCCAACGCGCGCGCCTGCTGCCCCCATGTGCGCAACCTGACGGACGAGATGCTGACCGCCATGGGCGAAAAGGGCTGCCTGATTGGCCTGAACTACTGCGCTTCCTTCCTGGATACAAACCCCGACCGCAGCCAGGTCAGGAGCCGCATCACCGATATGGCCCGCCACGCCCGCTATATTATGGATAAGGCCGGTGAGGACTGCCTGGCCTTGGGCAGCGATTTTGACGGCATTGACGGCGACCTGGAAATTGCCGGTGCGCAGGACATGCCCAAGCTGGCCGAGGGGCTGAAAAAAGAGGGTATCCCCGAGCGTGTGGTGGAAAAGATTTTTTACGGCAACGCCGTGCGCTTTTTCAGCGAGAACCTGTAACGCTACCAAAATAAAAGGAGAACCATTATGCCGCATCCTGAATTGACTTTGGAACGCCGCATTGATGCAGAGCTGTGCGGGCTGGACGCCAAAATGTGCGTATACGCAGATGACCTGCATGGCCATGTGGTGGAGCGTGGGGCTGATGATGAATTTGAATCGGCATCCACGATCAAGATTTATATTCTGGGCTGTCTGTACGCCCAGGCGGAAGCCGGCAAAGCCAGCCTGGATGCCGAACTGACCTATGAAGCCCGGCATTTTGTGGACGGCTCCGGCCTGATCCGGTCCTTAGGCGAAGGTGCCAGGCTGCGCGCCCGCGATGTTGCCACCCTGATGATCGTTGTCAGCGACAACATTGCCACCAACATGCTGATCGACTATCTGGGGTTGGATACCATCAATGCGTTTATCCGCAGCATTGGCTGCACCCACACCAAGCTGCACCGCAGCCTGCGCAGCGATAACTGGAGCGAAAAGCTGGGTACCATTACCCCGCGGGATATGGGCCGCTTTTTTGCCCTGTTGGCAAAGGGCGAGCTGGTCAGCCCCCAGGCCAGCGATGCCATGCGCAATGTGTTCCGCCAGCAGCACTACAACACCATGCTGGCGGGCAGCATCCCCCCGTATTACACCGACCCCGAAGAATCCCACGCGGATCCGGATCTGATCTATGTAGCCAGCAAAAGCGGCTCCATGGATGCCTGCCGCAATGACGGCGGCCTGATCCACACGCCTTACGGGGATTATGTTCTGGTAATGATGTGCACCGACTTTGCCAACAAGCTGGAAGTAAACGACCACCCCAGCGTGATTTACGGCAACCGTGTCAGCCGCATGCTGTTTGACCAGTACCTGGCGCTGGAGGGTAGCTTTGTAAAGTAAGTGGAGGGCGTATTCGAAAACGATTTTGACGTTCTTGGATACGGCTTGTACCAAGCAATAGTATGGCCTATGCGGCAAAGTTGCAGAACGGTCGAGACCGTTCCCTACAGAGCATTTTGTTGTGCACGACCAACCAATAAACGCTCTGTAGGGCGCGATGCATCGTCCCGCACGCCGGGCCTTGCCCAATATTTCATTCAATCACCCGCCGCACACCCTTCGGGTGCATTTCACCCCAAAACCAAACCGACCGCAAAGGCGATGCTGCTCGCCCCTGCGGTCGGTTTTACTATTTATGGCAATACCGCATAATTCTAAGTGCCGATACGGCGAGCGAGGTGCGGCAGATGCCAAGCCAAAAGCGCAGATAATACTGGATGTCTTATCGAGCATTTTGGCAACGCAGATGCCGTGCCGCAGCCGCCGGAGCGGTGCTTAAGCCGTCAGGCGGGAATTGTGCGGTGTTGCCTTATATTTGTATCTGATTTACCCCTTCACGCCGGTGGTTTCATCAAAATGGTAGGTGGAACCCTCAATGGTGTGCCAGCCTTTGTACATGGCGCCGGTGGTCAGGTCGTAATACCAGGTTTTACCGTCCTGGGTGTACCAGCCCTTGATCATGCGGCCGTTGGCATCGTACCGCACCCATTTGCCGCCGTTGGAATCCTGGTATACTTCCTTGCTGGTGGCCTTGGCACCCTGCTGTACGTTGTCCAGCCAGTACCAGGCACCGCTGGCGGGGTCGTAAATCTCCTTGCCGCGGTAATTGCTGCTGCCCGGCTGCCAGCCCTGGCGCACCCAGCTTTCATACCAGAAGCTCTTGCCGTTGCCGTCTGTGACCCAGAAGTTGGTCAAAGCACCGCTTTTCATTGTGCCGTAAACCGGGTCAAAGTAATACAGCGAGCCATTGATGGACACATTGCCGTACTGCATAATGCCGGTGGTCAGGTCATAGTAGACCTTGCGGCCATCCGGCAGGGTCCACGGGCCGTGGATCATGGCACCGGTGACAGGCTCAAAGTAATACCAGTTGCCGTTCTGGCAGTTTTCGCCTTTGATCATGTGGCCGTTTTCATCATAGCGCACCCACTTGCCGCCGTCCGATTCCTGGTAGACATCTTTGTTCACGGCTTTTGCGCCGCCGTCCACGGCATCCAGCCAGTACCAGGCGTCGCTGGAGGCATCATAGATTTCTTTGCCGCGGCCGGTGGTGCCCTGCTTTACGCCGTTCTCGTACCAGTAATCGCGGCCGTTCTCGCTGCGCCAGCCGGTATAGCCGCCGGTGCTGCCGTTCTGGTACTTGGGCCAGAAGGTATCGCGCGCCAGCGTTCCGCGGGAATCGCAGCGGGTGGTATCAGAGGTGTTGCCGCCCAGTTCATACACGCGGCACCATTCGTACCCAGCATGATAAGCACCGTTGGCATCATTGCTGATACCATACATGTAAGAGCGCAGGCTGGAAAGGCTGTTCAGCTCATATTCCAAAAAGCGCATCTGGCCATACAGGGTATGCCAGTCCAGGCCGTTGTTGTTGCAGTAGTTCTGCAAATTGGTCCAGCGGTCGCCGTACCACTGGCACAGGCCGTATGCGGTGCCGTAGTCATTGGTAATGTCCACATAAAAACGGGATTCGCGGTACATGCTGGCCATCACGCCGCTGGCGGCGGCGCTGTTCATGCCCATGGTGCCGGTCAGGTAGTTGTAAACATCCCGCTCGTTGGCGGCAACATCCTCATTGGTGTTATAAGAAGCGTCATACGTTGCGGCGTCTTCCTGGACGATATCGCCGGAGTATTCGGCAATGCCGGTGTCAGCGGTATCAAACATGGGCATCAGCGGGGTCAGGCTGCCGGCAGTTTCCGGCGTGGCGGCTTCGGCACCCGCCGAAAGCGCCAGCGCCATGGCGGCAGCCACGGCGGCGATCAGGGTCAAAAACTTACGTTTCAATGCTGCACCTCCTTAGAATGGTAAACAACCTTGATGATGAACGATCTGCGGGCCTGATACCAAAACAGCTCCCGACTGGAAGCAATCGGGAGCTGTAAAGCTCGGTGGAACCGCGGAACGCTTAGTTGTAGCGGCGCTCCTTGATCTCGGTCACGATATTGTTGATGAAGGCATCCAGCTCCTGCGTGGTGGTTTCGCCCTTGCGATCACGCACACTGATGTTGCCAGCCTCGGCCTCCTTAGCGCCCAGCACCAGCATGTAGGGCACGCGGTCAACTTGCTGGGCTTCACGGATCTTGTAACCGATCTTCTCATTGGATTCATCCAGCACAACGCGCACACCGGCAGCGGTCAGCTTGTCGGCAACGGTGCGGGCGTAATCCAGCGTCTTTTCGCTGACGGGCAGAACCTTGACCTGGGTGGGAGCCAGCCAGGTGGGGAAGCGGCCCTTAGTCTCTTCGATCAGATAAGCCATGAAGCGGTCCAGAGAACCCAGGATGGCACGGTGCAGCACAACGGGGGTCTTCTCGCTGCCGTCCTTGTCGATGTAGGTCAGGTGGAACTTGGCAGGCAGGCAGAAGTCCAGCTGGCAGGTGGACAGGGTGTACTCTGCACCGACAGCGGGCTTAACGTTGACGTCCAGCTTCGGGCCATAGAAAGCAGCTTCGCCGATCTCCTCGGTAAAGTTGATGCCCAGCTCGGTCAGAACTTCGCGCAGAGCGTTCTCGGCATGGTTCCACATGGCGTCGTCGTCATGGTACTTCTTCTTGTCGGCGGGGTCACGCAGGGACAGCACGCAGCGGTAATCGGTGATGTTGAAATCCTTGTAGACGTCAAAGATCAGGCTGCAGACATTGGCAACTTCGCTCTTGATCTGCTCCGGGGTGCAGAACAGGTGGGCGTCGTTCTGGCAGAAATGACGGCCGCGCTCAATGCCTTTCAGGGTGCCGCTGGACTCATAACGGAAGTCGTGGGCAATTTCGCCAATGCGGATGGGCAGCTGGCGGTAGCTGTGCGGGCGGTTGGCGTAGATCATCATGTGGTGGGGGCAGTTCATCGGGCGCAGAACATAGCTTTCACCCTCCATCTCCATGGCGGGGAACATGTTCTCACGGTAATGATCCCAGTGGCCGGAAGTCTTGTACAGGTTCACGGTGCCGATGCAGGGGGTCATAACGTGCAGGTAGCCGCGCTCGCGCTCCTTGCCCTTGATGTAATCTTCCAGCTGCTGCCAGATGATGTAGCCGTTGGGCAGGAACATGGGCAAGCCGCGGCCAACCAGGTCGTCGGTCATGAACAGGCGCATTTCCTTGCCGATCTTGCGGTGGTCGCGCTCGCGGGCTTCCTGCTGCTGCTTTTCCCAGGCTTCCAGCTCTTCCTGGTTGCGGAAAGCAACGCCGTTGATGCGGGTCAGCATCTTGTTCTCTTTGTCATTTTTCCAGTAAGCGCCGCTCTGCTGGGTGATCTTGAACGCCTTCAGAGCCTTGGTGTAGGTCAGGTGGGGTCCGATGCACATATCAACGTACTCGCCCTGCTGGTAGAAGCTGAACTCGGTCTCATCGGCCAGGTCGTCCATATGCTCCAGCTTATAGTGCTCCTGGCGCTCGGTCATCAGCTTCACAGCTTCATCGCGCGGCAGGATGAACGGCTTGATGGCAAGGTTTTCCTTGCAGATCTTCTTCATTTCCTTTTCAATGTTGGCAAGGTCTTCATCGCTCAGTTTGGTATCGCCCAGGTCAACATCATAGAAAAAGCCGTTTTCGGTAGCGGGGCCAAAGGCAAAGTCGGCCTGCGGATACAGGCGCTTGATGGCCTGTGCCATAATGTGGGCAGCCGTATGGCGCAGAACGTGCAGTTCTTCTTCTTTCGGGCATTCGGCAACAGTGCCGTCTTTGTAAATGATTTTCATTGGTAAACGCTCCTTTGGGTAAACAAAAATGCTCCATCCCATTCTTGACCATAAACGGGATGAAGCATACAAATTCATACTCCACGGTTCCACCCGAATTGGACGCGGCAAAGCATCCCACTCGTAAAACAAAGGCCCAAAGCCCTGTTTTGTAAGCGCCGGTAACGGGGCGCTACCCCGGCGAAGGTTCGCCTTCGCACTCGGCAGTGGTAACTGTGCTGCCCGCCTGCAAAACCGCTTGCACCACGCCAAATTAGGCGGCGGTTCTCTCTTTTGCGCGTTCCAGCATGTATTGTCTGCCTCAACGTTTTATTCAGGATGAAGTTGCCTTTACTATATACCACCCCGGCGGGGAAGTCAAGGGGGCGGCGCAAAATTTTACACCGTAACAAAAGATGACCTTTGTCCAGAACTGTGATATGATGGAAAAAACGAACCGTAAGGCACGGGGAGGTGCAGCATGAAAACAATCCGTACAATCGAGCTGAGCGGCAGCACCCGGCAGGAGCGCCTGCCGGGCTTTGCGGAGGATTTTCCGTATATTGCCTCCTGGGCGGAGACCGGGCAGTATAACGGCGGCATGGTGCCGTGGCACTGGCACCCGGCAGTGGAGCTGTTTTATATGTACAGCGGCAGCCTGGTGTATGAGACCCCGCAGGGCACCCGGACGTTCGGTCCCGGCAGCGGCGGGCTGGTCAATGCCAATGTGCTGCACAGCACCCGCAACCTGCCGGGGGACCGTGTGGTGAGCTGGATCCACCTGTTTGAACCGTCCCTGCTGGGCGGCAGCGTGGGCAGCCGCATTGAACAGAAATACCTTGTCCCCATTACAGCAAACCCGGCCCTGGAACTGCTGGCGCTGGACCCGGCGGACCCGGATCAGGCCGCTCTGCTGGAAAAGCTGCGGGATTCCTTTGCCCTGGATGAAAACGAGTTTGGTTACGAGCTGCGCCTGCGGGCAGCTCTGGGGGAGATCTGGCTGGGGCTGCTGGCGCTGCCCCGGCCCGAAGCCCGCCCCGGCGCGGCGGCGTTCGATGAAAAGTGCAAAGCGATGCTGGCCTTTGTGCATGAACATTACGCCGAGCCGCTGCGTATTGAGCAGATCGCCGCGGCAGGCTTTTGCAGCCAGCGGGAAGCGTTCCGTACCTTCCAGCAGTGCCTGCATGTGACCCCGCTGAACTACCTGCAGAGCTACCGCCTGCAGATGGCGGCGGACCGCCTGGTGCACAGCGGGCAGCAGATCACCGCCATTGCCGTAGACTGCGGGTTTGCCAGCCTGAGCTACTTTGGCAAGGTGTTCCGCCAGAAATTCGGCTGCACCCCGGCGCAGTTCCGCAGCAAATGGCAGGATATTACCAATACGGGACGGTAAAACGCTAGGAAATAAAGAAAAAATGCAGTATCATCATACCTGTAAGAACAAACCGACAGCGCCGGAAATGAAAAACAGGAGGTACGGATGATGCTTAAACTGACAACGATGAATCTGAAAGGCTTTTTGACAGAGCTGGCCGCCTGCTGCGGAGGTGTGACGGCAGAAATTGCCGGTGCTCCCGTGAACCTGAACAATACCGCTCAGCTGCGCCGCATGTATGAGCAGGATGGCAGCCTGACGCTGGAGCTGAATGTGAGCAGCCCGAAGGACTATATGCGCCTGGCCTGCTTTGCCATCGGCGACTGTTAAAACGCCATTCCCCATTCATCATAAGAACACAGACAGGGTCCCTGCTTTGAAGCTGGCAGGCAGGCCCTGCCTGTGTTTTTTCGGTGTTTGTGCGTCAGGTGGGAACGTTCACGGTGTTGTAACAATTCCTTGACAATTTCCTGCAATGTAGCTACAATATTAAATAGGACTTAAGGGTGTCGCCCATCGGGAACGCCGCTTTTCAGATATTTGTTTTACCGCCGCAAATTTGGCGTTTTTTCGTTTTATTTGTGTATATGGGGCTTGAGGTGTATCCGCTTTTGGGTATGCTTTGGATTATCGCCCCATTTTGTATAGAATATCGCAGGCAGTATTTGAACCGCAAAGGTCAGCCCCTTGCGCTGTAAGATGCTGGCAGTGTACCCATGGTAGCTGCCAGATAAAACAGGCGCGGGCTGCCCGGGCTTTTCAGGTATGCCAGAAATAAAAGCGTTCCGCTTGTGTTGCGCCCTCCTGCATTTGATTTGAGTTTTGTAAGGAGTGAAACTGCCATGCCCCCAATTTTGATGTGGGTGCTGGTTGTCGTTGCCGCTGCCGTGTGCGGGGCGCTTGGTTATTATTTTGGCGGGGAAAACCGGAAGCGTACCGCCGAAGCCAAGATCGGCTCTGCCGAAGAGGAAGCCAAACGCATCGTGAACGATGCCATTAAGGCTGCCGAGCAGAAGCGCAAGGAAACCATCATCGAGGCCAAAGACGAGGCGTTCAAGCTGAAAGCTGACGCCGACAAGGAAATCAAGGACCGCCGCGCGGAGATCAGCCGCCAGGAACGCCGCATGGACCAAAAGGAGGAAGCGCTGGATAAGCGCACCGCCGCCATGGAGCGCAAGGAAGAGGACCTGAAAAAGCGCGGCGAACTGGTGGAAGCCCGCCTGGACGAGCTGGAACAGCTCAAGCTGCGCCAGACCGAAAAGCTGGAAACCATCGCCGCCATGACCCAGGAAGATGCCCGCGCCGTGTTGTTGAAGAACATTGACGATGAGCTGACCCACGAAAAGGCCATGAAGATCAGCGCCTATCAGGCTAACATGAAGGACGAATGTGATGCCATCGCCCGTGAGCTGGTCGGCCAGGCCATTGCCCGCTGCGCAGCCGATGCCACCAGTGAAGCCACCGTCAGCGTGGTGCCGCTGCCCTCTGACGAGATGAAGGGCCGCATCATTGGCCGCGAGGGCCGCAACATCCGCGCGCTGGAAACTGCCACTGGCTGTGACCTCATTATTGATGATACGCCGGAAGCCATCACCCTTTCCAGCTTTGACCAGACCCGCCGTGAAGTGGCCCGCATGGCCCTGGAGCGCCTGATCGCCGATGGCCGTATCCACCCGGCCCGCATTGAGGAGACCGTGGATAAGTGCCGCCGCGAACTGGAAATTCAGATGAAGCGCGAGGGCGAAAAGGCTGTGATGGACCTTGGTATCCACAGCCTGCATCCCGATTTGGTCAAGCTGATCGGCCGCTTGAAGTATCGCACCAGCTATGGCCAGAATGTGCTGAGCCATTCTCTGGAAGTGGCATGGCTGGCCGGCCTGATGGCTGGCGAGCTTGGCGTGAACGTTCAGCTGGCACGCCGCGCAGGCTTGCTGCATGATATCGGCAAGGCCCTTGACCATGAGATCGAGGGCAGCCATGTGCAGATCGGTGTGGATATCTGCAAGAAGTACCGCGAGAACCCGCAGATTATTCATGCAATCGAAGCCCACCACGGCGATGTGGAGCCCAAGACGGTGCTTGCCTTCATTATTATGGCAGCGGATGCCATCAGCGCAGCCCGCCCCGGTGCCCGCCGTGAAAACATGGAAAGCTATATCAAGCGTTTGGAAACGCTGGAAGCCCTGTGCAACGGCTTTGAGGGCGTTGAAAGCTCTTACGCCGTGCAGGCAGGCCGCGAGGTCCGCATCCTGGTCCAGCCGGATAAGGTTGGTGATGATCAGGTCGTCCTGCTGGCCCGCCAGGTTGCCAAAAAGATCGAGGACGAGCTGGATTACCCCGGCCAGATCAAGGTCAGCGTGATCCGCGAAAGCCGCGCCACCGAGTACGCGAAATAACCAAAGCGAATAAAACAGATGCCGCACCTGGTATGGGTGCGGCATTTTGTATAAGCATTGATTTATCCCGTGGATGCTGCCATATGTTTAACCCCTACAAATGGGGTTCGGCTTGCTGCGGGAATGTAAATGCGTAATAGAGCAAAGCCGCGGCGGGATGAGGTCATTCATCTCCGGCCTAAGAGCCGGGGCGCTGCCCCGGTTGCAGGGTTGCGAGCCAGAAGGTCACATTTGAGTTTACGAAAATGTGATGGCGAGCAATGCAAAACCCAGTGGGTTTTGCAACTGTACGAGCGGGTTTGCATTGCAAACTGACGGGCATTGCCCGTCAAGCGTGCCTCCGAAACGCGCCTGCGGGCGCAGCGCCCTACGAATGCTTATAATGTTTGTTGTACGTTATAAAATGTTTTGCAGGGAACGGTCTTGACCGTTCCGGGGCCTTGCGGCAAATGTGTTTTACGTTTTCCCTCGCAAATCTTGTTGGCTCTGCTCCCTCAATTTTCCCTCTTGCCAAGGGGCATAGAATACGATATAATAAAAAATAATTGTGCGGATTTATGCCCCTGTGGGATGGGCGGTGACGCACGGCAAATCAGGCGGCGCGGTATAGGCGCTGCCTATAGTTCGCCGCAACTGCGGTCACTGAAAAGGAGCGTCATCATGAAAGGTATCATCCTCGCCGGCGGTGCTGGTACCCGCCTGTACCCGCTGACCATGGTCACATCCAAGCAGCTTCTGCCTGTGTATGATAAGCCCATGATCTATTACCCGCTGTCTACTCTGATGCTGGCAGGCATCCAGGATATCCTGATCATTTCCACCCCAACCGATACGCCGCGCTTTGAAGCGCTGCTGGGGGATGGCAGCCAGTACGGCCTGCACCTGCAATATAAAGTGCAGCCCTCCCCGGACGGTCTGGCACAGGCCTTTATCCTGGGTGAAGAGTTTATTAACGGTGAGCCCTGCGCTATGGTGCTGGGCGATAATATTTTCTACGGCGCAGGTTTCTCCAAGCGGCTCAAGTCCGCTGCCGCCAACGCCGAAGCCGGCCGCAGCACTGTGTTCGGCTACTATGTCACCGATCCCGAACGCTTCGGTGTGGTGGCATTTGACGAAAACGGCCAGGCAACTTCCATTGAAGAAAAGCCCGCACAGCCCAAGAGCAACTATGCGGTTACCGGCCTGTATTTTTACAGCAAAGATGTGTGCGAAAAGGCAAAACAGGTAAAGCCCAGCGCCCGCGGCGAACTGGAAATTACCACCCTGAATGAGATGTACCTGCAGGAAGGCAAGCTGGATGTGCAGCTGCTGGGCCGCGGCTATGCCTGGCTGGATACCGGCACGATGGACAGCCTGGTGGAAGCCGCCGACTTTGTGCGCATGATTGAACAGCGCCAGGGCATTAAAATTTCCGCCCCGGAAGAGATCGCCTATAAATACGGCTGGATCAACCGCGGCAAACTGTTGGAAAGCGCCGAGCGCTATGGCAAAAGCCCCTATGGCCAGCACCTGCGCAATGTTGCCGATGACCGCCTGAAATATTGATGCGGTATAAAGAAAGAGGCACAAGATGAAAATTCTGATTACCGGCTGCCATGGACAGCTTGGAACCGAGCTGCAAAAACAGCTGGCCGATGAAGAATGCGCCCTTGGCCCGCTGCCGGAGCGCCTGCGCAAAGCAACGGTGATCGCCGTTGATGTGGATGAGCTGGATATTACCGACCGCGAAGCCACTGTGACCTATATCCGCCGCACCCAGCCGGATACCGTCATCAACTGCGCTGCTTTTACCAACGTGGATGGCTGCGAAACCAACCGCGATGCCGCTTACCGCGTCAACGCCCTTGGCCCGCGCAACCTGGCATTGGCATGCGAAAAGATCAATGCCCGCCTGATCCATATTTCTACCGACTATGTATTCTCCGGTACAGCCAACGGCGGTGTGGCGTTGGATGAAAGTGCCCTGCCCGCCCCCATTTCGGCCTACGGCCAGACCAAGCTGCTGGGCGAAACCTATGTGCAGCAGTTCTGCCGCCGCCACTTCATCGTGCGCACGGCTTGGCTGTACAGCTATTACGGCAAAAACTTTGTCAAAACTATGGTCAACCTGGCCAAAACGCATGACACCCTGAATGTTGTCAACGACCAGCTGGGCAACCCCACCAATGCGGTGGATCTGGCCTACCATATCTTAAAGCTGGCCGTCAGCCATGATTACGGCATTTACCACTGCACCGGCAGCGGCATTTGCAGCTGGTATGATTTCGCATCTGAGATCATCCGCCTGTCCGGTCTGCCGTGCACCGTAAAGCCCGTTACCAGCGCACAATATAAAGAGATGAACCCCAAATCCGCAGACCGCCCGGCATGGAGCGCACTGGAAAACCGCGCCCTGCGGTGCAGTGTCGGCGATGACATGCGCGACTGGAAAGATGCAATTCAGGACTTTTTCAATAATTGGGATGGTAAATAAATGAAAACTTATCTTGTTACCGGCTGTGCCGGTTTTATTGGCTCCAACTTTGTCCACTATATGCTGGAAAAATACCAGGATATCCGCCTGGTCAACTTGGATAAGCTGACCTATGCCGGCAACCTGGAAAACCTGGAAGATATCAAGGACGATGCCCGCCATATCTTTGTTAAGGGCGATATCTGCGATAAGGCTCTTGTCACTGACCTGATCGCCAAATTTGACCCGGATTACGTCATCAACTTTGCTGCCGAAAGCCACGTTGACCGCAGCATCCGCAACCCGGAAATTTTTGTTGAGTCCAATGTTCTGGGCACCGTCAATCTGCTGCAGTGCTGCAAGGATGCCTGGTACGATGCCGACGCCAAGACCTGGAAGGAAGGCAAAAAGTACCTGCAGGTTTCCACCGATGAAGTATACGGTGCCCTGGGCGCCGAAGGCTACTTTATGGAAACGACCCCGCTGTGCCCGCACAGCCCATACTCCGCTTCCAAAGCCAGCGCCGATATGTTCGTGAAAGCATTCCATGATACCTATGGCATGCCCATCAACATCACCCGCTGCTCCAACAACTATGGTCCGTATCAGTTCCCCGAAAAGCTGATCCCGCTGCTCATCAACAACGCCAAGCACCACAAGACCCTGCCGGTTTACGGCGATGGCATGCAGATCCGTGACTGGCTGTATGTCATGGACCACTGCAAAGCCATTGATATGGTTGCCAACGGCGGCAAGGACGGCGAAGTTTACAATGTCGGCGGCCATAACGAGCGCCCCAACATCTTCATCGTCAAGACTGTTATCGAGCAGCTGCATGACCGCCTGAAGGATGAGGGCATCAGCGAAGAGCTGATCAAGCACGTGGCGGACCGCCTGGGCCATGACCGCCGTTACGGCATTGACCCCACCAAGATCAAGAACGATCTGGGCTGGTACCCCGAAACCCCGTTCGAGAAGGGCATTGTGCTGACCATTGACTGGTACCTGGCCCACGAAGAGTGGATGGACCACGTGACCAGCGGCAACTACCAGAAGTATTACGAGCAGATGTACAAAAACAAGTAATGCTGCCGCACATTTGTTAAATTCTGCAAAACACCCCGCCGCCGCTTTGCAAAGCGGCGGCGTTTGTGGTATACTAGTTCTGCTGTTTGTGACAGCAGAACAAAGAATAGTGAATAAAGAATAAATAATAATGAAGGTGAATCGCCGTGCCTGCGGCACAGCTTATAAAAATTGGGCGCTGCTTTTGGTAAGCAATCAAGCCTAACCCGGCGTGCGGAGCCTATTTTAATCATGCGCGTACGGCGCGCATACCACCATTATTCTTTATTATTTTTTAATTATTATTTTACTTGATTGATCTTGAGGTTTTTTTGAATGGCAATTTCCAGAGAAGAACAACTGCGCAATAACCGCCGCTTTTCACGCCAGATCGTGGGTGCAGTGGCAATCGTATTGATTATCATTGGTCTGTTTACCGTATTAAGCTGGGTGGTTGGCGTGCTGCGCAGCGCGTTGGATGATACCGAACGCCGCCAGAGCTATGCCGACCGTCTGTACGGTCTTGTCATGTTTGACACTATGCCGTTTGACGATGTGAGCAAGGTGGATCAGTCGGAGTTTTTACAGGCTGCCATCTGGGGCGCCGTGTACCAGATCCAAAAGCGGGATAACGGCCTGAGCGACTATGAGCGCGACAGCGAAACCGGCTCCATCATTCTGCCTAAACTGGAAGTTGACACCTACCTGACCAACCTGCTTGGCCCGGATTACAAGATCACCGATGGCTCTTTCCAGACCGAAGAGTTCAATTATACCTATGACGAGGAAAAGCAGGGCTATCTGGTTCCTGTTACCAGCATGGTGGCTATGTATACCCCGGAAGTGGAAAAAATTTCCACCCAGAGCGGCAAGACCTATGTGACGGTTGGCTATATCCCCACCATCAACAATAGCTCCAGCGGCGAGATCAACCTGACCGCCCCCACGGAGCCGACCAAGTATATGGACTATGTGTTCACCCGCGGCGAGGGCCGTAAGTGGTATCTGAGTGCATTGCAGGAAAGCGATATGCAGCCCGAAGTGTCTGCTTCGACCGCAGCCCCGACTACCAATTCCGGTGACCCGCAGGAGTTGGTGCAGAACAACCTGGATTCCACCGTGGCCGATACCGGCAATCCCACAGGTGATACCGCCAACGGCACCGCTGAACCGGACAGCACGGCGGACGACCAGACCGATGCCCAGAGCGAACCTGAAGCTGATACCGGGGATACCGCGCAGGATGGTTCAGGTACGGAATAAGCTCCTGCTGACAAAACGATAATTTTGATGAAGCTGCACAGCCCAAACGCTGTGCAGCTTTTTGTATGGTAGGGCGGGGTCACCCGCCCCCCACTGAAGGCGGCCCGACCGTACAATAAAAATGTGTGATATACCTTGCCCCACAGTAGGGGAGCAGCGTCCCCGACACCGCAGACAAACCTTGCGGCAAATCTCATTATGGCAGATGTGCCAAAGCTCCGGAATGGTCAAGACAATACCGCATAATTCTAAGTGCCGATACGGCGAGCGAGGTGCGGCAGATGTCAAGCCAAAAGCGCAGATAATACTGGATGCTGCAAAGGTGAGCGCCGCCAGTGGCGGAAACAGCGAACCGAAGCAGGGGCAGCGGTCGCAGAGTGCGAGGGGCTTTTGCCCCCGAAGCACGATGCGGGTACCGCAACCCGACATTATCGAGCATTTTGGCAACGCAGATGCCGTGCCGCAGCTGCCGGAGCGGTGCTTAAGCCGCAAGGCGGGAATTGTGCGGTGTTGCCTCAAGACAGCTCCCTACAGAGCAAGGTATCATGTGTACCAAACAGAAAAACGACCGGTGGAACAGCCAGCCCTCTGGCCGCCGCAGAGAAACGCTGCCAATGCATAAAACATGCCGCCGCGCAGTTATACTACCCCTACACAACATCAGCTCAACAACAAAAATGACAAAACAGACTGCAGAAGACCGTGCTTTTTTAATTGACAAAACAAGCGCGGCGTGATAATATGATAGCTGTACATTGCCCTGTATTTTTAACGTTGAACAGATGTTAAATACTTGTGCAATGGCAACACGGAAAAGTAGGAGAACATAGCATGAGACGGACTTTGGCAGCGCCGGGCCTTGCAGCTGTGCTGGGTATGGCATTGCTGCTGACCGCCTGCGGTAAAACAAACGCACATAACAATACGGCAGGCGAAACGGTCAGCACGGCACTGTTTGACTTTTCCATTACGGATGTCAGCCTGGTGGAAAGCTACCCCGGCATTGATATCCCGGATGGCGAACGCCTGGTGCGCATGCGCCTGAACATCAAGAACACCAGCAGCCAGACCTACACGATGTTCCTGCAGGATTTCCAAATCCAGTGGGGCGAGGGCGACAGCGATTACGGCACCTGCCTGAACGCAGTGGATGATACCATGATGCCGTATGCTTATGAGCTGACCCCCGGCCAGGAGCGCAGCGACTGGCTGATGGCTGAAATCCCCGATGGCAGCACCAGCTGCACCATTGCGTATCAGGAATACAAGACCGATGGCAGCAAAGGCGATGCCTACTTTGTGGAGGCAGCTCTGTGAGCCAGCAGTCGCGCATTCTTGCAGGGGTGTTTTGCTCCGGTATGGCGGCGGCGTTGATTGCTATGGCGGCACTGCAACTGCCCAACTGGCTGCAGCAGCGCAAGATGGAAAGCGAGAGCCCGCCGGTGGTGCAGACTGCAGAACCAGAGCAGACGCCGGAGCCGCAGGTTACCGCGGCCCCCACCGTGCAGCCCGCCGTTACCCCGGAACCGCGGGATTTTACCGCACTGCTGGAGCGTAACCCCGAAGTGATCGGCTGGATCAAGATCGATGATACCGATGTTGACCTGCCGGTGATGCAAAGAGAAGGGAACAACAGCTACTACTTAAAGCACGACCTGGATGGCAACTGGGATGACCTGGGCCTGCCATACCTGGATTATGAGTGCGATATCCAGCAAAGCCGCCATTTGATCCTGTACGGCCACAACATGGGCGTGGGGGATACGGTGCGGTTTTCCAGCCTGCAAAATTACCGCGAGCCGGAATATTATCAGGAACACCCGGTCATTGAGCTGGACAGCCTGAACGGTGGCCAGTACTACAAGATCGTGGCAGTTTATGCAATTACCACGCGCGAAAGCGATGGCGATGTGTTCCACTTTAACCAGTATGTGAACTTTGCCGATGATGCGGCAGAGCAGGAATACCTGGATGAAGTGGCCAAGCGCGCGTTTTATACCACGGGCGATTATGCCCGCGCAGACGAACGGCTTTTGACATTGTGTACCTGTACCTATGAAATGTCGGATGCCCGCCTGCTGATTATGGCACGCCCGCTGCGGGACGGGGAAACGCTGACGGCGGATGAAGTTATCATCAATCCGGACCCGCTGCTTCCAGCCCGCTGGCCGGCCGGGGCGTAAAATTTTTATTTGAATTCTGGGCACAAAGGCAACAGCAATCCGTACCTTTGCGTTTGGGATATAATTTTGGAAAGGGAGTAAAATTATGCAAAAGACGAGCAGGTTTTCACGTCTGCTTACGCTGGTTACGGCTGTTGCCTTGGCAGTTTGTCTGCCTGTATCGGCGTATGCAGAAACCGAGACCACCGAGGAAGCTGCTGCACCCGCAGTAGTGGAGGAGGCTGCACAGGACAACACCGCTGACGAAGCTGCAAGCGAAGACAGCGCTTCCTGTGTGCGCGTGGTGGATGTTACCATTTTTATGGACACCACCAAGGGCCATTTCGAGAGCGATCCCGACAATGTTGCCCTGACTTATCCTGAACCGTGCCGAGTTTGAGGAGACTCCGATCACTCTGCCCACCGTTATCGCAAACGAGGGCTGGGAGTTCAAGGGCTGGGACGTTTGGGGCAAAGAGCACTTTGTCCTGGGCGCCGATGCTACTGAACTGGGCACCAGCGGCCTTGGTGCATTCCCGGTTGGCAGCCTGGTAGGCGGTATCTACCTGTACCCCATCTTTATGGAAGCTCCGAAGCCGGTTGAGCCGACCGCTACCCCGGTAGAGCCGACCGCTACTCCGGTTGAGCCGACTGCTACCCCGGTTGAGCCGACTGCCACTCCGGCAGAGCCGACTGCCACTCCGGCAGAGCCGACCGCTACTCCGGCAGAGCCGACTGCCACCCCGACCGAGCCGACCGCTACCCCGGTCGTGACCCCGACCACCCCGGTTATCCCGGAGACCACTCCGACCAATACTCCGGCAAACACCCCGACTGAGGAAACCAATACCCCGGACAATACTCCGACCAACACCCCGGATGTTACCAAGTCCAACACCCCCGCTGATAACTCCAGCAAGATCATCCCGCAGACCGGCGTTTCCAGCACCAACAGCAACTCTGTTGCAGGTCTGGCCATCGTTCTGGTTGCCGCACTGGGCGGCGCTGCCGCTTACCTGTTCATCAACCGCAAGAAGCTGAACTGATAAGTGTAAAGTGATAGAGCTTTGAATTATTTAAAAACAGCCTTCGGCATTTGCCGAAGGCTGTTTTTGTGGTTAAGAACTTGAGTGAAGAAAAACCACCAGCTAAGCTGGTGGAATAAAAAAGGCTTTAGCCCTAGACAAAGAGAAAGCTCCCCGTAGAATAGAGTGTGGGTTTGCCAACCACATTCTAGGAACAGAGAGGTTTATCTTTGAAATGAAAAATAACAAAGACGTAGATAGTTTAAGGCATACGACATGGAGATGTCAATACCATGTAGTGTTTGCACCGAAATATCGGAGAATGGTGATGTTGCAAATCCGAAAGTGTACAACGGCGTGATGAGAAAACTAGAAAGGCTACAAAATGAGTGAGTTTTTGGAAACTGTAATTAAGGCTGACGCTGGGCATGTTTGGCGCGTGCTAGATGAATTTATGGATGCGCTAAAAGAAACAAAACCGGACGTGTATAGGGATTTGGTGCACGACTTGCAAAGAAAATAGGCAAATGTGTACTAAAGTGTGTACTAACAAAAGAAAACACCGTAGATTTTAACGAATCTACGGTGTTTTCTATGGTGCGCGGTACAGGACTCGAACCTGTGACCTCCTGCACGTCAAGCAGATGCTCTACCAGCTGAGCTAACCGCGCATGTCCTTGCGACTTGTATACTATACCAAATCCAAGCAGAAAAAGCAAGCCCTTTTTTCGAAAAAAATGAAAAAATTCAGAAAATACATGAAATAGAACGCACCACCGCAAAAGAAATTTGCAAATGCGGAAGGGCTTTTCCTTGCCGCATACACGGCTTTGTGGTATACTGATACAGTTAAATGGGGATAGTGCACCCTTTTGCCGGTGCGGCGTTTCCTGAATAGATTCAAACACAGGGAAAGGGGATACTATGCGGGTTTTGGGCATCGACCCCGGCTATGCGATCGTGGGCTGGGGCGTTGTGGAATATGCAGGCAACCGTTTTGCGCCCATCGCTTACGGCGCAGTGTGTACCGATAAGGACACGCCGTTTGAACAGCGCCTGATTGAAATTTATGACGGCATCAAGGATATCTGTACCCGCTATCAGCCGGAAGCACTCTCCATTGAAAAGCTGTACTACCAGCATAACCAGACGACCGTCATCGGCGTGGCGGAAGCCCGCGGGGTGATTTTGCTGGCTGCCGCGCAGTGCGGCGTACCAATTTATGAGTACACCCCCATGCAGGTCAAGCAGGCTGTGACCGGGTATGGCAAGGCGGTAAAAAAGCAGATCCAGGAAATGACCCGCATCATGCTGCACCTGCAAACCATCCCCAAGCCGGACGATACAGCGGACGCCCTGGCCATGGCCGTAGCGCACTGTCACTGCTCCCGCAGCCGCCTGATGGGCACCGCCCCAAGATAAGGGCCGCAGGGCAAATAACCCGGCGCACGGCAACATAGAATCATAATGGTGTAAGAGCACATTTCAGGGCAACACCGCACAATTCCCGCCTAACGGCTTAAGCACCGCTCCGGCGGCTGCGGCACGGCATCTGCGTTGCCAAAATGC
>ERZ827516.1631-NODE-1631-length-19074-cov-4.078185_pt1 | contig 19074 bp, 17 predicted proteins | sample MGYA00519703_ERZ827516 | MGnify/ENA primary metagenome ERZ827516 (study PRJEB31778, sample SAMEA3449337) | human gut metagenome | biome: human gut; feature: human-associated habitat; material: faeces | place: United Kingdom | collected 2010/2012 ...
CTTAAAATCCTGTTGTGGCAACACAGTACCGGTTCGATTCCGGTCGCCGGCATTAAGCAAGCATCTCCAAAAGAGGTGCTTATGTGCGTGTAGCTCAGTTGGATAGAGCGTCTGGCTACGGACCAGAAGGTCGTGGGTTCGAATCCTGTCACGCACACTTGCCCCTGATGATCATCAGGGGTTATTTTTTTTATTAATAAACATTCAAGGTGTGAAGTAAAGGACTGCCGTCTGTCAGACATTTTGGGAATAATTACGCCATTGTTGTGAAAAATATTTTCATATGCTATATTATTTAATATTTTAAGCTAAATAAGGGAGTATGAATTATGGATAAGGCATATATTAGAGAACAGAATTTTCATATTGCAACAGAAGATGAAGATATGGAAATTAGAAGAGGCTATAAAGTTAAAAATAGAAGAGCATGGTTGAAGTTTTTAGGAGTATCCGTCGTTTTAGTTATAATTGGGATTATTTTTCAAATAATTGCGCATAGGATTTCGCCATGGTTACATTCTAATCCGGGATATTATGAGAAGATATATATTGTGGCGACAATAATTTTTGTTGGATTTAATTTGTTATCTTATGTAATATTAAAGATAAAAGAGCGACTTGAGTATAAGAGCAAAAAGACTCAAATTATTAAACTGAAAGTGAAAACAAAGCTTTATGTTGATGATTTGACGGTTATTAGACAACAGAAATTTTTTATTATTTGTGAGGCTGATGAAGCTTTGATTCAGGATTATGTTATTGTAAATAGAAAGACTGATTTTAATAATATTAAAGAAGGAGATATGGTATATGTAAGAAGGTCAAGAGACGACGGACATTACGTGTACTATTATGTTGCATAATTGGCAGAAAGAGGCATAAATATATTCGGAGTAAAAGGGCATTCTACAGCAATTTGTAGAGGCTCTTTTTTTATTAAAAATGAAAAAGGTTTTCAAATTAATTGACAATTTAGCAGAAGAAGTATAAAATGAAAAGGATTTTCAAATTGGAATTATTGTCAAAGGAGATAAGAAATTGCACTAATGCCTAAAATAAAGGATATTTTGTGCAAAATATATAAGAAAGTATAGAGAGGAATTACTGTGGCAGGAAAGTATAAAACAAAACAGCAGTCAGCTATTAAGGAGTGTCTCGAAATGCACAAAGATGGCTATGTTACTGTTATGGATATAGAAAATTATTTGAAAGAAAATGATTGCCAGGTAGGGCTTACTACTATTTACAGACATTTGGAGAAGATGGAAAAGGATGGCATTGTAACGAAGTTTAGCGTGGAAGGCCAGCCGGGAGCTTGCTTTCAGTACATAGAACAGGGTGAGAATCAGGATTGTTTCTATATTAAATGTGAAGAGTGCGGAGAAGTGACGAAGATGGAATGCCATCATTTGGCGGAGTTATATAGTCACGTGAACGCAGACCATCATTTTAGTATTAATCCTAAGAAAACTATATTCTATGGAAAATGCGAGAAATGCGGAAAGTGTGGAGAAAAAAATAAATAAAATAATGATTTATGAAAGTGTTTATTAAATTATGAAAAGTAATAGAGTTATAAAAGTATTTTCGAAAAATAAAATTTTGAAAAAAGAATTTATTCGAGAAAACAAATTTAGCAGGAAAACAGAATTTTTAAGAAAATCAGTAGTTTTTATTGTGACCATATCTATGATTTTGGGAATGACTGGTTGCGGCAAAACTACTGAAAAAGAAGATAACTATAGATTGAAAATAGTGACTTCTCTTTTTCCATATTATGATATGGCAAGAGCGGTTATAGGGGATGTTAAGGGAATTGATTTAAAGATGACTGTTACACCGGGACAGGACAGTCATTCTTTTGAACCAACACCTAGCGATGTTATTCAGATGGAAAATGCGGATGTGCTTATATATAATGGTGGTTCACTTGAAACATGGATTGATACGTTGCTTGATTCCATAAATAATAAGAATCAGATTCAGATGAAAATGATGGATTATGTTGACGTTCTTAATGAAGAGATTGTGGAAGGAATGGATACAAGATTCGAAGAACACGACCATGATGAGCACAGTCATAAAGAAGACAACCATAACAAGGAAAAACATAAAGAGGATAGTCATAGCGAGGAAAATCATAAGGAAGATAATCACAGTGAAGATAGTTCAAATGATTCGGAGTTTCATAATGAAGATTCAGAAGGGGAACACGAAGAAACAGATGAACATATATGGACTTCACCTGTTAATGAAATAATTATGACAGAGAAAATCTGTGAAACATTAAGTAAGGCTTTGCCAGAAGAAAAAGAAAATTTTCAGAAGAATGCTGAAAGCTATATAAGTCAGTTAAAAGAGCTGGATAATGAATTTAGAACTATTGTCGAAAATGCTAAGATTAACGAAATTATTTTTGCGGACAAGTTTCCGTTACAGTATTTTGCAAAGGAATATGGCTTAAAGTATTATGCGGCTTTTCCGGGATGTGGAAGTGATATGGAACCTAGTGCCAAAACTATTGCGTTCCTTGTGGACAGGATTAAGGAAGATAATATTAAGGCTGTATTTTATTTGGAATTAAGCAGTCATATTGTGGCAGACGCAATTGAAACTGACACAGGAGCAAAACCGCTTCAGTTTAATTCCTGTCATAATATTACGCAGAAACAGTTTGACAGCGGAGTAACTTATGTTGATTTAATGAAGGAAAATGTTAATAACTTAAAAATAGCATTAGGAGAATGATAATGATTTTTGAATGTAAAGACGTAACGTTAGGTTACGAAAATAAAGTAGTTGCAAAAAATTTGAATTTTAAAATCGACCAAGGAGATTATCTTTGTGTTGTTGGTGAAAATGGTACAGGAAAAAGTACACTTATAAAGACATTATTAGGGTTGATTAAACCTTTAAATGGCGAAGTTATTGCCAATGTGCAGGGAAAAAATCACAAAGGAGTAGGATATTTGCCACAGCAGACACAAGCACAGAAAGATTTTCCGGCAAGTGTTTGGGAAGTAGTTTTGTCAGGGGTGCTAAATAACGATCATAGATGTCCATTTTATAATAAGAAAGACAAGGCAGAGGCTGAAAAAAATATGGAGAAGCTTAATATTTTGGATTTGAAAAAGCGTTGCTATAGAGAGTTGTCAGGAGGACAGCAGCAAAGAGTTCTTCTCGCAAGGGCACTTTGTGCAACAGACAGCGTTTTGATTTTGGATGAACCTGTAACAGGGCTTGATCCGGCAGCTTCAATGGAGCTTTATGAAACTATAAAGGATTTAAATAAGAAAGAGAATGTAACAATTATTATGGTTAGTCATGATATAAAGAATGCTTTAAATTATGCAACACATATTTTGCATTTAGAACAGGAAAAGGATTTCTTTGGAACAGTTGAGGAATATAAGAAATCAAATGTTTCAAATATGTTTTTGGGAGGTGTAGCAAATGATTAGTGAAATGTTTGCCCATGGATTTATACAGAGGGCTTTTCTCGGAGGAGTATTGGTATCACTTTGCGCAGCTCTTTTAGGCGTCAGCCTTGTTTTAAAAAGATATTCAATGATAGGTGACGGTTTGTCACACGTTTCATTTGGAGCATTGTCCATAGCAATAGCTTTTGGATTTGCACCAATTAAGTTTTCAATACCAATTGTTATAATTGCAGCCTTTTTCTTACTTAGATTGGCAGAAAACGGTAAGATGAAAAGTGATGCGGCAATAGCTATGGTGTCAGCTTCATCATTGGCAATTGGTGTTATTGTTACATCGTTAACAACAGGACTTAGCACAGATGTGTGTAGTTATATGTTTGGTAGTATTTTGGCAATGTCTAAAGATGATGTTATTTTTAGTGTTGTACTGTCTGTTGTTGTACTTATAATGTTTGGATTTTGCTATCATAGAATTTTCGCAGTGACTTTCGATGAAAGTTTTTCGAAAGCAACAGGTGTGAAAGTTGGAATGTACAATACACTTATTTCTATTTTTACGGCGGTAACTGTTGTACTTGGAATAAAAATGATGGGAGCAATGTTGATTTCAAGTCTTATTATTTTTCCGGCGCTTACTTCAATGAGAGTTTTTAAAAGTTTTTTAAGTGTAACGATATGTTCTGCAATTCTTGCGGTAATAAATTTTACGGCAGGTTTGCTTTGTTCATACGCTTTTTCAATTCCTGCCGGAGCAAGCGTTGTTGTTGCTAATTTGTGTATGTTTATTATATTTTGCATTATTGGAAATTTGGCATTTCTAAAGAGAAAATAGTCAGGTATAATAGTGTTATGTTAAAAGATGTTGTCAAAGAGTATTAGATAATTATGCATAAAATATGTTTATTTATGGCAGTGACAGGTTAGGAGGAAAAATGGATATTAACGGTTTTATAGAAGAGTTGGATAGTTTGTATACGGAAAGAAGAATTAACGATGTCGAGCCATTTTTCAATGAAAGCATAGAACAGGCAAAAAAAGAAAATGACTTGGCAGCTCAGTTTACAATTCTTAATGAAATGATGGGATTTTTCAGGGATACAAGTCAGTTTGAAAAGTCTATTAAGGCATGTAATGATTGCATAGAATTAATGAAGAAAATGGGGATTGAAGGAACTGTGGATTATGCTACTTCCCTTCAAAATGTAGCAAACGCTTACAGAGCGGCAGGAAAACTTGCGGAATCTTTAGAAGTTTATAAAGAAGTTTTTTCTATATATAATGAGAATATTCCAAGTGATGATTATAGAATGGCAAGTCTTAACAATAACATTGCTCTTTTGTATCAGGAGATGAATGATTTTCCTATGGCAGTCCAACATCTTAAAAAGGCACTGTCCATTATAGAAAAAATAGAAGGAATGGATATTGAAGTTGCCACAACTTATACAAATCTGGCAGCGTCATTGATTGAAATTAATCAGGTAAGTCAGGCGGAAGACTACCTTAAGAAGGCTTTGGAAATATTTGACAGAGATGAAGTGAAAAACTTTCATTACAGCGGAGCCCTTTGTGCCATGGCAAGTGTTAAGTGTAGCTTAAAACAGTATGAAGAGGCAGCTAAATTATACGAAAAGGCGTTGCCGGAGATAGAAGCAAATATGGGACGTGGCAGTGCTTATAATATTACAAAAGAAAATCTGGCAAAGGTTTTTGACAAAATAAAAGAAGAAAAGAAAGAACTTACAGGTATAGAGCTGGCAAAAAGTTTTTATGAAGAGTACGGCAAGGATATGATTCATAATAATTTTTCTGAATATGAGGACAAAATAGCGGTGGGATTCGTTGGGGAAGGTTCAGAGCGATTTGGCTTTGATGATGTTTATTCAAGAGACCACGATTTCGGCCCGGGATTTTGTATGTGGATTACGGAAGATGTTTATGAGAAAATCGGTGAAAAACTTCAGGATGAATATAACAAACTTCCAAAAAGTTATAAGGGCATTACAAGAGTTGACACCATTATGGCTGAAGGAAGAGTGGGCGTTTGTGTAGTTGAAGATTTTTATAAAAAGTATACAGGTTCTGGAGATGGAAATCTAACATTAGAACAATGGATTAATCTTGAAGATTATAAAATTGCAACAGTTACTAACGGTGAAGTTTTTAGGGACGATTTAGGATATTTTTCTAAGATAAGAAGAAAATTTGAAAATCAGCCTTTTCAGGCAAGACTTGTTAAGCTTGCAAGACAGCTTGGGGCAATGGCTCAGACAGGTCAGAGCAATTATGAAAGAGCAATGGCAAGGAAAGATTATGTAACGGCACAGATTTGCATTTCTGATTTTATGAAAGAGACAATGAAATGTGTGTACATTTTAAATAATAAGTTTGCACCGTACTACAAATGGCTTTTTAAGGGAGTTAGTAGATTGGATGGAACTGAGAAGATTGTTTCATTGCTTGAAAAATTAAGTCAGCTTCCTGCTCAGAAGAATGCTTGGGATGGTTATTTGTATGACAATACTAAGTTTAATGAAAAAGATGAAAAAGCCATTATTATGGAAGAAATAGCAAAAATTATAATTGATAAATTATTGGAACTAAAACTAATAAAAAATAGAAATTCAAACTTTTTAAATGACTATGTGAGACCAATTATGGATTTGGCAGAAGGGAAAGTTGAAATGTTTGACAGAGAAAAAACAATAGATAAAATAGTAAAACTTGAATTTGAAGCTTTTGATAAAGTGCAGAATGTTGGTGGAAGAGCGTCTTGTCAGAATAATTGGCCTTTCTTCTATGTTATGAGAAAGAGTCAGTATATGACTTGGACAGATGAAATGCTAGAGTGCATTTGCAATCTTTGGGAAGAAAACAAGGCTAAGGGTTGGAATATGATTACCGAGAAATATGGAAGAATGATGGAACATACTTCACCTGAAGAATATGAGAAGATTAAAGATAATTTTCCTGAAAAATCGGAGAGAACAATAGCAATTGTAAATCAGATTGCACAGATTCAGGTAGACTGGATGAAGGATTTTGCTAAGAGTTATCCAAAGCTTGCATCTAATGCAAGGGATATAACAAGTGATGCTGATCAGATTGATAACACTTCTTATGAAACTTATTTAAAGGGTGAGTTATTAACATATTCAGAAGAATTGTTGAAACTTTATGCACAATTTATTGTAAATCTGGCAAGAGAGGGAAAAAATCTTGCATATATGACTATAGAAAATACAGCACATTTACAGGGATATGCAACATTGGAAGATGCAGAAAGCAACATAAGATAAGTTTTGTAAATGTTAAGAGAAAGGAGCGTATGACCATATTTTCTTAATATGGCATACAAAATAAATATGGCATTTTTACCAATATCCAAAGAGGATATGAAGGAAAGAGGAATAGAGCAGTTAGATTTTGTGTTTGTAATAGGGGATGCTTATGTAGACCATCCATCTTTTGGACATGCTATTATAAGTAGAGTTTTGGAAGCTAATGGATATACAGTTGGTATTATTTCACAGCCTGATTGGAAGGACGATGAAAGCATTAATGTTTTGGGAGAACCAAGATTGGCGTTTCTGGTAATGGGTGGAAATATGGATTCAATGGTTAATCATTACTATGTTTCAAAGAAAAGAAGAGATAGTGATGCCTACACTCCGGGCGGAGTAATTGGAAAAAGACCGGATCATGCAGTAGTTGCTTATTGTAATCTTATTCGCAGAACTAACAAAACAAAGCCGATTATAATAGGTGGTATTGAGGCAAGCCTTAGAAGAATGGCGCATTATGATTATTGGAGCAATAGTTTTAAACGTTCAATTTTATTGGATAGTCAGGCAAATCTTTTAACTTATGGAATGGGTGAAAAGTGTATAGTTCAGATTGCAGATGCCTTGGCAAGTGGTATGGATGTTACGGATATTACTTATATTCCGGGAACTGTTTTTAAGACTAAAAATATAGAACTTGCTTATGATCCAATAATTCTTCCGTCTTATGATGCCATGAAGGAAGACAAATTAGAGTATGCAAATAGTTTTAGGGTTCAGTCTGAAAATACTGATCCTTTTAATGGAAAAACTTTGGTGGAACCTTATCCAAACGGAGTTTATGTTGTACAGAATCCACCCCAGGAGCCCTTAACAAGACAGGAAATGGATGATATTTACGACCTTCCATATGAGAGAACTTACCATCCAAGTTACGAGGCTTTAGGTGGGATACCTGCCATTCAGGAAGTTCAGTTTTCATTGGCAAGTTGTCGTGGTTGTTTTGGGGCATGTAGTTTCTGTGCCATAACATTCCATCAGGGAAGAATTATTCAGTCAAGAAGCCACGAATCAATCATAAATGAGGCAAAGAAAATTATTGATATGCCTAATTTTAAAGGATATATTCATGATGTTGGTGGTCCTACAGCTAACTTTTATCATCCGTCATGTAAGAAGCAGTTAAAATCAGGTGTGTGTAAGCATAAGCAATGTCTTTTCCCACATCCTTGTAAGAATCTGAATGTTGACCACAAGGATTATTTAAGTCTTCTTAGAAAGTTAAGAGAATTGCCTAAGGTCAAAAAAGTATTTGTCCGTTCAGGTATTAGATTTGACTATATTATGGAAGATAAAGATGATACTTTCTTTAAAGAGCTGGTTAAATATCATATTAGTGGACAGCTTAAGGTAGCTCCTGAGCATATTTCTGATAAGGTTTTGTCTTATATGGGAAAACCTCAGAATTGTGTTTATGAAAGTTTTATCACTAAATATAAGAAACTTAACGAAAAAGAAGGAAAGAACCAGTTTGTTGTGCCATATCTTATGAGTTCCCATCCGGGCTCTGATATGACAGAGGCAGTGAAGTTGGCTGAGTACCTTAGAGATATTGGCTACAATCCTCAGCAGGTTCAGGATTTTTACCCTACACCGTCAACAATGTCAACTGTAATGTACTATACGGGAGTTGATCCGCGAACAATGAAGCCGGTGTATGTTCCAAAAAATCCGCACGAAAAGGCAATGCAAAGAGCCCTTATGCAGTACAGAAATCCTGCAAACTACGATTTAGTTAAAGAAGCACTTCATATAGCAGGAAGAGAAGACCTTATAGGTTTTGGCAAGGAATGCCTTATTAAACCTAGACAGTTTAAATATGAGAAAAACTATGGTGGAAACGGCGGAAAAGGTAACGGAAAGTCTAAGGATTCACGTAAGGATGCGCGAGGTAAGAATTTTTCAGGCAAAGATTCCTCAAATAACAAGAATGGTCGTGGTAAGAATTTCGCAGATAAAGACAACCGCGGAGGAAAAAATTCAGTAAATAATAAAAATACCCGCAGTGGTAAGAATTTTGCAAATGACAAAAATGCCCGCGGCGCTAATGGACAGACAGGTAACGCACGTAATGGCAAAGTGCAATCCAGCAATTCACGTAATGGTAAAGTACAATCCGGTAATGTGCATAACGGAAAGTCCGGCAGGAAATCTAGCAAGAGACGTTAAAGTTTCTATTTGAATCCTAAATTTAGAGTGGTATACTATGTTAGGTAGAAGATAGTTAATTAATAATTAAAATATAGGAGGCAAACAATGGACATTAAAGTATTACAGAAAGACATGATAGCTGCAATGAAAGCTAGAGACAAAGCTAGAAAGGAATCAATTTCAGCATTGATTCAGGCAGTAAAGAAAGCAGGAATTGATGCAGGCTGCAGAGATGATATTCCTGAAGAAATGGTAAACAAAGTAATTCTTAAAGAATTAAAAACTGTAAAGGAACAGATTGATTCATGTCCTGCTGACAGAACAGACTTAATAGAAGAATACCAGGCAAGATATGATGTGTTCAACGAATATGCACCAAAGCTTATGAGTGCAGAAGAAGTTGAAGCAGAATTAAAAGAAAAATTTTCAGACGTAATTGCAACAAAGAACAAAGGTCAGATAATGAAAACAGTAATGCCTGCATTTAAAGGCAGAGCAGATGGCAAAGTAATCAACCAGATAGTTGCAAAAATGTGCCAGTAAATAATAGAAACAAATGAGAAGAAATGCAAGATATGTGTTTCTTCTTTATTTTTTTGCGTGTAGGCAAGGATATATGTCTACAAACAGATTGATTTTGTTATTTTGCTGCGTTCGTTATTGATCGTGGCTAGGGTGTTTTGCAACCGTACCCCGATATAGAAGTTTTCTTGATTTTCGGGGTACGAATTTTATAATTTTAAATGTAACATAGCACGTATAAGTGATATTTTTTCTTGGCTGTACCCCGCTGTAGAAATTATCTTGATTTTTGGGGTACATATTTTACAATTTTAAATGTAACATAGCACGTATAAGTGATATTTTTTCCTGGCTGTACCCCGCTATAGAAATTATCTTGATTTTTGGGGTACATATTTAGCAATTTTACATCTTGAGACATAACTTATTGTATATATCAATAATAAAAGTACCCCGATATATAAAAAACTCTCAAAATAGGGGTACATTTCATTAAATCAGTTACTTAAAAATACAACATAATATATAAATACAGCAAAAATGTACCCCGATATTTTAAATCATCCAAATTTCGGGGTACATTCTCCAAAATCTTCTTGATTTTATATACAGTCGGAGATGGGAATGGCAAACACGTTGATTTTCTTATTTTGCTCCGCCGCCTATTGTAAAGCGAAAAACTAAACTCGCTACGCTCAAACAGTAGTTTTTACGCTTTACGCTATGCTCGCAAAATTTCGAAAATCTGCCTATTGTTTGCCATTCCCATCTCTGACTGTATACAACTTTCGACATTTTTTACATTTTCCCTGAATATTTTAAATAGATTTAACATAAATGCGCTATTGCATTTAACGAAATTTAAATAGTATATATGTGTACCCTGAAGGAAACAAAAAATAAGTTCCTTCAAAAAATATTAAAAATTTACTTGAAAACGAGGAGAAAATTGAAAATGAGAAAGAAAGTTTTAGCAGTAGTATCTGCATTGGTTATTACAACATTAGCATTCACAGGATGCGGCAGCAACAAGAGTGCAAGCAGTGACAATGGTTCTGATTCAGGAGCTAAGTCACAGGCAATCACAGTAGTTTCAAGAGAAGAAGGTTCAGGAACTAGAGGAGCTTTCGTAGAACTTCTTGGAGTTGTAGATGAAAACGAAAATGACATTACAGTAAGTTCAGCACAGATTACAAATAGCACATCAGTAATGCTCCAGAAGGTAGCACAGACAAAGAGTGCAATCGGTTATGTTTCACTTGGTTCTTTATCAACAGACGTTAAGGCAGTTCAGGTTGACGGTGTTGACGCAACAGCAGAAAACGTTAAATCAGGTGATTACAAAGTATCAAGACCATTTAACATTTGTTACAAAGAAGATAAGTTATCAGACATTGACAAAGACTTCATCTCATTTATTATGAGCAAAGAAGGACAGCAGATTGTAAACGACAACGGTTACATTGGAGTTGAAGCAACAGAATCATACAAGGCAAGTGGTAAGAAAGGGAAAATCACTTTAGCAGGTTCAACATCAGTTGCGCCATTAATGGATAAGTTAAAAGATGAATATGTAAAACTAAACGCAGACGCTTCAATTGAAATTCAGGAATCAGGTTCTTCAGCAGGTATTCAGTCAGCAATCGAAGGTGCAACAGAAATCGGTATGTCATCAAGAGAATTAAAAGATGAAGAAGCAAAAGAATTACAGGTTCAGAAAATTGCATTAGATGGTATCGCTGTAATTGTTAACACAGAAAATCAGGTAACAAACCTTACATCAGATCAGATTAAGAAAATCTACACAGGTGACTTAACAGACTGGGCTGACGTTCAGTAATAAAATCTGCATATAAGGGTACAGGCAGAGGGATTAAAATTCCTCTGCTTTTAGTGAATGAAGGAGAAAATATTTTGAATAAAGTATTAGATTTTTTAATGAAAATAGTATTTCTTGTATGCGCATGTATATCTATTGCAGCAGTTATAACAATTTGTTTATTTATGTTTGCAAATGGAGTGCCGGCAATTAAAGAAATAGGAATAACAAAGTTCCTTTTTGGAACACAGTGGCGTGTGTCGCAGAATCTTTTTGGAATATGGCCAATGATTGTAGGCAGTATTTATGTAACAGCAGGGGCAATGATAATTGGTGTTCCAATCGGACTTTTAACAGCAGTATTTCTTGCAAAATACTGTCCCAAAAAATTATATAAATTTATCAAACCAATAATTAACCTTATGGCAGGGATTCCTTCTATTATATACGGATTCTTCGGACTGGTTGTTATTATTCCAATTATTCAGGAAATGTTTGGAACAGCAGGTGACGGTATACTTGCAGCATCAATTCTTCTTGGAATGATGATACTTCCAACAATTATTAACACAGCAGAATCATCAATTGTGGCAGTACCGGAAGCATATTATGAAGGAGCGCTTGCCCTTGGTGCAACAAAGGAAAGAAGTATTTTTAAGACAGTAATACCGGCGGCAAAGTCAGGTGTTATGTCAGGAATTATTCTTGGAATGGGTAGAGCCATAGGTGAAACAATGGCAGTTGTAATGGTTGCCGGAAACCAGGCAATTATACCGGACAGCATTACAAGTGGTGTCAGAACACTTACAGCCAATATCGTACTTGAAATGGCTTATGCCACAGGATTACATAGAAGAGCATTAATTGCTACAGCAGTAGTATTGTTTGTATTTGTATTAATTATAAATGTATGTTTTTCAATAATTAATAGGAGGTCTGAATAATGGAAAAAGAAGTAAAAGCAGTAGGCAGAAAAGCTCCTATAGTAAAAACAAACAGCAAGTTAAAAGAATATTTAAGAAAACCGGGCTCACTTATTATGCTGATTCTTATAATGCTTGCAGCGGCAATTACAGTTGGAATAATGGTTTATCTTGTTGCTTACATAGTTATAAGAGGTGTTCCCTATATTAATGCAGACTTGTTTGCATGGAAATACAATTCAGATAATGTTTCAATGACACCGGCTATTATTAACACAATTATAATAGTTGCAATGACACTGATTATTTCAGTACCTATTGGAGTGGCAGCAGCAATTTATCTTGTCGAGTATGCAAAGAGAGGTTCAAAACTTGTAAAAATCATAAGAGTTACAACTGAAACATTGGCAGGCATACCTTCAATTGTTTTCGGTTTGTTCGGTTTCCTTGCATTTGTTCTTGCCTTACATTGGGGATATTCATTAATAGCCGGAGTTTTAACACTGGCAATAATGGTTTTGCCAACAATTATAAGAACAACAGAGGAAGCGCTTATTGCTGTGCCAGACTCATTTAGAGAAGGCAGTTTTGGTTTAGGTGCAGGAAAACTTAGAACAATATTTGTTATTGTTTTGCCGGCAGCAGTTCCGGGAATTTTGTCAGGGGTTATTCTTGCAATAGGAAGAATTGTTGGTGAAAGTGCAGCACTTATTTTTACGGCAGGTTCAGTGGCGGCAGTGCCTTGGGGCTCGGGCAAGTTTTTCTTATCTTCAACAAGAACTTTGGCAGTTCATATGTACTGCTTATTGTCAGAAGGACTTTACACAAATCAGGCTTATGCAACAGCGGTAATACTTTTGATAATTATTTTAATTATTAATGGTTTATCGGGCATACTTGCAAACAAGATTGGAAAGGAAAATAAATAAATGGGAAAAATAGATATAAAGGACATGGACCTTTTTTACGGAGATTTTCATGCCATAAAGGATGTAAATTTATCAATTCCAAAGAACCAGATTACAGCATTTATAGGACCTTCAGGATGTGGTAAGTCAACAGTACTTAAATCACTTAACAGAATGAATGATCTTGTAGTGGATTGTAAAATACAGGGAAAAATAACACTTGATGGTGTTGATATATATAAAGACATGGACGTAAATGACTTAAGAAAAAGAGTGGGAATGGTATTCCAGAAAGCTAATCTTTTTCCAATGAGCATATACGATAACATTGCATATGGACCAAGAACTCACGGTATCCGTTCAAAGGCAAAACTTGACGAAATTGTTGAGCGAACATTAAAACAGGCAGCAATTTGGGATGAAGTAAAAGATTCATTAAAGAAAAATGCCCTTGCAATGTCAGGTGGCCAGCAGCAGAGACTTTGTATTGCAAGAGCTTTAGCAGTTGAACCAGAAGTGTTATTAATGGATGAACCAACATCAGCACTTGATCCTATTTCTACATCAAAGATTGAAGATTTGGCAACAGAATTAAAGAAGGATTACACAATTGTTATGGTAACTCATAACATGCAGCAGGCAGCCAGAATATCAGACAATACAGCTTTCTTCTTGTTGGGAGAGGTTGTTGAATATAGTGACACAGAGCAAATGTTCTCAATGCCTAGAGACAAGAGAACTGAGGATTATATTACAGGAAGGTTTGGTTGATGATATGAGAAATAAGTTTGATGAACAGCTTGACAATCTAAATAATGAATTAATTAAAATGGGTAAACTTTGTGAGCAGGCTATTTCAGGAGCCATCAAAATTACAATGGAAGATGACCATAAAGAATTAAAAAGAGAAGTATTGGATACAGACAGCGAAATTGACAAAAAAGAAAGAGATATTGAATCTATTTGTATGAAACTTTTGCTTAGACAGCAGCCGGTAGCAAGGGATTTAAGAGTTATTTCCTCAGCACTTAAGATGATATCAGATATGGAGCGTATAGGCGACCAGGCATCAGATATTGTTGAATTGGCTCAGTATATTAAAAAAAGTGACGTAAAATACAAAACACATTTAAGTGACATGGCAAACGAAGTTATTAAAATGGTAACAAAGAGCATTAAGTCCTTTGTAAAGAAAGATATTGAAATGGCAAGAAATGTTATTGTCTATGATGATGTTGTTGATAACTATTTTGAAGAGATAAAGAAAGAGTTAATAAGAATAATTTCTTCAGGAGAAAGTGATGGTGAAGAATTTATTGATATTCTTATGATTGCCAAATATCTTGAAAGAATAGGCGACCATGCAACTAATATTGCAGAATGGGTTGAGTACTCAATTCTAGGCTATCACGCAGAGTAAATCAAAATAAAACCTAAAACTTTTCAAAAATATATTGTAAAAAATTCAAATATCTCCCAATTTTTACCTGCATTTAACATAAATCTTACTTTCCGGGGCTAAAGTTAATTTAACCTGGAAAGTAAGGTTAATAATATGTTAGTTAGAATTTAATTATTTGGAGGTATATATGATTTATTTGGTAGAAGACGATAGCAGTATTAGAGAATTAGTAATATATGCATTAAACAGTACAGGTCTTGAGGCAAAAGGCTTTGAGAAACCTTCAGAATTTTGGAAGGCAGTTGAGGAAGAAGAGCCAAGTCTTGTAATACTTGATGTAATGCTTCCTGAGGAAAGTGGAATTGATGTTTTAAAGAAAATAAGAAGCAATCCTGCAATTGAGAAGCTTCCGGTAATTATGGAAACAGCAAAAACAAGTGAGTATGACAGAATAAACGGACTTGAAAGTGGTGCAGATGATTATATTTCAAAACCATTTAGCATGATGGAAATGGTTGCAAGAGTTAAAGCGTTAATCAGAAGATCTGAGTACAAGCATGAAGAAAAGGATTATACAATTAATAATCTTTATGTTTGCCCAATAAAGCATCTTGTAAAAGTTGACGACAGGGAAGTTGTCTTAACATTAAAAGAATATGAAATGTTATGCCTTCTTTTAAAGAATAGAGGTATTGTTTTGTCAAGAGAACAGCTTCTTAACAAGATTTGGGGATACTCTTTTGACGGAGAAAGTAGAACAGTGGATGTTCATGTAAGAACTCTTAGGCAGAAACTTGGAACGGCAGGAGATGTTATAAAAACTATCCGTGGAGTTGGTTATAAAATCTCGGCTTAATTGTGATAATAGAAATAAGTGACTTGTGGTAATTATTAAATCTAAATTTAAGAAACTTAATATATTTAATAAATTTTACTTAGATTTAACAAAGAGAATAGTTACAATTTACACTCCCACTATACTATGAATATGTAGACAGGGAAGAAATTACACGGATTGTTACGTGCTTCGCACTCTCACAATCTTACCCCAATATTTGACATTTAGAAAAGTTTTAGGAGGAAAAAATGAACATTTTTGACGTATTATCTCTTATTGGAGGTTTAGCATTATTCCTTTTTGGAATGAATATTATGGGTGATGCTCTTGAAAAAAGAGCTGGGAATCAGTTGAAAAACATTCTTGAAAAATTAACATCTAACAGATTTAAGGGATTTTTGCTTGGGGCAGGAGTAACAGCAATTATTCAGAGTTCTTCAGCAACAACAGTTATGGTTGTGGGTTTTGTTAACTCAGGAATTATGAGTCTTAAGCAGGCAATAGGAATTATTATGGGGGCAAACGTTGGAACAACCATTACATCTTGGATTCTTAGTTTAACAGGGATTGAAAGCTCAAACATTTGGGTTAGTCTTTTAAAGCCAACATCATTTACACCAATTCTTGCAATGATTGGTTTGATAATGATTATGTCAAAGAAAAACTCAAAACGTGCAGATACAGGAATGATTCTTTTAGGATTTGCAGTTTTAATGTTTGGAATGGAACAGATGTCAGGTTCTGTTAGCGGATTAAGAGATGTTCCTGAATTTAGAAACATATTAGTAATGTTTAGCAATCCGGTATTAGGTGTATTGGCAGGTGCATTCTTAACAGCAGTAATCCAGAGTTCATCAGCTTCAGTAGGTATACTTCAGGCATTGGCTTCAACAGGAGCAGTAACATACGGAAGTGCAATTCCTATCATTATGGGACAGAATATCGGAACTTGTGTAACAGCAATTATTTCATCATTTGGAGCAAACAAAAACGCAAAAAGAACAGCAATTGTTCATTTGTCATTTAACATAATCGGAACAACGGTATGGCTTGCAGTATTTTGCTTATTAAATTCAATTATACAGTTTCCATTTATAAGTGATTCAGCCAATCAGCTTGGAATAGCAATTGTTCATACAACATTTAATATTTTATGTACATTATTATTATTCCCATTTGCAAACCAGTTGGAAAAACTTGCATGTATCATTATAAAGGATGCAGAAAAGAAAGAATCATTACAGTTACTTGATGAACGTCTTATGACAACACCTGCAATTGCAATTGACAGATGTAAAAAAGTTGTAATGGAAATGTTTGAGAAAACAATTGAAGGAGTAAGCTGTGCCTGTGACATTTTAAGTGAGTACGATTCAAAAGTAATAGACAAGGTTAAAGAGTACGAAGAAGAAGTGGACAAGTACGAGGATAAGATAGGAACCTATCTTGTAAGAATCAGTACAAGAGACTTAAGTGAAAGTGACAGTAAGAGCGTAAGTGAGTTATTACACATCATCGGAGACATTGAAAGAATTTCAGACCACTCAGTAGGAATAGCAAAGTCAGCAGAAGAAATTCATGATAAAAAATTACATTTCTCAGAAAATGCAAGAAAAGAATTAAAAGTTTTAATTAATGCAGTAAAAGATATTTTGAATCAGTCACAGACAGCTTTTGAAAATAATGATATGGATGCTTCATTAACTGTTGAGGCATTGGAAGAAGTAATAGACCATTTGAAACACCAGTTGAAGAAGAGACATATTGACAGATTAAAAAATGGTAAGTGCACAATTGAGCAGGGATTTATAATGACAGACATTCTTACTTCTTTGGAAAGAATATCAGACCATTGTTCTAACATTGCAGGATGTGTTGAGGAAATTGACCATGACAGTCTTGGACTTCATGCATACAGCAGTGAAATAGATAAAAATCCGGGAAGTAAATTCTATCAGGTTTATACACAGAACAAAGATAAATATGCAATTGACTAGAATTAAGTTAGGTTTATTGCAGATTAAAGAAAGAAGGTTGATTTTATGCATACAATTTATGAAAAATTGTGGCTTATATCTTCAGAACTAAACCATTTAACAAAGGTAAACAAAAAAAGTTTATATATGGCTATAAGTGTTATGTTTTGGATACTTGTGGCAACAATAGTTTGTGTTGTATTGGAAATTTTTTGTAAAATATCTTATATAACATTGGCTGTAATTATTGGTTACGTAGCTGTTATACCGGGATATTTCGGAGCAGTCATGTACATATACAGAAATACAACACATAAGGATGTTGAGTGAATACAGTGAATGAAAATTAAATAAATATATGGGATAATTAACTATTGTTAATATAAATAATTATTACGGAATATAAACTAAAAAAATTAAATATTTTAATGCCAAAAACTAACTATATAAAACTATTTGTATGTTTTAATTTTTATGGTAAAATTATGGGTGGCCAAACCTTTAATAAATTTTACAAAACAGGAGATAAAGCATGGATAGAAAAGTATTATTTTTAGATTTGGATGGAACTCTTACAAATGATGACAAAAAAGTTACACCTAAAACATTAAAGGCATTGAAGCAAATAATGGAAGAAGGACATATTGTGGCGCTTGCATCAGGACGCCCAACGCCGGGAGTAGCACAGGTTGCAAAAACACTTGAGCTTGATAAGTACGGTGGATATGTTCTTTCTTTTAATGGAGGAAAAGTAATCAACTGGAAAACAAAGGAAGTTATTTATGAGAATGCATTATCAAAAGAATATATTCCTGAATTAGTTGATTATGCAACAGGGAACAAAATCGGTCTTATTACTTATGATGACGATAGCATTGTTGTTGGAACTCCAATAGATGAATATATTGAATTGGAATCATTTATTAACAAGTTGCCTCTTAAAGAGAAAAATCTTGTTGAGTATGTTGATTACAATCCTAACAAATGTCTGTTAACGGCACCGGGCGAGATTGCAGCAGAACATGAAAAGATTCTCTCAAAGAAGTTTGAGGGAAGAATAAGCATATATCGTTCAGAGCCATTCTTTATAGAAGCATTGCCAATGGGAATTGATAAAGCACATTCAATAGAAGTTCTTATTAATCATCTTGGAATTCCAAAAGAGAATGTCTTCATGCTTCATTCCGGAGATGTACTGGAAGTCAGTGAACAAGAGGCAAAAGTCGTAGATAAAGTCCATACGGGAGAAATCCTTGTAGACGGACTTGGTGTCGGTGATGTGGGAAATATCGTACTTCGTGACAGAAAACATCTTTCACAGGACGGACTTATTATTGTCGTTGTTACAATATCACACGACAGTAAAGAAATCGTTTCAAAACCTGATGTTATTTCAAGAGGTTTCGTGTATGTACGCGAGGCCGAATCGCTTATCGAGGGCGTTAAACACGTTGCCGGCGAAAGCATTTCGGATTGTCTTGGCAAACGTAATATGGATTGGTCAACTCTAAAGAGTTCAATGAAAGCGTCTGTCGCAAAATATATTTACGAACAGACAAAACGCAGTCCTATGATATTGCCTATTATTGAAGAAATCTAACAAAAAATTAAGCGTAGCTGAAAAATGCTACGCTTTTTATTTGTCCACCTTTTCTATATTAAGCACATTCTTCGTAAGTGCTGTGTATGAAATGCAATATTTCGCATTTTTTTCATACTTATCAGAGTTAAAATTTTTAAAAGAAATAAGA
>ERZ827516.1653-NODE-1653-length-18917-cov-6.116796_pt1 | contig 18917 bp, 17 predicted proteins | sample MGYA00519703_ERZ827516 | MGnify/ENA primary metagenome ERZ827516 (study PRJEB31778, sample SAMEA3449337) | human gut metagenome | biome: human gut; feature: human-associated habitat; material: faeces | place: United Kingdom | collected 2010/2012 ...
GTCAGCTCCATCATGCCGTCGCCGCCCAGAAGTCCAACCTTAACCATTACGATAAAGGCAATCAGCAGACCATAGATACCCTGTGTACCGGGCAGAGCCTGCAGCAGCAAAACCTGACCGAATTTATTGGGGTCCTCAGAAACAACCCCTGCCGCCGCTTCACCGGCAATACCAACACCCTTGGCGCTGCCGATGCCGGCAAACAAAGATGCCAGAGCCGCGCCGCCTAATGCCAAAAATTCACCGCTTAATAAATTATTTAACATTGTCATTACCCTCCTTGAGAATCTTGATATATTTTGTTTTTCTTTCAAATGGAGCGAAAGGTCTTCCGCCGCCCGTATAGAATTTACCGAAAAATTCAACATACTGCAATCTGCACGAATGAACGAAAGCACCCAGCGCGTTAATTGCAATATTGAATACCGTACCAAAGGCGAATACCACAATCAGCAGGATAGAGCCCGCGATGCCGCCGCCTGCCAGAGAGCCCAGTGTGTTGAATACCTGTGCAACAACGCCTGTTGCAAGCCCCAACGCCAGCAATCTGGAATAGGAAAGCACATCAGACAGATAGCTTGTGATGCCGTAAAGGCTGCCAAGTCCGCCTGTCAGCTTGCCGAAAATGCCTTTTTTCTTTCTGCCGCCTGTCAGCAGAATACCAACCGCACCGACGATTGCCATAATCTTGCCGATGCCGACCGCTCCTGCGCCCAGCTTTCCGCCGAATGCAAACAGAACAATGCCAATCAGCAGCAGATACCATAAGCCGATATCAAACAGTGCATCCAACGGACGACCGTCCTTAATATCCATGTAGGCCTGAACCCCCATGCCGACAAACAGGTGAATAGCCCCCAGAATCAGAGACACCACCAAAAGCCGCATAGGCTCGCTCAGAGGGTCAAACCACAAAGGCCTGATGACAAACTCCTTCCCGAAAAAGGTCTTTGCCGCCACGGTAAAGAAGTTCCCGAACCAGCCGCCGAATAATGCGCCCCACATAAAGGTAGACAAACCACAGAACATAAACATCTTAATCATGCGGTGGGTCGTGCCCTCCGGCTTGTATTTCTTTAGAATGATTGCACATAGAGTTGTCAGGATGAGCCCATAGGCAGCATCACTGAGCATCAGCCCGAAGAACAGGAAATAGAAGGGTGCCAGAATTGCCGTAGGGTCGATATCATGCCGCCCCGGCAGGCTGTACATCCCCGTAACCGCCTCAAAGGGGGTCACGATGGAATTGTTCTGCAGCAGAACAGGCACGCTCTCATCATCGGGGTCAGGCTCTTCAATATTATAGTAGAATTCATATTCCTTTAACAGTGCTTCTACCTCAGGCTGTGCCTTTGCCGGCATCCAGCCATCGAAATAGAATACCATTTCCGTGCTGACCATATCCCCGACAACCCTTGCTCTGTCTCTGCGCATCATCAGGCTGTCATACAGAAATTCGATATGCTCTCTGTAAGCCGCCAGCTTTTTCAGTATTTCTTCGTCTTCCGCAATATTTTTTTCATTTTTTTCAATTTCTTTTTCATAGCGATGCATCGCTTCTGTTGCAGTCCCCTTCTGGTCTGCCAGCGTGACTGCCGAGAAGTTGTATGGACGCAGTGCCTCAAGCAGCTGCTCCTTTTCTTCCTTCAAACAAATGAACGCATAATACTTCTGCTGCTTATCCTTGCTGACCTCCTGTACAATCACAGAAGGTGCTGCCGCCTGCACATCTGCCGTCATCTGCACCGTATCGGTCTTTACGGGTGCTGCGCCAAGCTGCACCAGAGCATGCTCCGTTTCATTCATTTCCAGCGGAATATCCAGCGTTTCCCAAGGCTTCAGCCCTGCAATCAGTCCACGCAGCCGGTTGATTTCTGTTCGCCTGTCGGCAATATCCTTATAGGTCTCGACAGCCTTATCCACATTCAGCTCCGTTTCCGTTTTAATGGAATCCATCAGCTTCGCAAAATCGCCTCTGTCCAGCTTTATTCTTGAGGGGAACAGCGGCTTCTTTGCAGTGTCATACTTCCCAATGGCCTCCAATGCAGTGCTTACACGGCTGATATCCGCCTCCAGACGCGAAACATCGGCACTGTTACTGGTTCGGAAAATGTCGGGCATCCATTCCTCATCGTTAATTGCACCCTCGTTCGAGTCGATTTCCACAACCCCAAGGTGCATCAGCTCATGGATGAAGGGTGTCCGGCTGCTGTTCAAACCAATGACAGTAAGCTTTCGCATCTCAACAACTGCCATATTCTCCCAACCTTTCCGATTACCGCCAGAACGGCTTCTTCCTTCCTTTGCGCTGCCTGCTCTCTAATCTGAGAACAAGCCTCCTCCGCTTCCTTTAAAATCTTTTGGATTGCCTCCTGGCTCTCCGCTACAGCGTTTTCTACGGCTTGGTGCATTTCCTTTGCCCCTTGCAGTTTTGCCTCCTCCAGCAGGATTTCCTGCTGCTTCAGTGCATCGGCCTTCCTTTCTTCAGCCTGTGCAACAGCCTGCTTTTTGATTTCCACAGCACGCGCTTCCGCCTCTACAATGCTTTTCAGGATCTCATAAGCCACAATACTCACCTCACTTGCTGTATTTTTTTATTGAACAAATTGCACAGGTACTTTAAAACTCCCGTTAAAATTTTCTTGTTAAAGATATAACAGTATTATTTTCTAATTTAAATAGAGATTCGTCCCTGTCCCACTCGTTCCTTCCCCTTCGGTTTCCGAAGGTATGGTTGAAATTTTCATGAATTTTCAAGAAAATTCCAAGGATATATGAAATATGAAACACATCCTTACCGTAAATAATACGGGATTTTTATGAATCTGTCAATCCTCTTACATTTTCTGTCCAATTCTCAAACCTTTTTCTTTCTCGGATATGTTTGTTAAAAATACATCATAGTCCTTTCGTCGAAAAAGCAAATCTCTTTATTTTTCAAGGTTTGCGAACGGTCTTTCGCATGCAATTTATTTGTATTCCAATTTTTGCAGATTGTTTTTCCCTCTCCTCCCCTTGATGTTTTGTATAAAACAAACAGTTTTTTGCAGCTAATTTTTGTCAGTTTCCCATCAGGAAAATATTTTTTTCACTGAACAAAACTTTTTTAAGTGAAATATTATTCATTTGAAACAGCTGTTTCCTGTTTTTACGCGTTTTTCTCCTCTCCTTAGTCATTCCTTTATGCAAATTCAACAAATTAAAAAAGAGTACAGAATCCATTCAATAAATTGAATAGATTCCGTACTCCGAAAGGTTTATCCCTCCTGCTTTTTCCGCAGAGATGCAAATGCCGCACGAATGTCGCGCTTCATCCAGTGGGGCAATTCGCTTTCTTCCATTTCCTCCTCTGTCATCCAGAAGAAGGCCTCATGCTCAGGGCTGAGCCTTACCTCGCCCCCCGTCCATGTGCAGGCGTATGTAAAAATACAAAGGTGGATGTGGTGCTTGATGGCATCAAATAAGGACAACGGCGGTCCGATGGAAACATGTAAGTCCGTTTCCTCGCGGATTTCTCTGCGCAGTCCCTCCTCTGCCTTCTCAAAGAAATGCAGTCCGCCTCCCGGCAGATCCCATTTCTGATGGCTGTTCATATAGCTGCACTCCATTTCATGCTTGGAACGGCAAAGCACCAGTGCTTTATTCTCTTTTATAATGACAGCCTTCACAGCCACCGCAAAATCCCTTTTCAAAAGGAACGCCCCCTTTGGCTCTTTCGTTCTTGCTTACTCTCTCATTTCGCATCTTCCAGAAGCTTTTTCAGTTCTTCTTCCGTAAAATCGTATTCCTTGCCGCAGAAATGACAGTGCAGGTTTGCCTTCTTGTCCTCTCTGATGATTTTTTCCAGTTCCTCTCTGCCAATGCTGATGAGTGCCTTTTCCACACGCTCTCGTGTGCAGTTGCAGTAAAATTCCGTCGGAACGGTATCCATGATTTTCAGCTCCATATCTCCCAGAATCATCTGCAAAATATCCTCCGGCGTTTTCCCCATATCCAGTAAATCCGAAACGTAAGGAAGCGTTGCCAGCTTCTTTTCCAGCTTCTCAATCATTTCATCCGTTGCATCGGGAAGCAGCTGAATGATAAAGCCGCCGGCTCTGCGGATAGAGGTATCCGTTTCCACCAGCACCCCCAGACCAACCGCGGAGGGGGTCTGCTCAGACTGTGCGAAGTAATAGGTCAGGTCATCTGCGATTTCCCCTGTCACCAGCTCAATCCGTCCGGCATAAGGCTCTCTCATGCCGATATCCTTGATTACGCTCATGTAGCCATTGCCGATTGCGCCGCCGACATTCAGCTTGCCGGGATATAAATCCGGAATTTCCACATTGGGGTTGAATACATAGCCCTTCACTCTCGCATGGCTGTCGCTCGTTACCACAAGCCCCTGCAAGGGACCCTCGCCGCGAATCTGCAGGGTTACAATATCCTTTTCGCCCTTCAGCATACTGCCCATCATGGCTGCCGCCGTCAACATTCTGCCCAGTGCCGCAGATGCAACGGGAGAGGTATGATGAATCTCTCTTGCATGCTGCACCAAATCCCTCGTTGTTGCGGCAAAAGCACGAATACTGCCGTTGCCCGCCGTCGCTCTTACAATATAATCACTCATTCGTTTTCCTCCGACTATTTCTTATCCTAATCTATCCTTATTTCAATCTATCCTTATTTCAGCTTTGCCGCAAAAAGCAGACGCTCGCTCCTCTCCTGCGGCGGTGCAAAGCAATACCCGTCCGTAACCTCCAGAAGTGCCAGTCCTGCCGCCTGCAAAGCCTGCTCTATTTCTTCTATGCTGTAGGCTCTTTCGTAGTGGTATTCCTCCACACGCTCATATAATCCGTTTTCCTGCTCAATAAAAAAGCTTACATAATATTCATTGATTTTTTCTTCCTCGTCGTAATCATTCTCCCAGATATACGCCGCTGCTTCCTCTGCCGAGCCAAACGCCCTCTGCCCCAGCACCTCTCGAAATTTATATTCCGTATTCATATCAAATAAAAAGAGGCTCTCCTTTTTCATGTGAGCGGCAATGCTTTGGAAGGCACTCTCCAACTGCCCGTCTTCAATCAAATAATTCATGCAGTCGCAAAGGCTCAGAATACAATCTGCCTGCTCGCCCAGATCCAGCTCCGTCATATCCTGACAGGCAAGCCGCACCGAAACACCCGCCTCCATCGCCTTGTGGTCTGCCTCTGTCAGCATTTCGGGGGAAAGGTCAACGCCAATCACATCGAAGCCCTCCTGCGCCAGAGGAAGCAGAATACTGCCTGTCCCGCAGCCTAAATCCAGAATCGTTTTCGGCGTGATGCCGTATTTTTTCCAAACCGCATGGATGTGGTCGAGCCATTCGTCATATTCCACTTGTTCCATAAAAAGATCATATACCGATGCAAAGGTTTCGTATGCGCTCATAAAGCCCTCCTCCATGCCCTTCTACAGAGAGATATTCGTTCACAACTTTATATTATAGCTCTATCCGTTTTTAAATGCAAGCAGGAATCCTTATAGACAGGAAATGTCTTTCTGCTGTCCATACCCCTGTCCGCTCCCCTGTCCACTGCCTGTCCTTTTAGGTGTCCGCTTTGTCCGCTTCTGTCCGCTTTCGCTCCGCCGTTTTTCTTGTCCCCATAATGCCGCCGATGCGTCCGCTTTCTCTCGATGTCAGCCCCCTCCAGCCGCACCGCTCCACCTTCTCCAGAAGCCCCAGCTCCTCGGCAACCTCGTATTTCATCGCCAAATCACGCTTTTCCGCCTCGGTCAGTTCCTTCTTTTTTCGCAATCAAATCACCCTTTCTGTCCTTTTCCTTCCACTCAGTATGCACATTTTCCGCCAAAACATGTATTTTGTGCGCAGACGAATGACTCTTTAAAAAATACAATATTTTTTCGTAAATTTATTTGACAGAATACCTATCTGGTGTTAGACTATGAAACAAATACATATTTTTCTAAAGTAGAGGTGCGTTTTTCAAGAGTATCCGGGCAAATGTCATAAGGGATAGAGGAAGCCCGCAGAAAGGGGAAAACGCCGAAGAAGGGATAAGCCTTATCTTTCCCCTTCTGGTTGTGCAGCTAATATCTGTACGACTGTCATTGGAAAACCCAATGGAGCGCTACAAAGAACAATCAAACTGCGGCATTCAAGGATACCACAGTTTCCTTGGAGGTCGGCGCGTGCGTCGGCTGTTTTTGTTTATAGCAAGAAAAACTATTCCAAAGCACAGCCCATCGACCTTTTATCATCGAAAACATTAACGCAAAAGAAAGAAGGATTTTAAAATGAAGAAAATCAATCTCGCCGTAGTCGGCGCAACAGGCATGGTAGGCAGAACTTTCCTGAAGGTTCTGGAGGAAAGACAGCTGCCCATCGAAAATTTCTATGTTATGGCATCTGCCCGTTCCGCAGGCTCTACGTTGAAATTCAATGGCAAGGACTATGTTGTGGAAGAGCTGAATGAGCATTCCTTTGATAAGCCCATTGATATCGCACTGTTCTCCGCAGGCGGCGGCACAAGCGAAAAATTCGCACCCATCGCAGCCGCTCATGGCTGCATCGTCATCGACAACAGCTCCCAGTGGAGAATGGATCCCGCGGTTCCCCTGATTGTTCCCGAGGTAAACCCTGAGGATATCAGCTGGCACAAAAACATCATTGCCAACCCCAACTGCTCCACCATTCAGGCAATGGTTGCGCTGAAGCCTCTGGATGATAAATATAAAATCAAACGTGTGGTTTATTCCACCTATCAGGCAGTATCCGGCGCAGGTGTTGCAGGCTGGAAGGATTTGGAAAACGGCATGAAGGGCGAGGCTCCCAAGAAATTTCCTCACCCCATTGCAAGCAACTGCCTGCCCCACATTGATTCCTTCCTGGATAACGGCTATACAAAGGAAGAAATGAAGATGGTAAACGAAACCAGAAAGATTCTGCATAACGATGCTATGCGCGTGACGGCAACAACGGTTCGTGTACCTGTTTTCGATTCTCACAGCGAATCCAACAACGTGGAATTTGAAAAGCCCTTCGATCTGGATGAGCTGATTGAGGTTCTGAAAAATGCACCCGGTGTTGTTGTGCAGAATGACAGCGCACACAACGAATACCCTATGGCTGTTACCGCAGCAGGCAAGGACGAGGTATTCATCGGACGTATCCGCCGCGATGAAAGCGTAGAAAACGGCGTAAATCTTTGGGTTGTCGCTGACAACATTCGTAAGGGTGCGGCAACAAATGCAGTACAGATTGCGGAAGAAATCATAAAGGCAATGAACGAATAAGTCATTCATATTATATAAAAAAGAGTTCAATATTTGAAGGAGGCCATACATATGTCTATTTTCACAGGCGCAGGCGTAGCTCTCGTAACACCCATGCACGCTGACGGCAGCGTAAACTTTGATAAAATGAAGGAACTGATTGAATTTCAGATTGCAAATGATACAGACGCGCTGATCATCTGTGGCACAACAGGGGAAGCATCTACCATGTCCGATGAGGTACAGATTGAATGCATCCGCTTCGCAAAAGAGGCGGCAGCAGGTCGTGTTCCCGTTATCGCAGGTGCAGGCAGCAACGATACCGCACACTGTATCGCACTGGCACAGGGCTGCGAAAAGGCAGGCGCTGATGCCGTTCTGCTGGTAACCCCCTACTACAACAAGGCAACACAGAAGGGGCTGATTCTGCACTACACAGCAGTTGCAAACAGCATCAATATTCCCATCATTCTTTACAATGTACCCGGCAGAACCGGTTGCAACATTGCACCCAAGACAGTTGCGGAGCTGGCAAAGGTAAAGAACATCGTTGCAGTGAAGGAAGCAAGCGGCAATCTGTCTCAGGTGGCTGAAATTGCGGCTCTGGTTGGCCCCGATTTCGATATTTACAGCGGCAATGATGACCAGATTCTGCCCGTTCTGTCTCTGGGCGGCAAGGGCGTTATCTCCGTTCTGTCCAACGTAGCACCCAAGCAGACACACGACATGGTTATGCATTATCTGAATGGGGATACAAAGGCGGCTACAAAGCTGCAGCTGGATGCGATTGAATTGATTTCCGCACTGTTCTGCGAAGTAAACCCCATCCCCGTAAAGACTGCGCTGAATGAAATGGGCTATGCGGTTGGGCCTTGTGTAGCACCTCTGTGCGAGATGGAGCCCAAGAATCTGGAAACATTGAGAACCGCACTGAAGAACTACGGTCTGATTTAAGGACTTACTTTTCTTGAGGGGATGTTTTTTGAGGGCTTTGCCCTCAAACTCCCACCAAGGGGATCATCCCCTTGGAACCCGATACTGCAACCCCATATACATGGTGTTGCGAAGGGGAGTCAAGGGGTATGAGCACCGCCAAGAACAAGGCGGCGGCACAGCCGTCTTCCCGAAGGAAAGATGCTTTGAGTCCCTTGGCGGAGTGTGAGGCAGAGTCTCACGAAAAAAGGAGTGTAAAAAATGGTAAATGTAATCATTCATGGCTGCGGTGGCAAAATGGGTCACGTTGTAGCCGAATTAGTGAAAAACGAACCGGATTGTCAGGTTGTGGCAGGCATCGACCCCACCACCCCTGCGTTGGATTTCCCTGTATTCCCCAGCTGCGAAGCCTGCGATGTTGCAGGGGATGTCATCATCGACTTCTCCACAGCAAAGGCAGTTCCTGCCCTTCTGGCATTTTCCAAGGCAAAAAAAATCCCTGTTGTGCTCTGCACCACAGCATTATCCGAGGAAACCACCGCGCTGATGCAGGAAACAAGCAAGGAGGTTGCGATTCTGAAATCCGCGAATATGTCTGTTGGCGTAAATCTGCTGCTGGATTTGGTGCAGCGTGCGGCAGTCATTCTGGCAGAAAGCGGCTTCGATATTGAAATCGTGGAAAAACACCACAATCAGAAGATTGATGCCCCCAGCGGCACCGCAATGGCTCTGGCAGATGCCATCAATCAGGCAATGGATGAGCGGTATCATTATGTATATGATCGTTCTCAGGTGCGTGAAAAAAGAGAAAAGACCGAAATCGGGATTCATGCAGTGCGCGGCGGCAATATCGTCGGCGAGCATGATGTCATTTTTGCAGGCAGAGATGAAGTCATTGAGCTGACCCATCGTGCAACCTCTCGCGAGGTTTTCGCCGTTGGCGCAGTGAAGGCGGCAAAATTCCTGGCAGGCAAGCCTGCCGGTCTATACACTATGAAGGAAGTTTTGCAATAAGCACAAAAAATCCTCTGAGATGGAATCTCAGAGGATTTTCTTTTTTATTCTTTTTCCTTTTCCGCTACAAGCTGATAGATATTTTCTGCTTCCTCTGCAATGCCTGTCGGAAGAATCGTCCCCGTCAGAATGATATCCATAAAATCGGGGCGCTTTCCAATAATCTCATGCAAATCAGATTCCTGTAGATATCCTTTTTCCACACATTCCAGAATTCCATCCAGCAGAAGCATTTCACATTCACCCGTATCCACGATTTTCTTTGCGAAATTAAACGCATTGCGGATTTCGTTGAATATTTCCTTGTGCAGTGCTTCATCATTTTCAGCCCCCTGCACATCCTCAAACAGTTCTAATGGAATGATGGGCGGGATGGCATCCGGTACGACCACATCCCGGAATTTCAGTTCTCCGATGTACCGCCGGTTCTTGAGCATATGTTCGACGCTGTTATAAGTAAACGCGCCGCCCACCGGGTTCTTGATGCCGTTTTCGTTCAGCCAGTCCCGAATCTCCTTCATAGTGGAGCCTTCATTGTACTTCTTGAACGATTCAAGCACAAAAGGCGAGGTGAGAGGGTCGATGTGGAACTTCCGCTCGGAATCCAGCGTGTACCCAAAGGTTCCACGGCCACCGTTGCAGCGGCCTTTCAGGATGTTCTCGGTCTGTCCACGCACGACCTTCTCGGCAAGGTCAGCGGAATAATACTCGGCATAACCTTCCAGCACAGATTCCAGAATAATGCCCTCCGGCCCCTCGGAGATGATCTCGGTGGCAGACATGAGCTTGACGCCGTTCTTCTTCAGTTGGGTCTTATACCGGGCACTGTCGTAGCGGTTCCGAGCAAAACGGTCCAGCTTCCAGACCAGCACAATGTCAAACAGCTTCTTGTCGCTGTCCTTAATCATCTGCTGGAACTCCGGGCGGTTGTCCGTCTTGGCGGAGATAGCACGGTCAATATAGTGCTTGACGATGGTGATGCCATTTTTCTCGGCATAAGCCGTGCATTCCCGGATCTGGCCTTCGATGGATTCTTCGCGCTGGTTGTCCGAGGAATAGCGAGCATAGATCACGGCGGTCATGGCGGGCACCTCCATTTTATACGTCATTGAACGGTAATACGTTCATCAAAGCAATGTTTCGTATAATGTATATACCACAGTTTTGCCCTGATTGCAAGCCCAATGATTTATTTTCATGATTCCAACAGACAAATTGTCTTAAGATTATATTCCGAGCAAAATGTGAAGTCCAAGCCCGGCCACGCCGCACAGGCACATGGTCAGGATGGGATTCCACTTGAGCTTCCGTAGGACAAAAAATGCCGATGCAAAACTGCCGATGCCGATCCAGTCTACGTTGGCGAGCGTCTTTGCACTCTCTCCGAACACCACCATAGACAGTATAGAAAGACCTGCACCAAAGATAAGCGCTACAATGACCGGACGCAGGCAGGCCAGAACACTTTGCAGCAGAGAAATATCCTTGTATTTACGATAGATGTAGGATAGAAGTGAAACAAAGAACAGCGCCGGTGTAATGCAACCTAGTGTTGCAATGATGGCTCCGGGTACCTGCGCGATACGCAAACCAACAAAAGTTGCCGAGTTGACCGCAATGGGACCAGGGGTCATTTCTGCAATCGTGATGAGGTCAGTAAACTCCTGCATCGTCAGCCAGCCATGTTGTTCCACCACTTGGCTCTGGATCAGGGGCATGGCCGCATAGCCGCCGCCTACGCTGAACATACCCACCTGCAAAAAGCTGAGAAAAAGCTGTAAGTAGATCATTTTGCACCACCTTTTTTCCACTGGACCAGAGCCAGCACCACGCCGAATACTGCAGCGGCAAGGATGACCACCACCACATTGACATCAAACACCGTATTTGCGACAAACGCTGCGACCATCAGGGCAATATACACCCATGAGCGGGTCTTCAGCACCTTGCCGCCGAGGTCGAATACAACATCCAGAATGACCGCCGCCACACCAGCCTGCATTCCCTTGAGTAACAACGCGATATAGCGATTGGTGGCAAAAGCATTGTAGAACACAGAAATGACTGAAAGAATGACCATAGGTGGGATGATGGTGCCCAACACTGCCACGATCATTCCAATCAAGCCTTCTACCTGCCAGCCTACCAGAATTGCAGCATTGACCGCGATTGCGCCCGGAGAGGACTGCGCCAACGCTGTCATATCCAGCATTTCCTGTTCATCGATCCAGTGCAGCTCATCTACAAATTTTTTCTTCATAAAGGTCACGATGACAAAGCCGCCGCCGAAGGTAAAGCTGCTAATGTACAGCGTACTCAAAAACAGCTTCCAAAGCCGTGCTAACCGTGTACCGTATGTTTTATTTTCATCCATACAAGTTTTCTTCTCCTTTTTTTGATTTTCGGACAACTATATTCGTTTTCTTACTATTTCAAACAGCTTTTAACTGTTACTGCTTGCGAAAGCCCGTATTTTCCGGTATCCTTGTTTTAAGAACTGCGAAGCACGGAGGGAATCTCTATGAAACATAATACATTTCTCGTCAAGCCAGCGTCCAGCCTGTGCAATCTGCGTTGCCGGTACTGCTTTTATGACGATGTTTCCAACAGCCGAGCCTGCAAAAATATGGGACTGCTTTCCCATGAAATGGCAGGAGAACTGGTTGAAAAGGCTTTTGCAGCCACAGAGGAAGGCGGCAGCGTCCATTTTCTGTTTCAGGGCGGCGAACCGACTCTTGCCGGGTTGGATTTCTTCCGGTTCTTCCTGGAAACGGAGCGTTCCATGCAGCGCAATATCTCTGTGTTCCACAGCATCCAGACCAATGGCATTTGTCTGGATGAAGAATGGGCTTCTTTTTTTAAGTCCAATTCTTTCCTAGTAGGTCTTTCTTTGGATGGCACTCAGGAAAACCATGATATGTACCGTCTGGATGCGGCCGGACGCGGCACATGGGACGCAGTGACCCGCTCACTTGCTTTGCTTGATGTCTATGGCGTTGAAACGAATCTGCTCTGTGTTGTAACCGGACAGCTGGCCAGAAAGCCGCAGCGAGCCTTCAAAAGCCTCTGCGAGTTGGGACAGCACAATCTGCAATTCATCCCATGTCTTGACCCACTTGATACGATTGGAGGGCAGGCATATTCTCTAACGCCGGAACTTTATGGTCGTTTTCTGTGCGGCGTCTTTGATACTTGGTATCAGCAGCTGCAACGAGGCAATTATATCAGCGTTCGCAATTTTGAGGACTATCTGCGTATCCTGCTGGGAATGCCGCCTACCTCCTGCGCTTCCTCCGGTTCCTGTGGACATTATCTTACCGTAGAAGGTGACGGAAGCCTTTATCCCTGTGACTTTTATGTTCTGGATGAGTGGAAGCTGGGAAATCTGAGCCACTGTACCGTTGAAGATGCGCTTGATTCTCCCACAAGCCAGACATTTCTGGCACAGGGCCGCAAACGCCCGGCGAAATGCGCAGCATGTGCTTATCAGCTGCTCTGCCGGGGCGGATGCAAGCGAGATTGGGATGCCTCTGGAAGCAACCGCTTTTGCGCAGCGTATAAGCAGTTCTTTGCCTATGTGCTTCCGCGCCTGCATACTGCTGCACATTTTCTGGCACAACAAAACCGATAAAGAGATTCTCCCGGAGAGCAGTACTGCCTCCGGGAGAATCTTTATTTTACCTTTTTGATCTTCCGGATGGAATGGCCATCGTAGAGGATGGGCTTCATGACATAAGTGTAGTTCCGGTCATCGCATTCGCCGGTGGAAATCATCTCCATAAGCCGCAGCGCAAGCTGACATCCCATCTCGAAGCCTTGCTCCACGGAGCAGGTAACATCCTCCTGCCGATAAGTTTCTTCGGAATAATCAAAACAGACCAGCGAATAATCTTCGGGTACAGTCTTCCCCATTTTCTGCAGGGTTTTCATGACCAGCCGATAGATGATGTAGTTGCAGCAGACGATAGCGGTGCATTTAGGGATGCTCTTCAGAAATCTTTCAATGGAACGGACATAGCTTTCGTTGTGGGCTTCATCCGAAATACACCACTTGATGTAATCATCGTTCAGTTCCAAACCACGATTTCGCATCGCTTCCGCCATGCCTTGAAACTTTTCTACGCTCTGGTAGTTGTCGTACACGAAGATGCCTGCAATGTGGCTGTGTCCGGCATCCATCAGGCGTCCTATCAGCTGATGGGCACATTCGATGTCATTGATCGTTACGCGGGGGCAGCGCAAGTTCCGATAGAAGTTGTTGTAGAATATCACCGGGATCTTACGTCGGTAAAGCTCCTTGTAGCAGTCAAGATTTGGGCTGAGGATGCTCGATTTGACACCATCCACGATGAAACCGTGAAAATTCTGATGTACCACAGTCTCCAGACAGCGGCGTTCGTTGCAGAATTTGTTATCGGTCAGAAATACATGGAGGTCAACCTGCTCCTGCGTCAGAACACTGCGAACCCCTTCGATTAATCCCGAATTGGCACTTGTATCCTGTCCCTGCAGGACAAGGCCAATTTTATAAAGGGCATCATCTGTGTTCAAATCACGCGTCATTACTTTTTCCCGGTGGAAATAAGTCCCACTTCCCTTGAGCTTGTACACGAGTCCTTCTGCTACCAACTGGTCGATGGCCACTCGTATCGTTTCTCGGCTGACACCCAGCTTCCGGCAGAGCGCATTTTCCGAAGGCAAACGCTGGTTCCCGGAAAATTTGTTTTCGTCAATATAAGCCAGAAGCCAGCGATAAACCTGATCGGATTTTTTCTCAACAGCCGAGAGCATGGGCAAGCGCTCCTTTTCAGTCGGTGATAGTGGGGCGGCTGCCTTCCGCGTGCTGAATCCAGTTCAGCAGACGTTCACGAAGTTCCGCCTTGACCGCAGCATATGCAGGATCCGCGACCACATTGTTCAGCTGCCACGGGTCTTTCTGCATATCGTAAAGGAAGTCGTCTGCATAAACATCGGATGCCGCAGCCTCGCCGCCGTTGACGCCGGGTGCATAGACAGAATACATATAATCTGCAGTACGGATGCAGCGTCCGCAACGGCTTTCCGAAATCTGTGCATAGACCTCATTGACTCTATTATGGTTTTTCTTTTCCACAACGTCAAGCAGATTTTCACCGATCATCTTATCACCGACATCCACGCCTGCCAGAGCCAGCAGAGTTTTGGGAATGCTTTCGGTGCTGACCAGGTCGGTGATCTCCTTGCCACCCTTGAACGGGCCGCCACAGATGACCAGCGGCACATGCAGGCAACCGTCATGGCAGGAGCGCTTGTAATCATCATAGCCGTTCAGGTGCGCGTCACGGTTGCGGGTCTTGAAGTGAGAGCCATGGTCGGAAGCATAGAGGATAACTGTATTATCATACAGGCCTTTTTCTTTCAGCTTTGACACCAGCTTACCAAGGTTTTCATCAAGGCTGGCACACTGGCCCAGATAATCCGGGTACTCTTCCGCTGCGTTTCCACCCAGAGCCTTCAGATCTTCCGGCAGAACAAAATCTGCGAATCGCTGCTTGGAACCGTTGGGGCCTTCGTAGTGATTATGGTCGTTCTGATGGTGCGGCTCGATCTGCGACACGGTCATGAAGAAGGGCTTTTCGCCGGCATACTGGTCAAGATAGTCCAGCGCAAACTGGTTAATGCAGTCGGCACGGTAGCCCTTGAAATCGATGCGGTTGTTATTCTCATCAAACACATAGCCATCGTAGCCGTGGGAGGTGAACTCCAGCACATCCGCAGCACGCCAGTAACCGGTATAGCCACCGCGCAGCTCCAGCGGAACAGCGGTGATGGTATGGTCAACGGTGGGCTTTTTCTCCAGCTCACCGTCCGAAGCCAGATGCCACTTGCCGATGTAGGCCGTCTCGTAGCCGGCATCCTTTTCCATGTACTCGCCCAGCGTCTTGATGTTGGAGGGCAGCATCAGATTATTGCGGAAGCAACCGGTCTCGGTGGGATATTTGCCGGTCTGGAACAGAGCACGGCAGGGGCCGCACACCGGCTGAGGCGAAAAGGCATTGTCAAACTTCACACCCTCTGCCGCCAGCTTGTCCAGATTAGGCGTGATATTCAGTGGCTGGCCGAAGCAGCCGCAGGTGTCCCAGCGCTGCTGGTCACTGAAATAGAAAATGATATTATATGCCATGGTTTTACCTTCCTTTACTGTTCTGCTTTGGTGTTCTTTGCTTCCTTCATCTTGCCGCGCAGAATGCCGAGAATGACCACCACGATCAGCGCAATGAAGATCCAGCAGTACACACTACTGACGAAAATTCTGGGGCTTCCATCCGAGATGAGCAGGGCGCGGCGGAAGTTCGTCTCGGTCATATTGCCCAGCACCATGCCCAGCAGCACAGGGACAGCGGGCAGCTCCAGCTTGCGCATGAACCACGCCATCACGCCGAACACCAGCGCAACGCTCAAATCAAAATAGCTGCTGTTCACCGAGTAAGCACCGGCGAAACAGAAAATCACGATGATGGGGGTCAAGATCTGCTGAGGGATGGAGACGACCTTTGCAAACAGGCTAGTCAGGTATTTGCCCTGCAGGAACATGAAGATGTTCACGAGGATAAGGCCCAGCATGATGGCATACATGATAGCGCCATCGGTGGTGAACAGCGAGAGACCGGGGTTCAGGCCATTTATCATCAGGGCCGACAACATGATGGCCACGCAGCCGTCGCCGGGGATGCCCAGCGTCAGCAAGGGAATCAGGGTCGCGCCACAGACGGCATTGTTGGCAGACTCAGCAGCCGCAACGCCCTCCACAGAACCGTGGCCGAATTCCTCGGGATGCTTGGACAGGTTCTTCGCAGTGTTGTAGGAGAACCACGAGGCCTCCGACGCACCCGTGCCAGGTACGATACCAACACAGGAACCGATGATAGAACCCATCAGCACTGGTCGGAACATCCGCTTGTATTCATCTTTTGTGATTTTGCCGTCATCATTGCCGATTTTTCCGGCGTGAAGGTTCAACTCATTCCGCTTCAGCTCTGCCTTGCCAATGATTTCCACCAGTGCGAACAAACCGATGAGGGTAACGGCAAGGTCAAGACCCAGATACAGACGGGGAATACCAAATGTAAAGCGGTCATAGCTGGTCATGGGGTCTGCGCCCACACAGGAAATAAGCAAACCAAGGCAGGCGGCGATGATGCCCTTGACAAGGCTCTTACCAGAAACACCTGCAATAATCGTCATGCCGAACAGGCAGACCATGAAGTACTCCGCCGTGCCCAGCTGTGCCGAAATTTTGGCCACCTGCGGGCCGAGGAAGAGCAGCACCAGTGCAGAGAAGATGCCGCCAAAGGTAGATGCATAAAGTGCAATTTTCAACGCCGCCTTAGTGCGGCCCATTTTGGACAGCGGATAGCCGTCCAGCATAGTAGCCGCCGCGTGGGGCGTACCCGGCGTGTTGATAAGGATAGCCGATACCGAGCCACCATAGCCACCTGCGCAGTAAATGCCCAACAGGAACATCATGCCGGGAATTGCACGCATGGTATAAGTGACAGGCAGGAATAGGATGATGCAGAGGATAACACTTAATCCCGGGATGGCCGCGAACACGCAGCCAATAAAGACGCCGAGGTTTATCCAGATGATATTTTCGAGGGTGAAAAGCAGCCCGGAGGCCGGGCCGATAAAGTCAAACAAACCCATATTCTGCCTCCTCAGAAACTAACATTCAGCACAAAGTGGAATACGACCCAAATCAACACAGCCATTGAAACTGTGATGGCATAGTAAAGGGGTTTCTTGCAGCGGAAAAAGACCAGAAATGCCAGTGCGCAGAATACAGCGCCCACAACAAACAGATCCGTGACCTCTGCCAGCAGATAAGTGACCACCAGAATGAGGACGATGACGAGTGCTTTTGTTTCCACCAAAAGATTCAGCGTTTTAGTTTTGGTCGGGCGGTGCATCACCATGTTGTATGCCTCGCGGCCCACCAGAAGGGCGCTCATGGCCAGCATGAGCCAGATCAGCATCGTCGGGAAAGCGCGGCCATTCACAACGTCTTTTTCCGAGATCTGCACCTGCTGCGGCATGATGAGCAGCAGCACGATGCCAATGACCAGAAACAGAATGCCGCAGATCAAATCAACAGGGTACTCGATGTTCTTCTTCTCGAGCTTCGCGCCCCAGTCATCCAGTCTTGCTTCGATGCGTTCTATCAGATTTTTCACCTGTTTCCACTCCTTTTTAAATATAAAAGCAGGGGGACGGGGTCATCCCCTTCCCCCTGCTTCAGCTTTTTGTCGCTATGAGGACTTTTTATCAGCCTGCCACGATGTCCTTATACTGCTCGACGATGCTCTTGACGTTCTCAATGTGAGCCTTCACATCGTCCTCGGTCATGGTATCGACTTCCAGCAGCATGGTGTCGTTCAGCCACTCGACCATCTCATCATCGGCGAGGATCTTATCATACAGCTCTTTCAGCTCGGCAACCTTTGCGGCGTCAGTACCTTTGCGAGCCATGACGAAGCAGCGGTTGCGGAAGTAGGGGTAGCCCTTGGAGCCAACGCCCTCAACGCCTGCGAAGGGGCCGTTTTCGATAGCCTTGTCATCGAATGCGCAAACCACATCAACGCCGCCCTGCTGGTAGGTCTCAAGAATCTGAGACTGGTGAGAGACCGCGAAGTTCGTTTCACCCTTAGCTACAGCCTGTGCAGCCTCCGCAGCGGACTGGTACGGAGTCAGTTTCAGCTGGTCGCCGGCACCCATAGAGCCGAACAGAGCCGCTGCCAGGAAAGCCTCGGAGCCGGTAGCGCCGTTAACGGCCACGGATACGGGGTTGCCTGCCTTGACATAGGCCTCCAGATCGTCCAGATTCTTGAGGTTCAGTGAAGAATCAGCGGACAGGACGAAGACGGAGGAGTACAAGTTCTCCACGAACTCGAAATCGTCGTAGCTGAACTGCAGCTTGGCCGGATCCAGAGTCTCGGTAATGGCGAACAGACCCTCACCGGCGAAGACCAGTTCCTTATCATTTGCCTTAGTACTGGACACCCAAGTGTTGACAGTAGCAGCATCGCCCTTGACGGCTTCAGCAACCAGTGTGATTTTATTATCAGAATAATCAGGGGACTTGGCAGCAGCCTTTTGGCTGACCATCGCTGCTACACCAGACGGTGCCCACGGGCAGGTAACTTTCCAGCTCTCCTGTTTGCTTCCGCAGCCGGTAAGCATCGACAAAGCAAGGACACCGGCGGTGACCAACGCCGCAATACGCTTTTTCATCATTTTACTCTCCTTTTTTGTTTTGCCTTTTCGTGTGGTAGCAAGCACTTCACCGTGCTTTTGTTACCAACAAGATAACATTTCAAGCAATTTCAAGTCAACAAATTTTTTTATTTTACAAAAAAAGTTGTCTGGTAAAAGAGCTAAATGACCACATCTGTATTTTGCTGTAGAAAACTTATTGTGCATATTGCACATCCGCTTGAATCATCTTTGTGCAGCTTAAATTCTTTCATGATGTAAAGTGTATCATATTCATAATAGAAGTCTTACTATTGTCTCCATTCATAAATAATTTCTTCGGAATCATCTTGACGTACCCTACGAACCATGATATTCTCTATCACAAATCCCACTGAACTTGTAGATTGATTGCAAATCTTCTGCAAAAGTGGTTGGTTATCACCGTGAGACCCACCACTTCAGTGAGGGAAAGTCCACGA
>ERZ827516.1664-NODE-1664-length-18843-cov-9.615180_pt1 | contig 18843 bp, 10 predicted proteins | sample MGYA00519703_ERZ827516 | MGnify/ENA primary metagenome ERZ827516 (study PRJEB31778, sample SAMEA3449337) | human gut metagenome | biome: human gut; feature: human-associated habitat; material: faeces | place: United Kingdom | collected 2010/2012 ...
GCCCACGCAGCGCAGCGATGATTTTGTCGGGTGAATCGGCGGCAAAATAGATCGGGTGTGTTGCGGGGCGGTAAATTCTTTCGTGGACTTTCCCTCACTGAAGTGGTGGGTCTCACGGTGATAACCAACCACTTTCTGTGGCTGTGTTCAAAATGAACACGACCACATCTTGTAGATTATTCTAAACCAATCCACAAGAACGGTGGAATTTACAAGAAAAATACCACCGTATGTAGAATTCGTCAAGAGGGTTTTGAGAGATTTATGCCAGTAAAGTGGAGAGAGTAGGACTTATTTTATCCTGCAATCCCTGCCTTACGCCTGATTGATCTGGCCCAGGATGCCGTTCAGCTGCTCCTCGGTCAGAACGTGGAAATCGATCAGCGTGTTCAGCTGGATTCCCATCATCATGGACAGCGAGGAAGCGTCATCGTCCTTTTTCCCGGTCGCGCTGCCTGCGGCTGCGGCCATATGCTGCAGGATCGGTCCGATGATGGCAGCACCCACCGGGTGGGTCATGACCTGCTTCAGAGTGGAGGCTGCGGTAAAGTGTACCGGCAGCGGCTGCGCTGCCTGCCATTCCAGCAAGCCGGTCAGGCGCAGATCCCGGCTGGATGCACCAACGCAGATCTGGTAAGTGCCGCTTTCTGCATAGAAATCATGCAGTTCCGGCTCATAATAGGCAAGGCTGCGCTTGTCCAGTGTGAACTGCACCTCCTTGCTCTCACCGGGCTGCAGGGACACCTTGGCAAAACCTTTCAGTTCCCGGACCGGACGGTGACGCTCACCCTTGGGCGGTGCTACATAGAGCTGCACCGTTTCCTTGCCGGCGACTGCGCCGGTATTTTTTACCGTGACGGTGACCTGCACTTCTTCACCCTCACGGACGGTGCTGCGGCTCAGCCGGAGTACGCTGTATTCAAAGGTCGTGTAGGAAAGGCCATGACCGAAGGGGAACAGAACATCTGCTTCCGTGGTGTCGTAGTAGCGGTAGCCGACAAATACGCCCTCAGAGTAAACGCTGGTCTCCCGCTCGCCGGGGAAGGAAAGATAAGCCGGGGTGTCGCTCAGCCTCCGGGGGAAGGTCTCTGCCAGCTTGCCGCTGGGGTTGACAGCGCCGTACAACAGATTCACGGCGGCTTCTCCGGCACCGTCACCGGCAAGGTACAGTTCCAGAACAGCCGGGACATCGTTGACCCACGGCATTTCGATGGCAGAGCCGTTGTGCAGGACGACCACGGTATTCGGCTGTACCGCAGCGACTGCGGCGATCAGATGATTCTGATTTTCCGGCATGGCAAGGGTGGTGCGGTCGTAGCCTTCGCTCTCGTACCGCTCCGGGAGTCCGGCAAAGATCACGGCGACCTCTGCGTCTGCAGCAGCAGCCACGGCGGCCTGTTCCAGCGCAGGATCAACGGTATCCTCATCGGTGCGGTAGCCCTGTGCATAGGCTACACCGGGAGCGTGCTCCAGCGCACAGCTGACCTTCGCACTGTTGACATGGCTGCTGCCGCCGCCCTGATACCGGGGGTGCTGCGCAAATTCGCCAAGGAACACCGCCTTGCAGCCCTTTGCCAGAGGAAGTACGCCCTTTTCGTTCTTCAGCAGAACCGCAGAGTTCTCTGCAACAGAAACTGCCATCCGGTAGTCTGCGTCCCGGTCAAATACGGCGCTCGCGTTTTCAGTTTTGGTCACAGAATCCACGAACCGCAGCAGGTTGCGGACGGCAGCGTTCAACTCCTCCTCCGAGAGCGTTCCTGCCTTGATGGCAGAAAGGATCGAGTTTGTGCCGCGGCCGCTTCCGCCGGGCATTTCCAGATCCTGTCCGGCGGCGATGCCCTTGGCGCGGTCTTTTACTGCGCCCCAGTCGGTCACCACCATGCCCTCATAGCCCCAGCGTTTGCGCAGGATGTCGGTCAGCAGTTCCTTGTTCTCCGAGCAGTGGGTGCCGTTGAGCTTGTTGTAGGCGGCCATCACGCCCAGCGGCTTTGCCTTTTTGACCACCGTTTCAAAGGCGGGAAGATAGATCTCGTGCAGGGTGCGCTCGTCCATCACGCTGTCGCTGACCATCCGGTCGGTCTCCTGATTGTTGGCGGCAAAATGCTTGATGCAGCTGCCCACACCATTGCTCTGGATGCCGTTGACCAGTGCCGCGCCCATCTCACCGCTGAGATAGGGGTCTTCGCTGAAATACTCAAAGTTACGTCCGCACAGCGGGCTGCGCTTGATGTTCAGACCGGGGCCAAGCAGCAGGGCCAGATTCTCGGCGCGGCACTCGTTGCCCAGCGTTTCGCCCAGCTTTTCTGCCAGAGCGGTGTCAAAGCTGGAAGCCACCGCCGCACTGGACGGGAAACAGACCGCAGGGATGCTTTCGTTGATGCCCAGATGGTCGCCCTGCTCGTCCTGTTTGCGCAGACCGCTGGGGCCGTCGCTCATCATCACGGCGGGCACACCGAGCCGCTCCACCGGCTGTGTATGCCAGAAATCCGAACCGGAGCAGAAGTCTGCTTTTTCCTCCAGTGTCATCTGCTGGAGGATCTTTTCAATGTCCATTCTGTAATGCCTTCCTTTCGTTTGAGGGCAGTCCGCAGCCCTCTGATTTTCTTGCCCAAAGTATAACAGGAAAACCGGAGACAGTACGGATGAAAAGTCGTGAAGTAAGATGAAATTTTTGGATTATAATAAATGACACGACTTTTTGACCGACAACACAAATTTTCGCACCCATACTCCGTGGGATTCCCTTTATAATAAGAGCAGAGATCAACCGGAAAAAGGAGATGTAGATGATGCAAGCAACAAATCTGAAAACGAACCATCTTTCTGCGCCGCTCGGCATGGATGCCGGGACGCTGTTTTTGTCGTGGCAGTGCGCCGGAGGTGTGCGCCAGACTGCCTACGAAATTGAAGTGACCGCCGGAGCCGGAACGCTGTGGACGAGCGGAAAGGTTTTGGGCAGTGGGATGCACACCGAAACGCCCGCCGCTGTACCGCCCAAGACGCAGGGACGGTGGCGCATCCGCCTGTGGGATGAAAATGACCAGCCCGGTGCATGGAGCACCGCTTCCTTCGAGACCGGGCTTGCACAGGCAGACTGGCAGGGCGTGTGGGTCTGCCCGGAGACAGAAGAGCCGGACATCGACTGCACCGATGCCATCAACGCCTTTGCAAAGCCCAACTGGGAGCAGAAGCAGGCGGCGCTGGAAGCCTCCGGCAAAGGGCAGGCGCAGCCTTATCAGCCCCACCGCCCGGCAAGTTATCTGCGCAAAACGTTCACCGCTCCGGCGGGAGAAAGCAAGCGGCTGTACATTACCGCTAAGGGACTGTATGCGGCATGGCTGAACGGCAAGCGTGTCGGCGACATGGTGCTTGCCCCCGGCAGCTTTACCGCAGACAAGCATTTGGGCGCACAGACCTACGATGTGACTGCGCTTGTCCGTGACGGTGAAAATGAGCTACTCATCGCATTGGGCGACGGCTGGTACCGCAGCACCTCCGGCGTGGATGGTGACCGTGACCTGTTCGGCAGCGAACTGGCTGTCCTGTTCCAGCTGGAAGTGAACGGCAAGGCGGTCTGCGTTTCGGATGACGACATGGAGGCCACCCAGTGCGGCCCGATTCGCCAAAATGATCTGCAGCAGGGCGAAGTGCACGATGCCCGGCTGGAAGAGGAGCTTTCCGGCTGGCATGGCGTAAAGACCGAGCCGAACTCCCTGCCCATCACCGGTATGAACACCGTGCCCATCCGGGAGCAGGAAGCCTTTGCGGGCAGGCTGCTGCGCACCCCCAACGGCGAGACCGTGCTGGACTTTGGCCAGAACATGGCTGGCTATGTGGAGATGAAGCTGACCGCCCACGCCGGGCAGAAAATCAAGCTGCTGTGCGGCGAAGCACTGGACGAGAACGGCAACTTTACGCAGGAGAACTTTCAGGACCGGAACCGCCACAAGGAGGGTGGCACGGCGCAGATGCTGGAACTCGTCTGCAAAGAGGGCGAGAACCACTACAAGCCCAGCTTTACCATCATGGGCTTCCGGTACGCAAAGGTGGAAACGGACATCGACCTGACCGGCGCAGAGTTTACTGCCCACGCCGTCTATTCGGAGATGCCGGTCACCGGCAGCTTTGCGTGCGGCAATGCCGATGTGGATCAGCTGGTGAAAAACAGTGTGTGGAGCCAGAAGGGCAACTTCTGCGATATCCCCACCGACTGCCCCACCCGGGAGCGTGCCGGCTGGACGGGGGACATGGGAGTGTTCATCGAGACCGGTCTGACCCTGATGGACTGCTACCCGGTGGTGGAAAAATGGCTGGCCGAGTGCCGCCTGAACCAGTACCCGGATGGACGCATGGCAAACATTGCGCCGCCCACCAGCCGCCCCGGCTACATGACCCCCATGCTCTGCATGTCGGCAGGCTGGGGCGATGCCGCCATTCTGGTGCCCTACGCCCTTTATAAGCGCACCGGCGACCGCAAGATCCTTGCGGACAACTACGAGATGATGCAAAAGTGGTATGGTTTCCTGCTGGGCCGTGCCCAGCAGACCACCGAAGAACAGCAGACCGGGGCATACGCCAAGTACACGGTGCTGAACGGTCTGGACTACGGCGAGTGGTGTGAGCCGGGCATTACTCCCATGCAGGCGATGATGAACCCGCGCAAAAGCGTGGGTACGGCGTATCTGGCTTATTCCGGGCGACTTCTGGCGGAAATTGCGCAGGCGCTGGGCAAGGCAGAGGACGCAGCGCAGTACCGCGACACGGCAGAAAAGGCGGTAAAGGCATACCGCGCTGCCTTTACGGATAACGGAAAAATTACTTCGGACCGGCAGTGCGAATATGTCCGCGCCATTGCCTTTGCGCTGCTGGGCGAGGAGGAGAGCCAAGCCGCTGCGGATACCCTGAACCGGATGGTGGCGGAAAACGGCTACCATCTGAACACCGGCTTCCTTTCCACGCCCTTCCTCTGTGAGGTGCTGGCAAAGTATGGCCATGCCGACACCGCCTATAAGCTGCTGTTACAGGACACCGCTCCCAGCTGGCTCTATGAGGTCAAGCAGGGCGCTACTACCGTCTGGGAGACATGGACGGGCATTGACGCAAACGGCCACCCCAGCGAATCCCTGAACCATTACTCCTACGGTGCCATCTGCGGCTGGCTGTTTGGCGGTGTGTGCGGAATCCGTCTGGCAGGGGAGACCCTGACCATCGCCCCCACCCCGAACCCGGCTCTGGGATGGGCAAAAGCAGTGTACGATTCCCCGGTGGGGCGCATTGAAAGCGGCTGGCAGTATGCAGGCGATGCCGTGACCTACACCATCACCGTGCCCTGCAATCTGACCGCAGAAGTCACCCTCCCGGATGGCAGAAGCCTGACCTTGCAGCCGGGCACCCACATTCTGTAACGCAAAAAGATCCCCCGCAAGACACAACGCCCCGTACCGGAAGGAGTAACCGGTGTGGGGCGTTGCTTTTATGGGGATAATGAAGAAGAAAATAATGAGAGAATGGCAGGTCAGAATTTTTGTGCAAGGTATTTTGCACTGAGCTGGAAGCTCTTGACAGGAGAGTTGTCCACCCAGTTGCGGTGGCTTTCCAGAATAACGGCATCCACATCCATGGCAAGGGCCTGCGCCATCAGGCTGTCCAGGTCCATGTTGCCGGTGCCCAGCTCCATGCTGTCGGTTTTCAGGATGGGCGTGATGGCGCTGCCGGTGATGCGGGTGCCCCGGTCGTTGATGTGCCACAGCTTCATGCGGGGACCAAGCCGCTGCATCCATGCCAGCGCGTTTGCACCGCCCTCGGTGAACCAGTAGCTGTCAAACTCAAAGTTGACAAAAGCGGGGTCGGTCTCTTCTAAGAGGATATCGTAGGCGCGCTTTTCCGCATTCACATGCCGCAGCTCGCAGTTGTGGTTGTGGTAGAGCAGATGGATGCCCTCGGCTGCCAAGGCTTCGCCGGCTTTGTTCAGCCGCTGCGCCAGTTCGTGCATGGCGGCTTCATCGCCGTAATCAAACCGGTACATCCCGGTGATGACCACATGCTGTGTGCCGAAGCTCTTGGCTTCCTCGGCCACTGCGTGGGCATCCCGTTCCAGAGAGCCTAGGTCGGTGTGCAGGCTGACCACCTGAAGGCCTGTCTCCTGCACCAGCTTGTGCCAGTCCAGATTGCCGCCCTTGCCCACCGGCATACCGGCGGCCTTGGTCAGCAGCTTTACCACAAAACCAATGGGGTGGATCATAAATCCACACAGTTCAATACCGTCGTACCCGGCGGCTTTCATGGCAGCAAGCGTTTCTCTTGCCTGCTGCTCGTTGCTCAGTACAGTGCCCAGCATAAATTGCTGCACGGCTTTGATGGGCATGGTTTACCCCTCCAGTTTAAAAATCTTACCCGGCGTGATGCCGTTTTCGTTAAAGCTGTCCACACAGACATAGTATTCCTGCCCGGCGGTCAGGGTGGAAAGGGTCACTTCGTCTGTGTCATACACCAGCCAACTCAGATAGAGCTTGTCGGGCGCAGCGCCGTAGCGGACATTGCAGCCCTGCGCGTTTTCGATGTGCTTCCAAGTGATCGTTGCATCCAGTGCATCTACGCGAGCCCCGGCGGCTTCGGCCTGTGCGGGCTTCGGGCCTTCGCCGTTGCCGAACACCCGCAGACCGCTGATGCGCAGCGCCTGTCCGTAGGGCAGTTCGCCGCCCGTCACCCGGACGTACCGGGCACGGATGCCGTCTGCATATTCGTAGTAGCCGTTGGAGCACTCGCGGGCAACATTTTCGCGCAGCGTCCAGCTCGCTCCGTTCACACTGGTCTCCACCGTGTAGTGGGAGATCTGGGGCCGGGTCTCGATGTGGCGGGTCTTGCGGTCATCGCCGTAGCTGTCGGCAGGGAAGTCCACCACCAGCTTTTCGTCCGCCATATTTACCTGAATGGCGCGGACATCACTCTCTTTGCCAAGATCCACACACAGCCATTCACCCGGCTCTGCACCGGCGGCGCTCCACCAGCTGCGGCAGTCCTCATTGACTGCCCATTCCGGGCTGCTGTTTTCTGCGGTGCTGGAGGCCGTGACCGGCTTTTTGTAGCTCAGCAGCATCCATTCCGGCTGCTGTCTGGCGGCATCAAAGCGGTCTGCCGGGATGCGGTGGGGGTAATCGGAAAAGTTCTGGTTGCAGTAAAGCACGCCGTCCTTGTCGAACCCGGCAGGGAACAGCCCCACCCGGCGCTCAAAGTCATAGTTGACGGAAATGCGCATGGTGGAGGCGTGCCACCAGTTGCCGTAGGTGTCAGCAATGGTGCTGCCGTGGCCTGCACCGGTGATGAATCCACCGGGCTTTGCGGAAAACGGATTGGATGCCTGCCGCACAAAGGGGCCCAGCGGAGAACGGGAGGTGTATACACCGTCGGCGTAAGTGTTGTACTGGGTGCCAGGGCAGGCGTACTGCAGATAGTAGGTGTCGCCGTGCTTTGTCATGAACGCACCCTCAATGTAGGGCTTGCCGATGGCGTTGAACATGGCAGTCAGGCTTTCGGCACTCAGGCCGGGGATGTTTGCCATCTGCGGCGGCAGATTCAGCTTGCCGGTCTTGGGGTCATAGAACTGCTTCATGGACTGGTACAGCACGCTGGCTTCCCGGTCCACGATGCCGTTGTTGCCGGGGCGTTCGTAGCCAAGGGTAGTTTCATTGCCGAAGATCAGCTCCTGCTTTTCACCGATGGGGGTCAGGGTGTCCGGGTCCAGTTCCACGCCGTAGATGGGGGCAATATTGGAACAGCCCCAGTAGAAGTACACCCGGCCATCGTCATCGCAGAACAGATCCGGGTCCCAGAAAGCAAAGGGCGCAGAAACCTCGGTAAACGGCTCGGTCAGGGGGTCAGCGGTGCGCAGGATGGGGCAGTTGCGCCCCTTGCGGCTGGCGCAGAAGTAGAGGTAATTGCCCACCTGCCGCACATCCGGTGCGTAGTCATAGATCAGCAGGCCGGGGTCTGCATGGAAGTCCCAGCTCAGCAGATCCTCCGAATACCAGAACCCTGCCGACATGGAAACGAACAGATAATATCTGCCTTTGAAGTACACCAGCGTCGGGTCTGCGCCCTCCCGGAAACCCGCTGTGCGGGGGCCTTCCTTCATGTGCTGGTAGCGGTAGCCCAGATCAAGGGGGTTGCAATAGGTCTGTTTCATCGAAGCTTACTCCTTGGCAATGCCCTGCAATACACGGTTCAGCTGCTTGATGTCCTCTTCCGAAGTGCCCGCCTGCATCAGCATGGATTGAATGGTCATCCGCTGCATGGCACGCTCCATCATGGCCACCAGAGCCGGATTGTCCTTCACGGCGGCAGCAACGTCTCCGCGGGAAGCAGCGGCCTTTTCCCGGATCTGCTTCAGGATGGGACCGGCTTTCGGGTCTGCCATGGCGGCAGCCATGTTGTCCTTCACCGACCAGCAGCTTTCGTCCAGCTCGCCGTCAAACCAGTTGGTCACGTTCTTGCGGTTGTCCATGGCGTAATCCGGGTTGGGGGCGTCCACCTTGTTCACCAGGATCACGCTGCTGTGCTCACCGGAGCGTGCCTCAATGCTGTGCTTGCCGGTAATGGGCAGCTGGAAGGTGAACACCTTGTCGCCCTGCTTAGTCTCCACCAGCTGACCGTCCTTGTACAGCGAGACCTCTGGCAGATTGGAGTAGACCTTGATCTCGGTCACATCCTCGGCGCGGTCCACATAGCGGCTGCCGCACAGGTGCACGAAGGGCTCCTTGCTCCAGTAGGCCTTGTAGAGATAAAAGGGGTCTTTTTTCAGCTTGCGGTCAAAGGTGACAAGACCCTTCTGGTTTTCGCCGTGCTTGCCGCCCTCATCACGGCCATCGGCGGCAAAATCAAACATATTCCACACATGGGTCGCCCACAGCCACGGACGGTCGGCAATCATCTTTGCGATATGCTCGTGGTAAACGCACTGGTAGCTCTCGGTGTAGTCGCCCTTTTCCGGGTGGCTGCTCTGGTACTGGGGGTTGGCGTCTGCACCATACTCCGAAAAGCCGATGCAGCGGTCCGGGAAATCGGCATGGTATTTGTCAAAGAACTCGTCGTTCTGCTCCAGTTCACCCAGATACCAGCCGAAGTAGAGGTTGTAGCTGTTCACATCCGGGATCTCCAGAATGGGGCTGGTGGTCTCCAGCATGAACACGTTTGCCATGGTGGTCTTGCGGGTGGGGTCCAGCTTGTGCGCCAGCTCGTTCAGCAGACGATGGTTTTCTAGCAGATCCTCGTTGACAGCGGAGGCGGCGGTGATCTCGTTGGACAGGCCCCACACAGCAATGCAGGGGTGGTTGTAGTTCTGGACGATCAGTTCCTCCATTTGGGTCAGGGTGTTGGCACGGCCGTTTTTCATGTGCATGGTGATGTAGGGGATCTCTGCCCAGATGACAAGACCCTTTTCATCACACAGGTCGTAGAAATACTGTGCGTGCTGGTAGTGCGCCAGCCGGATGGTGTTGGCACCCATTTCCAGAATGATGGAAATGTCCTCCTCCATCATTTCGTTTGTCAGGGCAATGCCGGCCCCCTTGCGGTCCTGATGGCGGGAAACACCGCGCAGCGGATAGCTGCGGCCGTTCAGGATGAAGCCCTTCTGTGGGTCAAACTCAAACTTCCGGCAGCCGAAGCGGGCAGAAGTCTCTTCACCGTTGTCCAGCTTGGCAGAGACGGTGTAAAGGAAGGGATCGTCCACGCCATCCCACAGGCGGGCATTGTCCAGGGTGAAAACAGCCTTTGCAGTGCCGTTTTCCGCCGGAGCGGTGATGCTCTGGCCTTCCAGCGCAAAGGTAACGCTCTGTGCACCCACCACGGCGGCTTCCACAGTGACTTCGACGGTCTTAGCGGCAAGGTCGGTGACGATGGGGGTCACCTTCAGAGCCGGTGCGCCGTTTGCGGGCAAAGCGAAATGCTCTGCCGGAACGATGTGCAGAGTTACATCGCGGTAAATGCCGCCGTAGAAGGTGAAGTCTGCCTTCTGGGGGTACACGGTGTCGTTGTCGCTGTTGTCCACGCTGATCGCCAGCAGATTTTCCTCTTTGAGATGTTCGGTCAGGTCAACCCGAAAGGTAGAATAGCCGCCCTTGTGCTCGGCCAGCTTTTCGCCGTTCAGGTAGACTACAGCGGTCATAGCGGCACCGTCCAACTGCAAAATTGCTTTGCCGCCTGCCGGGATGGCGGGCTTTGCCAGAGCCAGCGTATACCAGCAGGTGCCGCGGTAGTAATCGTTGCCGCCGTCCTGACCGTCCACGGCGTTCCATGTGTGGGGCAGGGTGATGGCCTCACCCATAATGGCAGTGGGGATGCCGGGGTTCTCCTTGGTAAAATGCCAATTGCTATGATTCAGCAGGATGGTCTTGCTCATGGTAAAAACTCCTTTATGAAAAATGGATAGAATCAGCAAAAACCGAAAGAGCGTATGAGCCCTTTCGGTTTTTGCGGGGTGTTACTGCATGTGTTCTGCAATCACTTCATGACGAAGGGCGTCTTTCTTATCTGCGATGCGCTTCTGGACGTTGACCATTTCCTCCTTGGTCAGGGGACAGCCCAGCATGGCCATCAGGGTAATGAGCCAGCCCAGCATCGGCAGACCGTACTTGATGGCAAGGGTCATCCAGAAGATGCCGGAGGTGTAGGCATCCGTGGGCTGGGGCATCGTGGTGGTGTAGCCCAGAATAGCCACGGCACCGGTGGCGATGACAGCAGCCACCGAGGTGATGAGTTTGTCGATCAGGCTGTAAGTGCCGGAGACCACAGCCGGGATGTAACGGCCGCTGCGGTCCAGCTCGTAGTCGATGGTGTCAGCCATATAAGAGGTGTTGGAGGTGGTGATGCACATATTGGAGCCGTTTTGCAGCAGGGTCAGCAGCACGTAAACGATCATGTTCCAACTGCCCATCACGCCGATCTGACGGGTATCTGTGAAGATGAAGAACAGGATCAGCACAGAGGTGATGGCCATGCTGATGCAGGTCCAGGTCACGATGCCCTTCTTGCTGCCCTTTTTGCCCACATATTTTGCGCCGAAGGCTGCAAAGAAGATAGAAGGCACCATGCTGATCACGCCAAGGGTGGTGGCAAGACCCATGTTGCCGATCAGGATGCCGTTCAGCATGGTGTTGATGATGGCCTGGCTGCCCACCTGCTGTGCCAGCTTGTCGGAAGCGTTGGAGGCGATGTAGCACTGCAGGGGCTTGTTGTGCTTGAGCACCTCAAGAATATCCGCAGTTTTCAGCGGCTCGTGTTTTTTGTTGGTGCCCTCAAAGTTTTCGGGCTTATCGTAGGCAGAGATACCGGCGCAGACGATCAGGGTGCCGATGCCGGCAATGATCAGGACGATGGTGCAGACGGTGCTGAGGAAGTCCTGATTGAAGGTGCCGCCGCACTTGGGCAGGATGACGGTGTAGATCAGCATGCTCATGCCCATGGGCACGGCGTAGTTCAGGGCAGTGGACCAGACCCCGATGGTGGGACGCTGCCGGGGATCGTTGGTCATGATGGCAGGCAGGGTCTGGGCGGTCATGTTGGTGACGGTGTAGCCGATGATGTAAATAATGTAGGTCAGGGCAAACACCGGCAGGCCGAAGCCCTTGCTGGAGCACAGGTTGAACATGCACAGCAGGCCGACTGCTTCGATCAGGTAGCCGCTGATCAGCAGAACGCGCAGCTTGCCGAAACGGGTGTTGACGCGGTCGTAAACAAAGGCCAGCATCGGGTCGGTAAAGCCGTCCAGAATGCGGGCCAGCATCAGGATGAGACCCACGGTTGCGGTGGTGATGCCGTAGCCGATGCTGGCCGAATAACTGGCCATACCGATCAGAGAGTAGACGCTCATACCCACAAAGGCGTTGCAGGCATAACAGATGATCTGCCAGAGCTTTGCACGGCGGTACTGGACACCGTCTACCTCACTGGCGCTGGGTTTCTTTTGGAACATAATGATTTTCCTCCTTTTTGTGTGAACCGGTTTCCGCTTTTCCTGACACCAGAATAACAGAATGCAACAGATACTGCAGGATGAAAAACTTTGATTGAGGATAAAAATTCGTGCAGTTATACTCGCTCAACGAAAAATCTACCAATAACGTGAAAAATTATCCTTTTTGCGCCGCACAGACCTGTTACAATAGGCACAAGAGAAAACACTGCTTCTGGATAAAAGGAGAACCATCATGCAGAAATTTGAAAAAGGCTTTTTCATCGGTGCTGCAACAGCAGCCCATCAGGTAGAGGGTAACAATACTAACAGCGACTACTGGGCACAGGAGCAGCTGCCCCATTCCAGCTTTACAGAGCCCAGCGGCATTGCCTGCGACCATTATCATCGGTACGAAGAGGACATCAAACTCCTGGCCGATGCCGGGCTGAACGCCTACCGCTTTTCCATCGAGTGGGCACGGGTGGAGCCGGAGGAAGGCAAATTTGATCCGGAAGCCATCGAACATTACCGCAAGGTCATCGCCTGCTGCAAGGCGCAGGGCGTAGAGCCCATCGCCACCCTGCTGCACTTTACCAGCCCGAAATGGCTCATCTGCAAGGGCGGCTGGGAAGCAGAATCCACGGTCGAGGACTTCAAAAAATATGTGACCTATGTGATGGAGCAGCTGGGCAGCGAGCTGCGCTATGTCTGCACCATCAACGAAGCCAATATGGGCCTGCAGCTGGCCGCCATCTCCAAGCGGTTCCGCCTGATGGCAGAACAGGCTGCGAAAAATGCCGCAGCAGCCGGAAAGTCTGCGGAGGGCACGGTGCAGGTGGGCATGAACTTCCAGAAGATGATGGAAAACATGAAGTTTGCCGCCATGGAAAACGCACAGGTGTTCGGCACACCCCAGCCCCAGATCTTTGTCAGCGAGCGCACCCCGGAGGGTGACCTGCTGGTGCTGCGCGCCCATGCCGCCGCACGGGATGCCATCAAGGCCATCTGCCCGGAAGTCAAGGTGGGCCTGACCCTCTCGCTCCACGACTTGCAGGCACAGCCCGGCGGCGAAGCCTTTGCCGAGGCCGCATGGCAGGAGGAGTTTACCCACTACCTGCCCTACATTAAAGAGGACGATTTCCTTGGGGTGCAGAACTACACCCGCACTCTTTATGGCCCGCAGGGGCAGCTTCCGGCACCGGAGGGCGCAGAGCTGACCCAGATGGATTACGAGGTCTACCCGCAGGCACTGGAGCACGTCATCCGTAAAGTGGCAGAAGCATTCAAGGGCGATCTCATCGTCACCGAAAACGGCATTGCCACCGCCGAGGATGCCCGTCGTGTGGCGTTTATCCGGCAGGCACTGGACGGCGTGCAGCACTGCATCGCCGACGGCATCCCGGTGAAGGGCTACTTCTACTGGAGCCTGATGGACAACTTTGAGTGGCAGAAGGGCTACGCCATGCAGTTCGGCCTGATCGCCGTGAACCGTGAAACCATGGAGCGGACCGCAAAGCCTAGCCTTGGGGTGCTGGGCAGTTACGCAGAAAAATAAGCTGCAATAGCAAAAAACAGGCTGCGGAAGATGCTTCTCGCAGCCTGTTTTGGTTCAGTGGGAAAGATGCAGACCATGGACACCATTTGCAACCACGGCGGCAATTACGTTGATGTGCTTTTGCGCCAGTTTGGCGTCGGTGTTCAAAAGCCCGGAAAGACCGTTCATTACAAAAATCAGGATGGCACCGACATTTTCATATTGGGACGGCTCGATATTGTCACCTTTGATTTTTTCCAGAATGGCATCCCGCAAATGCTGCGTAAAGCGGTTCATCGCGGATACCGGAACCACACCGAGGTAATCCGTTGCCTGCTGGAGAGCAGCAAACATTTCCTGCACAAAGGCCTCCGGTTCATCCAGCAGCTGCTGTGCGCCGCGCATATTGTCGCAGACGAGCTGGACTGTCTGCCGCTCCATTTCGGCGGTGAGTGCATCCAGCGTTTCATAGTGGGAATAAAAGGTCGTTTTGTTGATCTCGGCGCGTTCGGCAATTTCCTTGACCGTGATCTTTTCAATGGGCTTCTCCCGCAGCAAGTCGATAAACGTTTTCTGAATGGCACGCTTCGTTTTTTTGACCCGGATATCCATACAATTCCTCCGTCAATGTATTTTGTAAAGGATGCTTAACCAACGCTTGGAACGTGATCCGTTGCTTAAACACCGGACACGCCGGAAACTGCTGATTGCAGCCCCTGCGGCATAGTGCTATTATAACACCATAGAGATGGATAAGCAACTAAGAGTTGCAAATCTAGTTCGTGAATACGAAAAATAAAAAATGGAGGATGCTTTATGAAAATGATGAATTTCAACAGTGTCAGAGATAAAGTTGCTATCGTCACCGGCGCAAGCCGCGGCATCGGCCGCGCCATTGCCGAGTGCTTCGGCGAAAATGGGATGAAGGTGGTTTGTGCAGCCCGCAGCGCAGAGCAGGGGCAGGCTGTGGCAGACGGCATCTGCGCCAAGGGCGGCGATGCCATTTTTCTCCAGACCGATTGCAGCAAGGCTTCTGCCATCAAGGAACTGGTGGACAAGACGGTGGCACACTACGGTAAGCTGGATGGCGTTGTCAGCAACGCAGGCATCGGCATGGGCGGCACACCGCTGCATGAGTATGAGGTAGAGGATTACGAGAAGATCTTCTCCCTGAACAGCGAGGGCGTCTTTGCCGGAATGAAGTACGGCGCAGAAGCCATCCTCAAGAGCCACAGCGAGGGCGGCTTCCTCATCAATGTGGCATCGGTGGCGGGTCTTGTACCCCAGCGCGGACAGGCACTGTACAGCGCCACCAAATTCGGCGTGGTGGGCATGACCCGTGCAGCGGCACTGGATTACGCGGAATACGGTATCACCGTCAACGCCATCTGCCCCGGTTACACCAAGACCAGCATCTTCGGTGATGCACCGGCTGCGGCCATGGACTTTTTTGCATCCGACTGCCCGGCAAAGCGGATGGGCGACCCGGAGGAGTGCGCCGCACTGGCACTTTTCCTTGCCAGCGGTATGGCACGGTACATCACCGGTGCAGCCATCCCTGTGGACGGTGCACTGTCTGCCGGGCACCAGAGCGTCAGCAGCTGGAAGCACCCGGAAATTTTGACCGACGGCAAGCTGAACAGCCAGAGCACCATTGCAGCCCTGATGGAAAACGAGTCCGCAAAAGCCGTTGTGGAGCAGTACCTGCCCGGCTTTGCTGACAATCAGCAGGCAAAAGCCGCCTACGGAATGACCTTTGGCAAGATCGGCTCCATGCTGGGTCTGCCGGAAACGGCGCTGAAAGCACTGCTGGATGCGCTGGATAACCTGTGACCGAAACCGCTCTGAAAGCCCCTTGACAGGGGCTTCCGTTCTGCCTGCGTGCGGTTGATTTTTGGGAGGAGATCATGAAAAACGAAGCACTTTTCCGTACCGGCTCTGTCTGGAAGTCCATTTTTTCCATGGCAGTGCCCTCCATCATCATTATCCTTGTCATGGTGCTGTACAACATGGCGGATATGTTTTTTGTGGGCTGTCTGGGCGATACTGCACAGGTGGCGGCGGTCTCCGTTGTGGGACCGGTGTTTTCGATCCTTGCGGCGGTGGCAACGATGCTTGGCGCAGGCAGCAGTGCCGTCATTGCACGCTGCTTTGGCGCGGGTGAGATCGAGCAGGGCAAGATCTGCTCCTCGCTCTGCTTCTGGACCAGCTTTTTTCTGGGTGTTCTGGTCAGCATCGGTCTGCTGGTGGGCAGAGTGCCGCTTTTGGGAATGCTGGGTTCCAATGCAGAGATCTTCCCCTACGCGGAGCGGTATCTTCAGGTCCTGGCACTGGGTGCGCCGTTTTTTATCCTGTCCAACAGCATGGCGATGCTGGTGCGTGCAGAGGGTGCAGTAAAAGAGGGCATGATCGGTAATCTTCTGGGCACGCTGGTCAACTGCATTTTTGACCCGCTGTTCATTCTGGTGCTGAACTTCGGTGTCAGCGGTGCGGCTGCCGCCAGTGTGCTGGGCAACCTTGTGGCGACTGCCTGCTACCTGCGCTACATCGTTAAGCACGGCACGGTGCTGACCGTTGACTTCCGCCCGGCTCTGAAAAAGCCTCAGATGCTGGGCGAGCTGCTGGCCATCGGTCTGCCCAACGGCATCAGCAGCCTGCTGGCCGGGTTTGCGTCCTCCTTCAGCAACCGGCTGCTGGTGACCCACGGCACAGCGGCGGTCGCAGCCATGGCAGCGGCAGGCAAGACGACCATGGTCATCAGCATGATCGCCATGGCGATCTGTATGGGCTGCCAGCCGCTTCTGGCGTACAGCTACGGCGCAGGCGACGCGAAACGCCTGAAGCAGCTTTTGAAGAATCTGATCCTGCTGACCGTTGTTTTTGGCGTCCTTGCCGGAGCTGCCAGCTTTGCCGGACGCAATGCGCTGATCGGGATGTTCATCAAGGAAGAAGGCGCTTTCCGTCTGGGAACGCAGCTGGTGGTCTATCTGGTTCTGGGCAGCCCGGTGATCGGTCTGACCTATCTGGCAACCAATCTGCTGCAATCCGTGGGCAAGGCAAGCGGTGCGGTGGTGCTCTCTCTTTTGCGGCAGGGGCTGCTGCTGATCCCGCTGCTGTACCTGATGAATGCGCTTTACGGCGTGCAGGGCATTGCGGCGGCGCACCTGATGGCAGACGTAAGCTCTGCGGTCATCTCTGCGGGCATCCTGCTGCACTGGCTCCGGGCATCGATGGAAAAAAAGGCGGAAGTATGATATACTGGTTCTATCAATGAGCCAATGAGCCGGAGGGGTTACACATGGATGTTCTCCAGAATATGATGCTGCTTTCCGAACTTGTCCAGTGCGGCGGCAATGTTTATACATGGTGCTATGATGCAAAGGGAAAGCTACTACGGAGCAACTGCCCGGACGAGGCCTTTCTTGCCAGCGCATTTGAGCTGTTCGGCTGCAAACAGCGGATGCTGGAGCATGGGAACCGGGATGATGTGCCCGTTACCTTGGGGACGGCTTTGGGTCTTTTGTGGGGAGCAGCCTTTGAAAAGGAAGAGGAAAAGCTGAAGCGTGTCTGGGTCATTGGACCGGTGTTCTATCAGGACGTGACCCTGCGCGGGATCGAGGACGGGCTGAAATACTACAGCAAGTTGGAGATCAGTGTAGCATGGACGATCCAGCTTTACAAAGCCCTTGAAAAAGTCCCCACCCTGCAAAACACCATTATGAACCGCTACCTGCTGATGATGCACTACTGCCTGACCGGACAGCGGCTGGAACTGAGCTGTGTCAACAGCAGCACAGCGCAGGAGGAGCGGCTGAAAAGCGCCACAATTCCCCACGACCGGCATAAGATCTGGATGGCAGAGCAGGGAATGCTGCAGATGGTCCGCACCGGAGATATGAATTACAAGCAGGCGCTTTCCAACAGTATGAGCATAAGTGCAGGTGTACCGGTGCAGAGCAGCGATGTGCTACGCCAGAGCAAGACCTCCATCATCGTGTTCACCTCGCTGGTGTGCCGTGCCGCCATTGAGGGTGGTCTTTCCCCGGAGGAGGCGTACTCGCTGGGGGACAGCTACATTCAGGCGGCAGAATCGGCAAAATCGCTGGATGAGCTGAGCCCCCTTGCAATGATGATGTACGATGATTTCATCCGACGTGTCCACAAACACCGGACAAACCCGAACCTCAGTAGACAGATCCAGAAGTGTGTGGATTATATCGAGATGAATCTGGACAAAAAGATCGTAGCGGAAGATCTTGCCGCCCTGGTGGGCTACACAGAATATTACCTCACCCACAAATTCAAGGAAGAAACGGGTCTGAGTGTCACGAACTATGTAAAGTTTGCAAAGGTCGAACGTGCGAAAGTTCTGCTGAAAAGTACACCGTTCAGCGTCCGGGAAATTTCCGAGCAGCTTGGCTTTGCCACCCGCAATTATTTCAGCGCAGTCTTTCAGCAGGTCACCGGAAAAACGCCCATGGAATTCCGGGAAACATAAAGCAGAACAGGCATCCTGCGTTACCGCTTGGCGGTATCGGACGGGATGCCTGTTCTGCTATGATGAAGAAGAATGGAGAAAGATGGCTCAGTTGAGAAACTTCTCGTTCAGGGTCACACCAAAGTCGCGGGCGATGGCGCGCAGGTCGTCGTCGGTGATGGTCTGCCGGATGATGCCGCCGCCCATGGAGAGCACCTTGACGTAGATCTCTGCACTCTTTTCAATGGTGTGGGCCAGACCGAAGGTGATGTCAAAGTCCGGACCGGAAGCAAACAGACCGTGCTGTGCCCAGATGGCAGCCTGATAAGTCTTCATCAGCTCACTGGTGGCCATGGCAATATCTGCCCCGCCGGGCACCATCCACGGGCAGACACCCACGCCCTCCGGGAACACCACCGGGCACTCGGTGGCGCTCTGCCACAGCGCACGGGTGAAGTCCCGGTCGGTCAGGGGCAGGATGTAGGTCAGGGCAATCACATTGGTGGCGTGGCAATGGTAGATGACACGGTTTGCGCCATTGGTGGCGGCTTTGCGGACGCTGTGATTCATAAAGTGGCTGGGGAACTCGGATGTGGGCTTTGCGCCGTCCTCCAGGCCCCAGACAATGCGCCAGCTGTCGCCCTTGTCGTTGATCTCCACAATACCGATGCTGTGGACAGGGTCCGGCTCCACGTTACGGAAGAACTTGCCGGAGCCGGTGGTGATGAAATACTCCCCCGCCAGATTGTCCGCCTGTACGCCCATGTTCACCCATCCCCGGGGCTGCGGGTCAAAGAAGGGGCGGCACTGCGCCACTTCCTCTTCCTTCATGCGGTAGGTCAGGTTGCCGCCGTTGCGCTCGTGCCAGCCCTGCAGCCAGCC
>ERZ827516.1665-NODE-1665-length-18843-cov-7.972749_pt1 | contig 18843 bp, 20 predicted proteins | sample MGYA00519703_ERZ827516 | MGnify/ENA primary metagenome ERZ827516 (study PRJEB31778, sample SAMEA3449337) | human gut metagenome | biome: human gut; feature: human-associated habitat; material: faeces | place: United Kingdom | collected 2010/2012 ...
TTACAAGTTTTTCGATATTGTTCAATTTTCAAGGTCCTGTAGCGCCTCAGCCAAGTGGCTGACAGCTTATTTATTTTACCACCGAAGCACCAGATTGTCAAGCACTTTTTTGAAGATTTTTTGAAGCTCTTAGGAGAACTAATCGACCTTCGTACTTTTCCTGTCGCTTTTTCGGAGGTGTTTGTGTCAGACGTCCGCCTGACAGTAATATATTTTAGCACAGACCCCCTCAAAAAGCAAGTCCTTTTTTCACTTTTTTTGAATTATTTTGCGGTTCGTCCTTTTGCCCAGTTTTTTCTCTCAGATTTGGCCGCTCTGTCCATCATTCGTCCAACAGCCTGTCCCGCATCACCTTTAATATCTTGCGCTCCCGCCGGGAGATCTGTACCTGCGTGGTATGGAGCAGTTTTGCCGTATCGCTCTGGGTCTTGCCCCCATAAAAGCGAAGCTGGATAATAAGCCTGTCCTCTTCGGGCAGGCTCTTCAATACCTCCGCCAGACCTATCTTATCCGCAAGCTCTTCCTCCGGCGACTCTACCGGAATATCCATCTGACGGTCGCTCTCTTCCCGGTTCTCCGGAGTCAGACTCAACGCAGGCTGCGCCGCCTGGATAGCCAGTGTGATATTCTCCACGCTTTCTCCCAGCTCCTCTGCCAGCTGCGACAGAGTAGGCTCTGTTCCGCAAAGCTTGCTGTGATGCTCCCGGGCCGCATTGATGCGCAGGCTCAGCTCTTTGAGTGACCGGCTCACCTTTACGGTGCCGCCGTCCCGAAACAGCTTTTTGATTTCGCCCAGAATGACCGGCACGGCGTAGGTGGAAAAACAGACGCCACGCGACTCATCAAACCCGTCATACGCTTTTACCAGCCCCATACACCCGGCGCTGTAGAGGTCGTCGTATTCAATGCCTCTCCCCCGGAACCGTCCGGCACAGGAATGCACCAGTCCCAGATTCTGCTCGATGAATGTGCTCCGCCGGGTCTTGTCCGTTACCATTGCGACGCCCTCTTTCTCTTTATTATGTAGAGCGCTCATCCAGACGCTTGGTCAGCACCACCCGCGTCCCCTTTCCGGGCTGAGAGGACACCTTGACCTTATCCATAAAGCTCTGCATCACCGCAAAGCCCAGACCGGAGCGCTCTTCCGGGTTGCCGGTGGTGAAGAGAGGCTCCATGGCCTTTTCGACGTCCGGGATGCCGATTCCCTTATCCGTCACCGTTATCTTCACCAGCCGCTCCGGGTAGACGGCGATGCTCAGGGTCACGGGACCGATGGCATCCGGGTAGGCATGGACGATGCAGTTGGTCACTGCCTCGGACACCGCCGTCTTGATGTCGGCCAGCTGCGGCACGGTGGGGTCATACCGAGCCAGAAAGGCCGCCGCTGCGCCCCGGGCAAAGGCCTCGTTGGCACTGAGCGAATCAAATTGGATCTTTGCACTGTTTTCCGCTTTCATTTATACCCCTCCTGATACTTCCCCGCCCGGCTCGGTGCAGGGGATGCTTGCAAGCTGTAAGACCCGCCGGAGCTGTTCCGGCGCGTGCTGGATGCGCAGACTGCCGCCCAGCGTCCGGGCGCAGCGCTGCCGCCCCAATATCAGCCCGATGCCCGACGAATCCATGAATCCCACTCCGCCGAGGTCCATCACCAGAATGCGCGGGCTGCGGGTGAGCAGGGCGTCGTCCAGCTGGATGCGAAGCCCCTGCGCCGCGTCGTGGTCGATCTCGCCGGCCAGATAGGCGTAGAGCACATCGTCCGCCGCGCTGAAGGTCACTGTCGCCATATCCTCATCTCCTTTTTTCTGGCATAAAGAAAAGACCTGTACACCTTTTCAGTGTACAGGTCTTTCGGGTTATTTTTTAGAGAACGGTGTCGCTCAGCGGTTCTCCAGCAGCTTTTCCGCCTCGAGGGCGATGGCCTCACTGCCGCAGACCAGCAGACCGCGGCGGCTGTTGGCTTTCGCCTGCTCCACAGCCTCGGCCAGCGTCGGGCAGAACACCGCGTCGAAGTGATACCGTGCCTTTTCGGTCAGGCGCTCTGCCAGCGCCGCTTCCGTTCCCGCCGGGGCGACAAGGAAGACTTTGTCGAAGGGGTTCTCGCCCATGCCGGGCATAGTGCTCTTGTCCTTCTTCTGCTCTTCTGAAGTCAGTCCGGTCTCCAGTGCGGCAAGGAACGACTCCGCGCCTTCCTCCTCAGTCAGGCCGATAACGGCGCTCATATGGCGTACTTTCGCCATATTGAGGACGCGCAGAAGGGCTGCAGCCTGCTGCGGAGTACGGCAGGCGTCGAGGATGATGAGGGGCTTCTGGGACAGGACGCGGATGCTGCTGCGGTTCTCCACAGCGGCAAGGCCCGCCAGAATGGCCTCATCGGGGATCTCAAAGCCCTTGCGCCAGAGGGCCAATGCCAGCTCGACCGCGACGGCAGCATTGCCCGCCGCGTGACGGCCCAGGAAGGCCAGCGGGGCGGTGTATCCGCCGTAGTCCACCTTGCTGGTGAACTTTTCCGCCTCGAGGAAGGTGATGTCCTCGGCGTCGGGGACGACGAGCTCACACTCGGCCTTAGCCGCCGCCACCACCAGCTCACTCAGAACAGCCTTCGGCTGCTCCGGCGCAGTGACGCAGACGGCGTCCTTCCGCATGACGCCTGCGGCCAGTGCGGCCAGACGCTCCACTGAGCGGCTCACGCCGTCCGGGCCGATGGCCGTGACGGCGCAGACCGGCATATTGGGCAGGGCCGATGCCAGACCGGCATCCGGCAGCTCCACCACTGCCAGCTTGCAGCCTGCCGCACCAAAGCAGCGGGCCGCAGCCGCCAGCTCTGCCGCCTCACGGGGCAGAGGCTTTGCGGCATTGAGAGCCTCGGCAGCCTGACAAAGCAGCACCGGGTCCACCGACACGCCGCCGATGGCGATGCGGGCCGACAGCGGCTCACAGCCGGCGCGGTAGAAGCCGACGTGGAACGCCGCCTCCCGCAGGATAGCCGCCAGCAGACCTGCAGCAGCGGTCTTGCCCGCCGTGCCGGCCACACCGACGAACTGCACCTTCTGGACATCCGCCGTCAGGGCAGCGCGCAGCTCCTCTGCCGGGGCAAAGCCCTCGGGCAGAGAAGAAAAATATTCGTTTGCCTGTTCGATGGTCATTGCGTCAATCCTCGTTTCGATGTTTGTAGAGCAGCCAGCACATCCTGCACAGGGCCAGACAGATTAACCCCACCAGAATACCGGCCATCGCGCCCGAAAAATCCAGCCAGACGTCGGTGAGCTGGCTGCTCCGGCCATCGCTGAACATCTGGATGGTCTCGTCCGTCAGAGCCGTGAGCAGACCGCCCAGGATCGGCCACGAGATGTGAACGAAAAAGTGCCGGGTATAGACCCGCAGACAGAGAGTGAGCAGGAAGCCTTCCAGCGCATACTCGCAGAAATGTGCCAGCTTGCGCACGATGTGGTCTGTCAGATGGTTCGCCACGCCGGGCATTCCCAGACGGGTGAACACCTTTTTCATCAGGAGCAATACTCGTCCGCTTGCCGATTCCGAGACGTCACCGATCTGCATGGAGTTGGAAAAGATGAAGACGATGCAGGCAATGAGCGCAAAGGTAAAAATGACTCGTGCCGCAATGAGCCAGGGAGAAGTTTTTTGCATATCAGGACCCGTTTCCCGCATCAGCCCAGGGCCTTGATGCTCTGCTCAATGTTGGCAAGCTTATCCTGGCTCTTGGCGTGCTTATTGCGGATGTCCTCCACCAGAGCGGCGGGAGCGCGCTCGACGAACTTGGGGTTGTTGAGCTGGTTCTCGAACATGGCCAGTTCCTTCTCGGCCTTGGCCTTTTCCTTGTTCAGACGGGCCAGCTCCTTGTCGCGGTCGATGAGCTCCATCATGGGGATGAATCCGCGGGCGGCGTGGGTGGACACCTGCACCATGCCGTCGGTGCTGCCCTCATACTTTTCGGTGAAGGTCACATCGGTGGCGAAGGCGAACTTTGCCAGATAGACCTCGGCGCTCTGGAAGGGAGCCGGGTCAGCCGTCTCGATGATCATGCTGGTCTTCTTGGCGGGGTGGACGTTCATCTCGGTGCGCATGGTACGCACAGCCTTGATGTAGTCCATCACCTTCTCGAAAGCTTCCTCTTCGCCGGCCCAGTTGTGAGCTTCATCGAAGGTGGGCCAGCTCTGGGTCATGATGGTCTCGGCAGAGCCGGGCAGAGCCTGATACAGCTCCTCGGTGATGAAGGGCATGAAGGGGTGCAGCAGCTTGAGGGCCTTATCCAGCACATACACCAGCACGCGGCGGGCAGTGTCGGCCTGCTCGACGTCGCCGGAGTTCAGGCGGGGCTTTGCGATTTCGATGAACCAGTCGCAGTAGACGTCCCAGATGAAGCTGTTGATCTTGGCAGCGGCCAGACCCATCTCGTAGTGGTCGAGGTTGTCACTCATGGCACCGGCCACCTGATTCAGCTTGGTCAGCACCCACTTATCGCTCATGTCCAGCTTATCCTCGCTGGGCAGGCCGGGCTGGAAGTCCTCGGGCAGGTTCATCAGCACGAAGCGGGTAGCGTTCCACAGCTTGTTTGCAAAGTTGCGGGCAGCCTCCACCTTCTTCTCGCTGTAGCGCATGTCGTTGCCCGGGGTAGAGCCGTCCACCAGCATGAAGCGCAGTGCGTCAGCGCCGTACTGGGCGATGACTTCCAGCGGGTCGATGCCGTTGCCGAGGCTCTTGGACATCTTGCGGCCCTGGCTGTCGCGGACGATGCCGTGGATGCAGACGGTGTCGAAGGGAGCCTTGCCGGTGTAAGCCAGACCGGAGAAGATCATGCGGCTGACCCAGAAGCCGATGATGTCGTAGCCGGTGACGAGGGTGTTGGTGGGATAGAAATACTTGAGGTCTTCGCTCTCCTCATTGGGCCAGCCCAGAGTGCTGAAGGGCCACAGAGCGGAAGAGAACCAGGTGTCGAGGGTATCGGGGTCCTGGGTGAGCCTGGTGCCGCCGCACTTGGGGCAGGTGCAGGGTGCGCTCTTGGCGACCACAGTCTCGCCGCAGTCGTCGCAGTACCAGGCCGGGATCTGGTGGCCCCACCACAGCTGGCGGCTGATGCACCAGTCGCGGGTGTTCTTCATCCAGTTCATATAGTTCTTGGTGAAGCGCTCCGGCACGAACTTGATGTCGCCCTTCTCCACGCTCTCGATGGCGGGCTTGGCCAGAGGCTCCATCTTGACGAACCACTGCTTGGACACCATGGGCTCGATGGTGGAGTGGCAGCGGTAGCAGGTGCCGACTTCGTGCTTCAGAGGCTCGATCTCCTTCAGGAAGCCGCCCTCCTTCAGGTCAGCGAGGATCGCCTTGCGGGCCTCGAGGGTGGTCATGCCGGCATACTTGCCGCAGTCCAGCACATGAGGCTCGTTGACGGTGTTCTTGCCTGCAGCAAACAGAGCGTCGGCAGCAGCCTTGTCGGCGGCGCCGGTCATGCGACCGTCGTAGGTGAAGACGCGGACGATGGGCAGGTCATGGCGCAGGCCGACCTCAAAGTCGTTGGGGTCGTGGGCCGGGGTGATCTTCACGACACCGGTACCCTTGGTCATGTCGGCGTGCTCGTCGCAGACGATGGGGATCTCCTTGTTCAGCAGGGGCAGGATGACATGGCAGCCGTGCAGATGAGCATAGCGGGGGTCATCGCCGTTGATGGCAACAGCGGTATCGCCCAGCATGGTCTCGGGACGGGTGGTAGCCAGTTCCAGCATCTCGCCGGTCTCCTTGACCGGGTAGAGCAGGTGCCAGAAGCTGCCGTCCTTTTCCTCATACTCCACCTCGGCGTCGGAAATGGAGGTGTTGCAGTGGGGGCACCAGTTGACCATGCGGTTGCCGCGGTAGATGAGGCCCTTGTCGTACAGGCGGACAAAGACTTCCTTGACAGCCTCAGAGCAGCCCTCGTCCATGGTGAAGCGCTCACGCTCCCAGTCGCAGCTGCTGCCCAGCTTCTTGAGCTGGCTGACGATGCGGTTGCCGTACTTGGTCTTCCAGGCCCAGGCGCGCTCCAGGAAGCCGTCGCGGCCCACCATTTCCTTGGTCAGGCCCTCAGCACGCATGGCCTCCACGACCTTGGCCTCCGTAGCGATGGAAGCGTGGTCCGTGCCAGGCACCCACAGGGCGGCATAGCCCTGCATCCGCTTGGTGCGGATGAGGATGTCCTGCATGGTGTTATCCACGGCGTGGCCCATGTGGAGCTGGCCGGTGACGTTCGGAGGGGGCATCACGATGGTATAGGGCTTCTTGTCGGGGTCGGCCTTGGTGTGGAAGTAGCCGCCATCCAGCCAGAACTGGTAGATGCGGTCTTCCACCTGGCTCGGATCATACTGTTTTGCGAGTTCTTTCATAGTATCCTCCCAGATGAATAAATAACGTGGGACAAAAAAGCCGCCCCACGGAGCGTTCCATGGGACGGCTGTAATATAACCGCGGTACCACCCAAATTGCACACGGCTTTCTGCCGTATGCCCCTTGATGCCCCGATAACGTGGGGCAGACCCGGAGGCGACTACTCCTGTTTCCCCGCCTCTGCTCAAAAGCGACAGCACGCCGCACTGCCATACCGGGTTTTCAGCAGCCCCCGGCTCTCTGGATGGCGAAAACGACGCACACTCTTTTTCCTTGCATTTATAAAAAGAATATAGCGTTTTTTGTGCGTTTTGTCAATCTCTTTTTGTCCGGAACAAAATTTTCACAGCTGCCGTTCAGCGTACGGGCCGCGCTCAGACCGCCGTTCTTCTGCCGGATGGGCCGAACGTGGCTGTCCCGCCCTGCCATTCAGCTTTCCCTCCTTTTCATGACAGCCGTGACACGGCCCTTGAGCTGATTGAACTCCGGCGCGTTCCGGTGGAGCACCACCATGACAGCCCCGAACAGCAGCGTATACAGCACACCGTCCAGCAGAAACCAGCCGATGTTCTTCGCCGGGCAGAAGCTCACCCATCCGTAGGACACAGCGGCCAGCGCCGCGACGACAGCAACGCGTTCGGCGTAGCGGACAAAGTAATCTTTCAGCTTGCCCTGCCAGTCTTCCCGGATGCCGTAGCGCATCAGGATGTAAGGCTCCATCCAGAGGCAGGTCGTCACGGTGCTGATGACCGTTCCGCCCAGAATGCCTGCCACGCCGAACTTCTGCACCAGCAGCAGCGACGCCGCCAGATTGATGGCCGATTCGAACAGCGGCTTATACCGGTCGTACCAGAACAGGCCCTTGGCTTCACGGAAGAGCAGGTTGACCTTCCGCTGACCCGAAACATAAAATTCCGTCACGAGGACGGCGACTGTCGCCGTGGAGAAGCAGTATTCCGCGCCGAAGCAGAGGGTGATAAAAGCGTTGAACAGCGCGAACAATCCCACCGTCCAGTAAGCGTAAATGACGAAGAAGAGCAGATCCAGTTCCCGGTAGATGCTGTACACCCGTGTCTCATCCTCGATGGCTCCCAGATTGCCCAGGCTTCCGGTAAAGGCGTTCGAGAATTTATCCATCAGGTTGTTGATGCCGGACAGAACGAGCTTGTAGTTGGAGTAGATGCCCACTGACAACAAACCCACGAAGCTGGACATCAGCAGGCTGTCCGTGTTCCGGACGATGACCGTTCCCAGCTTGTGGAAGCTCATGGCACCGACGTTCCGCAGGATGCCGTGAAATTTTTCTTTTTCCGGCAGCTCCCTGCACTCTTTCAGGTAGGGAAATTCCTTATCCACCTTGACCGATACGATGATGTTCGGGATGAACTGCATCACAAACTGCACCGCCAGATAAAGGATAAAGTTTCCGGTCAGCACGATGAGGACGATTTGGAACAGCGTCTTGACCGCGTCGCAGAGCTGCGCCCAGAGGTTGCGGACATAGGCTTTCTGGTAGGCCAGATAGATGGAGTTTTTATAGCTCAGCAGATAGGAGCAGACCGAGTTTGCCACATACATCAGATAGATGAGCCGCAGATGCTCGATGCCGCTGCTGTCCTTGATGAAAAAGCCCAGAAACGGCATCAGTGCAAGGCCCACGAGCAGCACCACGACCGCCACGATACGGTAGAGGAGCCGGTAAAGGTTCATCAGCTGCGCCAGCCGATGCTCATCATTCTTCGCAGCCGGCTCATACAGGCTGTATATCATCGCCGTGCCGACGCCAAGCTCTGCAAGGTTCAGGATGCCCAGCACATCGGTGAACAGTCCGTTGACACCCAGATATGCCGCCGACAGATAGTGGATGAACACCATCCGGCTGATGAACAGCAGCACCTGATTCATGAGCTGTCCACCCACATTGACGACCATATTGATAAGGGTATACCGTGTCCGCATTTTTCTTATGTCCCTTCCTTTTCGAGTGTGGCCCGCTGCATTCGCTGCAACAGGGTCCACAGGGACCCTGTTCGTTATTCTTTATTATAATATTATCTCATTGCGGCGCTTTCAACGATTTATCTGTATTTCAGCCTTCCGCGTCCAGAAGCTCCGTTTTCAGCCGGGCAATGAGCCGCTCCATCAGGGCCACACGGTTGAAGGGGGTCATGAGATAGAAGCCGTCGGCGTAGGGCAGAGCCTCCCGGGCCATCTGCATCGACACCTCAAGGCCCAGCACCTCGCCCTGCTCCCGGTCGAGGCCCGCGAAGCGCTGGATGATGTCCTCCTCCACATGGATGCCGTTGATCTCGTTTTCCATAAAGATTGCGTTCCGCTGGCTGACCACAGGCATGATACCGGCCAGAATTTTAGCCCGTTCGCCCAGTGTCTGCCGGGCCTTGCGGAGATTTTCCACCGCCTGTGCCGACAGCACCGGCTGGGTCAAAAAGCCCGACATCCCGTTTTCCAACTTTTCCACAGCCCGGCGCAGCTCCACGTCAAAGTTCCGGGCGTTGAGATTCAGCGCACCAAAGACGGTCATGGCCGAGGGCATTTCCCGGCCCTCCCCGGCCAGCGAGACGATGTACTGGGCCAGTTTGCGGGAGTTGAACTGGTAGACATTCTTCACCTCGTCCCGCTCTGCGGTGGGGATGGGGTCGCCGGTAATGGCCAGCACCTCCCGCACGCCCTCGGCGTAAAGGCCCAGCAGAAGGGCCTTGGTGGCGTTGAGGTTGCGGTCACGGCAAGTCATGTGGGGCAGAGCACACATTCCCAGTTCCCGGTGTATCCGGCAGGCCACGAGGGAGGAGTCCATCCGGGCCTGCGCGATGGGGCAGTCGGCGATAGTCAGCAGGTCAGCGCCTGCGGCCTGCAGCCGCCGTGCGCCGTCCAGATAGCCGCTCAGGTCGGCCACCCGGGGCGAATCCAGTTCAATGGCGATGACCTTCTCACCTGCGTTCAGCTTCCGCAGGAAGGCATCATCTTTTTCCACCGTCGGTGCAGTCCCGGTGGAAAGTTTCGCTGCCGGAGCAGCTTCGGTCTGCTGGGGCAGGGCATCCAGCTCTGCACGCAGGGCCGCGATGTGGGCGGGCGTCGTGCCGCAACAGCCGCCCAAAATACGGACGCCCGCAGCGGCGATCTGCCCCATCTCCCGGGCAAAATACGCGGGCTTGCCCTGATACAGCACCCGCGCCCGGGTGACCACCGGATAGCCCGCGTTGGGCATCACCGACAGGGGCAGCAGCGTCTCGCCAAGGCTCTGCACCAGTTTCTTCATCGCGCCGGGGGCCGAGACGCAGTTCAGGCCCACGGCGTCTACCACGCCGCTCTGCTCCATCCGGCGCAGCAGGTCGCGGAACAGCAGACCCTCGCGGGTGTAGCCGTCCGGCAGCACCGCGAAGGACACCATGACAAAGGCGTCCGGCACGGCCACACGCAGTGCCTTTACCGCCTCCACAATGCCCACATCGGAGCTGAGCGTCTCGAACAGAAAGTTCTTTGCACCCAGTGCGGCGAACTGCTGCGCCACAAGGCCGTAAGCGCTGCTGGCCGGGGCAGCTTCGGTGTCCGGGGCAGGGCCGAGGTCAGCAAAGACGGCGGCGTCCTTCTCCGCAGCGGCATCACAGGCCAGCTTCCAGCCCGCCTCGGCCAGCTCTTCCCAGCCCGGCATCTGTGCCGCCGCCATCCGGGGCAGACCGAAGGTGTTGGTCTTGATGGCCTGCGCACCTGCGGCCAGATATTCCGCATGGACTTTCTTCACGCCCTCGGGGTCGGTGAGGTTGGCCATTTCGCAGTCCGCGCCCGGTGCCGCTTTATAATAGGTACCCATGCCGCCGTCGAACAAAAGCGGCTTGCGGGCAAGATACTCTCGGATGTCCGTCATAGAAAGGTTCTCCTTTTTTATTTTCCTTGATTTTATAAAGAAATTCAGGTATAATTTTTGTATGAAAGTGAGGTGCTTTTGGATGCCCAAGATTCGTTCCAGCGCAGACCTGCGCAACAACTACAATGAGATCTCCACCTTCTGCCACGACTACGCCGAGCCGGTGTTCATCACCAAAAACGGCAAAGGCGACCTTGCCGTGATGAGCATCGAGACCTACGAGGCCCTGACCGCCCGGTTCGATTTGTATGCGAAATTGCAGGAAGGTCTGGATGATGTGGCGGCGGGAAGAACGCGCCCGCTGGATGAGTTCATGCAGGAACTGCAAAACAGAAGGAGTCTTCGATGAACTACTTTATCGATGTTGCCGCTTCTGCTCAGCGTGACCTTGCAGATGCCTTCGACTATATCGACCTGACCTTGAAAAATCCCTCTGCTGCCGACAAGTTGGTTGCCATCGCATGGAAGAAATTCCGTTCTCTCGACACCTTCCCACAGCGTTTTTCACTTGTGAATGACCCATTTCTTTCCTCTTTGGGAATCCGGCTCATTCCAGTTCAAAACTATCTTGCATTTTATAAAGTCGACTCTTCCACCCAGACCGTCCACATCCTCCGCTTCCTGTATGGTCACAGCGACTGGCAGGCTATCCTGCGGGTGGATATTCTTCCAACCTGAGCATTCTCCCCGGCCCTTTGCCGGGGAGAATTTTTATGCAGTCATCTTCAGTTTAATGAAGTTTGCGCACTTGTCAAGCATTTTTGCCCCGAAGCAGCCCATTTCGCTTGCGCCGAAGCCGGTTTTGTGCTATTCTATGCATATTTACAATGGTTGGGAGGAATGTATCATGCGCCACGCCGGCACACAGGAAATCGAAACGCCTCGGCTGCTTTTGCGCCGCCTTATGCCGTCGGATGCCCCGATGATGTACACAAACTGGGCCAACGACCCGGAGGTCACCCGCTGGCTGCGCTGGACGCCGCACAAGGATGTGGCCGAGACGCAGGAGCTTCTGAGCGCATGGGCGCTGCTCTATCCCAACGAGGACTACTACCAGTGGGCCATCGTGGAAAAGGCCACCGGACAGGTGTTCGGTTCCATCAGCATCTACAACAGCCTGCTGGGAGAACCGGCACAGCGAAATGAATGGCCGGGATTCGACCTCTCCGAGGGCATCTGGGAGCCGGGCTACTGTATCGGCAGAGCATGGTGGGGCAAAGGCTGCACCACCGAAGCTCTGAACGCTCTGGTAGAATACTGGTTCAAGAATACAGACAGTAATTGGCTTGCCTGCTCCCACGCCGTGGAGAACCCCGCCAGCGGCAAAGTCATGATGAAAGCAGGCTTTGTCTACGACCACGAGGCCGTCTACCACAAATTCGACGGTACAGCGATACCCTGCAAGTGCTATGCCCTGACGCGAGAATACTATAAGGAGCAACCTCTCCGTCAGCGCTGACGCGCTGCCACCTCCCCTATTGAGGGGAGGCCTTGGCATTTCGTAGAGCTTTTTCTCTTCGCCAGAGGCTCCCCTTGGTAGGGGAGCTGTCGAGCGATAGCGAGACTGAGAGGTTGGCTCCACTAACAGAAAGGAATCATTTTGAGCGAACTTTACGATATTTTAGTCGAAACTCCCCCGACGAAGGTCATCCTTCTCGCCCTCGACCAGGGCCTGTGGGACTGCGAGCGCAGCCTTGCCGAGCTGGCTGCGCTGTGTGAGGCCAACCACATGGAGGCCGTGGCCGAAGTCACCCAGAAGCGCCAGACCCCTGAGACCGGCATCGTGCTGGGCAGCGGCAAGCTGGAAGAAGCCGCTGCGGCCGCAGCAGAGCTGGGGGCCGAGTGCGCCGTCTTCGACGGTGAGCTGACCGGCAGCCAGATCCGCAACATCTCCACGGCCCTCGGCGGCCTCGAGGTCATCGACCGCACCATGCTCATCCTCGAGATCTTCCGCAGCCGTGCCGTGACCAACGAAGGCAAGCTGCAGACCGAGCTGGCGCTTCTGCGCTACCGTCTGCCCCGCCTGCAGGGCATGGGCGAAAGCCTGAGCCGTCAGGGCGGCGGCGGTGGCGGCGGCGGTGGCGCCCGCCGTGGTGCCGGTGAAACGAAGCTCGAGCTTGACCGCCGCCACGTCCACGCCCGCATCGACGCACTGGCTGAGAAACTGGCCGAGATGGAAAAGCGCCGGGGCGAGAGCCGGAAAGCCCGCGCCAAGACTGGAATGCCGGTGGTCAGCCTCGTGGGCTACACCAACGTGGGCAAATCCAGCCTGATGAACGCCCTCTGCGGCCCCAGCGTCGCCGAGGCCGATATGCTCTTTGCCACCCTCGACCCCACCAGTCGGAAGCTCGTCCTGCCCAGCGGCATGGCCGTGCTGCTGGTGGACACCGTCGGCTTCGTCTCCCGTCTGCCCCACAATCTGGTGGAAGCGTTCAAGTCCACGCTGGAAGAGGCCGCATGGTCGGACGTCATCGTCCGGGTGGCTGACGCCGGCGATGAGCAGCGGGAGGAGCAGCTGGCCGTCACCGATGAAGTGTTGGACGGCCTCGACTGCGCCGACATTCCCCGCCTGACCGTCTACAACAAGTGCGACAAGCCCGGTGCGCTGAGCTTCGACCCCGACATCCTGCTCACCAGCGCCAAGACCGGCTACGGCCTCGACAAGCTGCTGGCCAAGCTGGACGAGACCCTCAGCGACCGCGTCCACACCATCCGCGTTCTCCTGCCCTACGATAAGCTGGGCCTCGCCGCCCCCATGCGGGAGCGCGGCAGCGTCCAGCTCGAGGAGTACCGCGAAGACGGCCTCTACCTCGAAGGCATCGTCAAGACCGAAGACCTCCACTGCTTCGAGGGCTATCTGGTCTGAGGACCCGCATACGAAAAGAACCGGACTCCACGGAGTCCGGTTCTTTTGCCTTTCAAGGCATCAGCCTGCGGCAGAGGGCGCTTCCTCTGCGCCAATCAGCTGGTCGTACCGGCCGGTGAACACCCGTTCCGGCAGGGCCGCCGTCAGGGCGAGGGCGGCGGTGAACCGCTCCTCATCGGTCAGCGCTTCCTCCACCGGTGGGAAGTGCGCGAGCACTTCGTCCAGCTGCTTTTTGACCTCCCGGGCCACAAAGATGCCCCGGTCGGTGAGGTAGATCTTGCCGTAATACTCCTTGACGATCATCCCCCGCTCCATCAGCAGGTTCATCACCCGCACCACCGAGGGTTTGGTCACGCCCAGCTTCTCGGCGATGCTGCGGGAGCTGATGTCAAGATGGGTCTGCGAGACCTCATAGATCGCGAGCAGGTACCGCAGGTGTGCTGGCGTCAGTTCCATCTCGTATCACTCTCTTTTCGTTATATCACACGAACTTTTGGTTTATAAAAGGGGCGCGGGCCAAAGCCTTGACCCGCGCCCCCTTCTCCTACGCGATCGCTCAGTGGCAGCCACCGCCGCAGCTGCTGCAGTTTCCACTGCAACCGCTGTCACAGCCGCCGCTGCATCCACTGCAGCCGCCATGCTTATGAGAGTGCCAGGTGATCCAGCCTACACCGCCAAACACGATGGCTCCGACGATGATCGTCGGCAGATTGAAATTAGCAGCCAGAAACTCCATCATAACAATGCACTCCTTTCAGCGCGTTTTGAGAAGTTTTTTACTTGATCTTGGAAACGTCGATCTTGACCTCGTTATCGTTCACATACTTGTTGGGACGGACCAGCAGGTAGATGAAGGCCACCAGGATGACAGCAGCCACGATGGTGAAGAAGTTGAAGCTCAGCTCGCCGGTGATGATGCCGCCCAGCTGGTACACGACCAGAGCGGAGCAGTAAGCCAGTGCGCACATATAGCCGATGGCGAATGCCGTCCACTTGCCGTTGTTCATCTCACGCTTGATAGCGCCCATAGCAGCGAAGCAGGGAGCGCACAGCAGGTTGAAGATCATGAATGCGTAAGCGCTCAGAGCGGTGTAATCTGCCGCAACGAGGTTCCAGATCTCATCGCCGTTCTCAGACAGCTCCTCGCCGCCGAAGTGATACAGGACGCCGAAGGTACCGACGACGTTCTCCTTTGCGATCAGGCCGGAGACAGAAGCGACGGTAGCCTTCCAGTTGCCGAAGCCCAGAGGAGCGAAGATCCAAGCGACTTTGGTTGCGATAGCAGCCAGAACGGAGTTGTCCTGATCCTCCACCATGCCGAAGACGCCGTTCTCGAAGCCGAAGCCCTGCAGGAACCACAGGACGACGGTAGCAGCCAGAATGACGGAACCTGCACGCTTGATAAAGGACCAGCCGCGCTCCCAGGTAGCACGGAAGACGTTGCCCCAGGCAGGGATATGGTATGCGGGCAGCTCCATAACGAAGGGAGCGGGGTCACCCGCAAAGGCCTTGGTCTTCTTCAGGATGATGCCGGAGCAGATGATGGCAGCCATGCCAATGAAATAAGCAGAGACAGCCACCAGAGAAGAACCGCCGAACATCGCACCTGCGATGAGGCCGATGATGGGCATCTTTGCGCCGCAGGGGATGAAGCAGGTGGTCATGATGGTCATGCGGCGGTCACGCTCGTTCTCAATGGTACGGGAAGCCATGACGCCCGGGACGCCGCAGCCCGTGCCGACCAGCACGGGGATAAAGCTCTTACCGGACAGGCCGAACTTACGGAAGATACGGTCCATGATGAAGGCGACACGGGACATATAGCCCACATCCTCCAGAATGGACAGCAGGAAGAACAGGACCAGCATCTGGGGAACAAAGCCCAGGACCGCGCCGACACCGGCGACGATACCGTCCATGATCAGGCCGTACAGCCAGCCCGCCACGCCGATGCTCTCGAGGAAACCGCCCAGCGCGTTGGGGACGATCTCACCGAACAGGACGTCGTTGGTCCAGTCGGTCGCAAACGTGCCGATGGCCCAGCCGCCGTCGGCGATGGAAGTACCCATAGACAGGGAGTACATCAGGTACATGATGACTGCGAAGATGGGCAGAGCCAGCACACGGTTGGTGACGATCTGATCGACCTTATCGGAAACGGTCAGGTGCTCGACGCGGGCCTTCTTCTTGACAGCCTTATCGACGACACCGTTGATGTATGCGTAACGCTGGTTGGTGATGATGCTCTCGGCGTCATCGTCCATCTCAGCCTCGCAGTCCTTGATGTGCTGGTCGATGTGAGCGATCAGGTCGGAGGAGAGCTTCAGCTCATCCATGACCTTGTCGTCGCGCTCGAACAGCTTGACAGCGTACCAGCGCAGGAAGCGATCATCGACTTTGCCCTGGATGGACTCCTCGATGTGAGCGATGGCGTGCTCAACGCTGCCGGTGAAGACGTGGGGCAGCTCGCCGCCCTTGCCAGCCTTTGCAGCAGCCATAGCAGCCTTTGCAGCAGCCTCGGTGCCTTCGCCCTTCAGTGCGCTGATCTCAACAGCCTGACAGCCCAGCTCGGCGCTCAGCTTCTTCAGGTCGATCTTATCGCCGTTCTTGCGGACGAGGTCGATCATGTTGACAGCCATGACCACAGGGATGCCCAGCTCGATGAGCTGAGTGGTCAGGTACAGGTTGCGCTCGATGTTGGTGCCATCAATGATGTTCAGGATGGCATCGGGCTTCTCCTTGACCAGGTAAGTACGGGAGACGACCTCTTCCAGAGTGTACGGAGACAGGGAGTAGATACCGGGCAGGTCCTGGATGATGACATCCTTCTCGCCTTTCAGCTTGCCTTCCTTCTTCTCGACGGTAACGCCGGGCCAGTTGCCGACGTACTGATTAGAGCCGGTCAGATTGTTGAACAGGGTAGTCTTACCACAGTTCGGGTTGCCGGCCAGTGCAATTTTAATGCTCATTGCAACTCCTTTCCTCTCGTTACGATCAAACGACTTCGATCATTTCGGCGTCGGCCTTGCGCACGCTCAGTTCGTAGTTGCGCACGGTCAGCTCCATCGGGTCGCCCAGAGGGGCGACCTTGCGGACGTAGATCTCCACACCCTTGGTGATGCCCATGTCCATGATGCGGCGCTTCACCGGGCCTTCGCCGTGCAGGCGCGCCACGGTGGCAGTCTCGCCGACCTTAACGTCTTTCAGAGTCTTCATAAAAATCCTCCTCTACTTGTCTTTCTATTCAGAGACTATCCAGTTTCGGAGCGTCTCCCAAACAGCGTTTTGCCGCTGCTCAGCCAACCATAATACGGTTTGCCATCGTCTTGTCGAGGGCCAGACGGCTCTCCTTGACCTGAACGATGAGGTTGCCTGCGATCTCATTGACGACAGTCACCTGACTACCCACCACGAAACCAAGCTCTGCCAGATGCAGACGCACTTCATCCTTGCCAGTGATCTTCTGGATGGTGACGGTATCGCCTGCTTTTGCCATAGTCAAAGGCATCATATTCGTTTCACTCCCATTCGTTCTCCCCTCGGCGGGGAGCATTTTTGGTTCGATCTTGCAGTCTTTGGAGCGCCGTCCCAGCCAGACGCCGCAACGCGCTGGCCGTGTCTGCATCTCCCTGCCAAAAAGCCGCGTCAGTTAGTCAGTCGCAACTATCAGCATAGATAGTTTATACTTACTAACCCGCATTGTCAACTATTTTCCGGCTCAAAAAAGTCAGTTCGTATGAACAAACAAATTTTCTTCCCTTATTTCAAGAAGATTTTTACAGTTTCTATATGCTAACTTTGTTTGCACATATTTACGATTTTTCTCTTTTACACTCCCCGCAAATGACACAGCCGCCCGGTGCAGGGGGTATTCTGCAACGAGCGGCCGCGTGTCAAAAGGAGGATTCTTCCCGCCAGTGCGTGGTTTCGCTCTGGCGGGCGCCAGGATAAAAAGAGAGTATTTGGAAGAGAATGTCAAAATTCAGGGGCGTCAGGCTGCAACAGCCAGACGCTGGATGGGCGTTCCGCTGCGGAACAAACGGAGATATACTGCCGTACACTTGTTCAGCTGAGCAAAATGCTGCTGGGCGGCATTGGGGTCACCATAGGCTTTCCAGCAGCCACAGCAGGTGAAGTTGTGGCCCGCATTTTCGATAAAGCCCACCACATCGTAAAGCGGATAGCCCAGAAATACGCCGATCTCATGGGGAAAATCAGCCTCGCAGCAGAGCCGGCGGGACAGCTGCCGCAAAAGCGGCGCGTAGTCGTCCACCTGCTCAGGCAGAGTGTAGCCTTCCCTGCACAGGAAATCCCGCACCTGCGGCTGGGCCAGCACAGCGCGGAGCTTGCTCTCGCGGTAGACGTACACCAGATACCGGTGGGTCTGCACACAGCCCTTGAGGACGCGGACGCAGAGGCCCTTTTCGCCCAGCTGTTCGTTCCAGCTGCGGACGCGGCGGGCAAGGTCGGCGCAGTCGCTCGTCTCGTAGCGGAAAAGTCCCGCAGGCTTTAAGCCGGCCAGCACCGGGGCGCACTGTTCGATCATGACTGTCTCAAAGTTGCGTTCCATGTCTTCGGCCTCCCTGCCCGTTTTCCACTATTGTCTCCTGCCGTGTGGTGTTTATGCAGGAGATACAGTTAGAAAAAGCTAACCGAAATTTCAAAAAGAATGCGGCAGCCTGCCCTTTTCGAGCTTCTTCCGCCTCTTGGTTAGTCATTTCTAACGTGGCATTATCTTACCATAGGTCTGGCTCTGTGTCAACACCTTTTTTGTAAAAATATTTGCTCCATTTTCTCTGCCGTGCTATACTGAGCCAAAGCTGATATAGCAATTCAACTTTTTAATGCAACAGCAACAGCGTTGAATTGCATATCGCAGCTATGCTGTTTGGATGTTGCACGAATTTCTTGACTTGCGATAAAAAGGAATGGTATCCCCATGCATCTTATCTCACCCGAAGAGCTGACCTCGGCCATCGCCGACCGTCTGGCCCGACAGTCTGCCGTCCTCGTCGCACTGGATGGCCGCTGCGGCAGCGGCAAAACGACGCTGGCCGCACAGCTGACAGAGCGTTTTCCTCAAAGCATCACCGTCCACACCGATGACTTCTATCTCCCGCCATCCCGGCGTGTCACAGGCTGGGAGAAGATTCCCTGCGCCAACATGGACATCCAGCGCCTGCGGGATGAGGTCGTCGCTCCCGCCCGGGCAGGGCAGGCGTTCTCCTACCAGGCCTACTCCTGCCGCGAAGGTGCCTATCTGCCGCCGTGTCCCCTCGGCCCTGCACCGCTGGTCATCGTGGAGGGAAGCTACAGCCATCATCCCAGCCTTGCACCCTATTATGATATAAGAATATTCGTCACCTGCTCTCCCGATGAACAGGCCCGGCGGCTCCGCAGACGGGAGGGGGAGCGGTATTCGAATTTTGTGGAGCGGTGGATCCCGCTGGAAGAGGGGTATTTTGCAAATTACTCCATTGAGGAGAACGCGGAGATGATGGTCGTTACTGATTGACGGCATCGCGCGCCGGTGCGCGGGGCAGTTTTCTCTTTCGGTCAAATGGCTTTGCGCTCCGCGCGGGCCAGAGGCAGAGCTGGTTTTTTCTTTAAGCTGGTTCTCGCGCTGGTGGCGCGGGGCTGGTTTTTTCTTTTGGTCAAGCGGCTTGCGCTCCGCGCGGGCCAGAGGTAGGGAGGGGTGTTTCGAATCCCCCCTCCCTACCTC
>ERZ827516.1675-NODE-1675-length-18760-cov-2.871318_pt1 | contig 18760 bp, 14 predicted proteins | sample MGYA00519703_ERZ827516 | MGnify/ENA primary metagenome ERZ827516 (study PRJEB31778, sample SAMEA3449337) | human gut metagenome | biome: human gut; feature: human-associated habitat; material: faeces | place: United Kingdom | collected 2010/2012 ...
TCTACTGCATGGCCGCATGTACCGGCATCGTGGCGTTGACCGATCCCGTCCTTAAGAAGATATCGGCGAGATGGGGCATGTCCCTATGCCTTGTGTTGTTCGCCCTCACCTGGAGCATCCCCAAAACGATCTACCCTGTCCCCTACCTGGCGTGGCTGGGATTTCCGAGCCCTGGGTTTGTTTCAGGTGATTACTACCCCATCATCCCATTTATCTTTATGTATCTTGCAGGATACTTCGCCGCACATATAACGCAGGGAATCGATAAGACCGTCCCTAGCTGGGCCTACGCCAACCCCCTGCCGGCGCTCGCCAGCCTTGGACGTCATGCACTCCCCTTTTATCTGCTGCATCAGCCCATCATACTGGGCATTTTGGAGCTCGCCTACTCGGTGCGATAACGCTCGAGCCGCGGTGCAATACGAGCCGGCAGTTTCGCCACAATACGAACGCCATCCTCAAGATATTCCTCGTGCAAAAGGGTCCCCTGCTCATGCACGAGCGTGATGAGCGCACCTTCACGATACGGAATGTCGGCTGAAAGCAGTACATCGGTGGCAGCTGCCTCGCGAGCAATGCGATCGACGAGATCGTCGAGTCCCTCGCCCGTTTGGGCTGAGAACAGAACGGCTTCGGGATAACGACGACGGAAACTCAATCGATCAACGCTATCGAGAAGATCGATTTTATTGAACACCGTAAGCGTCAAACGCTCGCCGGCACCGATCTCATCAAGCACGCGGTCGACAGCCTCCAGCTGCCGTTCATAGTCCTCATCAGACGCATCTACGACTTTGAGAATTAGATCGGCACCCAAAACCTCGGACAGCGTCGATTTAAAGGCATCGATAAGACCATGCGGCAGCTTTTGAATAAAGCCGACGGTATCGGTAATCGTCATTCCGCGACCGCCGGGCAGGCGATACGAACGCGTCGTCGGGTCGAGCGTAGCAAACAGCTTGTCCTGCGAAAGTACCGTAGAGCCGGTAAGACGATTGAGCAACGTCGATTTACCGGCATTGGTATAACCGGCTAACGCGACGCGAAACGCCGGTGACTCAATGCGGCTCTTGGATTGAACATCGCGACGCTGTTCAACCTGCTTGAGCTCACGACGAAGCGCAGCGATCTTATTACGAATAAGGCGACGGTCGACCTCGAGCTGACTTTCGCCCTGACCAAAGCGCGAGCCGATGCCGCCGCGCGTCTGTTCCTTGGCGAGATGACTCCACATGCCACGCAGACGAGGCAACAAATATTGAAGCTGTGCCAGCTGTACCTGTAGGCGTCCCTCACGCGTCTGAGCATGAAGGCCAAAGATATCCAAGATCAGTGCAGTACGATCGATAATCTTTACCGGCTCGCCCACGGCTTTCTCCAAATAGGATTGCTGCGAGGGCGTCAGGTCGTCGTCAAAAATAACGACATCGGCATCCATGCGATGTACCAGGCCGCACAGCTCTTCAACCTTACCGGAACCGATAAACGATTTAGGATACGGCTTTACCAAACGCTGAGACAGGCGCGCCACGCACCGGGCACCAGCCGTATGGGCAAGGCGCTCAAGCTCGTCAAGCGAACGATCGAGCGGCCAGGCGTTATCGCGCCACTCAACTCCGACAAGAACGGCACGTTCGGGCTCAGGCGCCGTGGGAACGAGGCGAAACCGAGCCATTAGGCCGCCTCGATACGGTGAAGGATATCCTCAACGACCCCATCGATCGTAAACTCGTCCATATCGAACCACACGATGCGGTCATCGCGTTTAAACCACGAAAGCTGACGCTTGGCATAGCGACGCGAACGCATCTTGATGAGTTCGCGAGCCTCATCCATGCTTATCACGCCATTGAAAGCATCGACGATCTCTTTATAGCCAATTGCCTGCATCGACGTTAGGGCATCTCCCAGCCCCTGGTCCATAAGACCGCGGACCTCATCGACAAGACCCTGCTCAAACATCAGATCGACGCGTAGGTTAATGCGTTCATAGAGCACCTCGCGATTTCGCGTCAAGCCAAACCATAGGGCATGATAATGCTCGCGCGGAACACTAAACTGACTTTTTTGCTGTGCATAGGAGATACCATCATCATGCATCTCGAGCGCACGAATCACACGGCGCACATTATGGGGATGAATAACAGCAGCAGATTCTGGATCGCGCTCGGCAAGCAGGGCATGCAGTTCTTCCTCGCCAATACGCTCGGCAAGCTCCTGATAGCCCGCACGGCGATCGTCCTCAAGTTCACCCGAGGGAAAGTCCATCTCATCAAGGGCGGCCTTAAGATACAGCCCCGTACCCCCGCAAAACACCGGTAGGCGGCCCTCGCCAAGCAAGCGCTCAACATGCGCGCGAGCGTCAGCCTGATAAAGCGCAGCAGAATATGCCACACCCGGCTCTACGATGTCGACGAGACGCAGCGGCGCCGTACACTCATCGGGCGCCATCTTTGCGGTACCGATGTCCATGCCGCGATAAATTTGCATCGCATCGCACGACAGCACTTCGGACGAAAAACGAGCTGCCAAACGGTCGGCGACATCACTCTTACCAACCGCCGTCGGACCGACGATCGCAACGGCGGAAAGACCTGCCCTGGGAGAAACCATTAGCGCGGCTCGCCCACAACGGAGCCGGACAAATACCAGGTCTTGGCAACGTCAACGTCAACATCAACGATCTTGCCAACAAGCTGATCGATGCTGTAACCCTCGGGGATAGGCGCATGAACGGTCTGATTCTTGGGACTCTTGCCCAGCAGGACCGCATCGTTCTTCTTGCTCGTGCCCTCAATGAGCGCCGGCACCACAGCATGAAGCTCACCCTGGTTATACTCGTGTGCCGTGGTCTCGATAACCTTAACCAGGCGGTTGAAACGCTCGAGAATAACCTCATGCGGCGTAGGATCGTCAATCTCTGCGGCCGGGGTACCGGCGCGCTTGGAATAGATGAAGGTATAGGCCTGAGCATAACGGACCGTCTCGGCAAGTGAGAGCGTCTGCTCAAAGTCTTCTTCAGTCTCGCCCGGGAAGCCAACGATAATGTCGGTCGAGAGCGCGATATCGGGCATGCGGTTGCGAATGCGATCGACCAGGCCCAGATAGTCCTCGCGTGTATAACGGCGATTCATCTCTTTGAGGATCCGTGTCGAACCTGACTGGACGGCCAAGTGCAGCTGCGGCATAACGGCAGGCGTCTCGGCCATGGCGTCGATGGTCTCGGGCAATAGATCCTTGGGATGCGAAGACGTGAAGAAGATGCGCTCCACACCCGTATCGCCCACGGCACGTAGCAGATCGGCAAAACGCGGCTTGCCAAACAGATCGCGACCATATGAGTTAACGTTTTGGCCCAGCAGTGTAATCTCACGCACGCCCTGGCGCACCAAACCGGTCACCTCGTCGACAATCTCCTCGAAGGGGCGGCTCTTTTCGCGACCGCGCACGTACGGCACGATGCAATAGGTGCAGAAATTATTGCAGCCCGTCATGATGGGCACCCAGGCGTGATACTGGGTCTCGCGATGCCACGGCATGCTCATGGCATCCGTATCCTCATGCTCATTGGTGCGGATATGACGCTTGCCGTCAAGGAACGCCTCGGCAATGAGCTCGGCCACATGTGCGATAGAATGCGTGCCAAAGATGACATTGACGTTATCGACGTTGGTGAGAAGGCCCTCGCCATCACGCTGCGCGATGCAGCCGCCCACGGCAACCACACGCTTGCCCGAAGGCGAAGGCGGCAGGCTTTTGCAGGAATTGCACTGACCGTACAGGCGAGTATCGGCGGCCTCACGCACACAGCATGTCATGAAGACAACGATATCGGCATGCTCGGGATCGAGCGCCATGAGGCAACCATACGAATCGAGCAGACCGCTCACACGCTCGGAGTCGTGCTGATTCATCTGGCAGCCAAAGGTGCGGATAAAGTAGGTTTTACCGGCAAGAATATCGCGTACGGAACGCTGGTCCATGTGCATAAGTCCTAACGATGGAAGGGAGGCGAATCGAGGCAAGCAGAAGCTATGCCACAGGCTTAACATCATCCATGACGACGTTATCCATAGCAGCTCGATTGATCTGGTGAACGTAGATAGAAAGGCGGATGGCCGTGCGCGACTCCCCGTTAATGAGGATATCGGAGAACACGGGCGCGCAGGAAATATCAAAACCGGTTGGAATCAAAAAACCGCGCGCGATAGCCACGGCCTTAATGGCCTGGTTGACAGCACCGGCACCGACACACTGGATGTTGACGGGTACACCATCCTTGACCATGCCGGCGATGGCGCCGGCAACGGACGCGGGCGATGATTTGCTTGATACCTTCAGGCAATCCATGAAGAAACTCCTGCGTTTAAAAGTACGTTTTAACTGCAATAACTTTATCGTACCGAGTGGACTCGGTAAAGGCACTATTCCTCTTTGGCAAGATCGAAGGTCACGGTGATTCGATCACGCGAAACACGAATCTTTGGGTCGCCGCAAAGGTTGAGATAGTACCGAGCGGCAAGGTCATTAAAGTCGCGCTCCACAGCACGCGAAAACTGTGCTATGTCATCCTTGGCAATACGTAGCCCGCGACGATCCTTCGCGAGATCGACAGGAGCCGGCGCATGCGAAGACGAATCACGCTCGCGCAGCAGACGCGCGGTCACACCGCGAACGGGCTTAATCTGCCCTGCCAAAATGCGATGAGCCGTGCGCTCGGACATCTCAAGACCCAAACCCGAACAGATGCGGATAAAGTCCTCGGCATCGGAGGCAAGGCCTAAACGGTCGACAACCGGAAGCTCGCTCTCGTCGTCAATGAACAGGAGACGAGACGTATCGAGCCGACTTGTCGCCTGAGCATAAAGGGTCGCGGCAATCTCAGACGGAGAACCAAGATAGACATCGCAACCACGCAGCTCCTCGAGCGCAAACTCACAGGCAGCGCGAATAATATTATGCGGGCCGCGAGCACAGACATAACGTCCGTCCTCATCCTTGACGGCCTGGGGCCAGCTGGACTGATCGGCACGCTCGCTGAGGCGGTCGGCTGCAACGCTCACCTTAAAGGCTGAACCAAGATCGACGCCGGACGTGACCACACGGGCCTCGTCGGTGTTCTGCTTGATCGAAAACAATGCCATGCCACGACCGTGAACGCCCCAACGGTCCATCTTCATGCTCTCGAGCTTTGAGGTAACGCGAGCATCGAAGATTCGCTCTTGCATATCCTGCGGAACGCCCGAACCGTTATCCAGAAAGACAAGCGTGCGGACGCCATCTTCCTTGGTCGTGGCGAGATAGACCTTGTCGGCGCCGGCATCGCGAGCATTACGGAGCATTTCGATGACGATATCCTCGACATGCTGAATGTCGTGTTTTGCCTGGCGCCGCTCGGCCTCCGAAACGCGGAGGCGGACATACCCCTCGCCAAGGTTCTCCTCGACGCGAAGGTTGCCCTCCCCCGACATCGACGCGATAAATGAGATGAGCTCGTTCGCGTCGCTCATGTTATTTAGCGATATCGACAGCGCGGCTCTCGCGAATCACGACGACGCGCACCTGACCGGGATACTCCATCTCTTCCTCAATCTGATGGGCGATATCGTGAGCCAGGACCGTGGACTGGGCATCGGAGATCTTGTCCGGCTGAACCATGACGTGGACCTCGCGACCAGCCTGCATGGCATAGGTACGCTCGACGCCTTCATGGGAGTTGGCAATCTCCTCGAGCTTCTCAAGACGCTTGATGTAGTTCTCGGCAGACTCGCGACGGGCACCGGGGCGAGAGGCGGAGACGGCATCGGCGGCCTGTACCAGGACATCGAGCACCGTGCTGGGGTCGACATCGGCATGGTGAGCCTCGATAGCGTGAACGATAACGGGCTTCTCGCCATAACGGCGGGCAAGCTCGGCGCCGATGACGGCATGCGGGCCCTCGACGTCATGGTCGATTGCCTTGCCCAGGTCGTGCAGCAGGCCGGCGCGCTTAGCGGTCACAACGTCCAGGCCAAGCTCGGAAGCCATCACGCCGCACAGGTCAGAGACCTCGAGGGAGTGCTGAAGCACGTTCTGACCAAACGAGGTACGGTAGCGCAGGGCACCAAGGGTCTTGACGATCTCGGGGTGCAGGTCGTGGATGCCGGTATCGAAGGCAGCCTGCTCGCCAGCCTCGCGCACGCGCTGCTGAACCAGGTCGGCAGCCTTGTGATACATCTCCTCGATGCGGGCGGGGTGAATGCGGCCGTCGGCGATGAGGTTCTCGAGGGCAACACGGGCGGTCTCACGACGGACCGGGTCGAAGCTCGAAAGAACGACGGTCTCGGGCGTGTCGTCGATCACGAGGTTGACGCCGGAAACCTGCTCGAAGGTCCGGATGTTGCGACCCTCGCGACCGATAATACGGCCCTTGAGGTCATCAGAGGGGATGTGCACGGAGGTAACGGTGACCTCGGCTGTGTGGTCGGCAGCGCAGCGCTGAATCGCCAAGGACAGAATCTCCTGGGCGGTCTTGTGGCACTCGGCGCGAACCTGCTGCTCGGACTCGCGAATGATCGTGGCAGCCTCGTGGGTGACCTCGCCGCGAACCTTATCGAGGAGCTCCTTGTGGGCGTCCTCGCGGGTCAGGTCGGCGATACGCTCGAGCTCGGAGGTCTGCTTGGCGCAGAGCTCCTCGAGCTCGCGGGAGCGCTTCTCGACCTGACCGGCCTGGCTGGACAGCTGATGTTCGCGCTTGTCGAGAGCGTCGTTGCGGCGATCGAGGGACTCCTGGCGCTGCATCACACGGTTCTCGAGCGTACGAATCTCGCTCTTACGCTGCTTGTCCTCGGCCTCGGCGGCCTGCTTGTTCTTGATGATCTCCTCTTTAGCCTCGAGCAGAGCCTCTTTTTTGAGGGTCTCGGCCTGACGCTTAGCATCACCGATCAGGGACTCAGCCTGTGCGTGTGCCGACTGGATCTTTTCGTCGGCCTCGTGAAGACTACCCTGCTTGGCGGTGCGCATGTAGGCAATGGCGGCGATGGCACCCAAAACGATGCCAACGAGCGCTGCGATGATAGGCATGCTCACTCCTTTTTATGGATTCGTTACACAACAAAGCGAACCGTCCTTACGAACGGCTCGCGACATTTGAGTAATATGGGCGCAGCTTATGCGGGTCGGATACAGATAAACATATAAACAAACTCATCACAGATGAGCACATATCACAAAGCAAATGACAGTGTTTATCGTACGTTGAACCACAACAACTGTCAAATAAATGGCCCCGGCACGGCGGCTAAAACGCGGTGAACGGCAGGGCCACAAAACGCATACGCCTAAACCGCACATTCCTCGCGTTCGGCATCGAGACGTGCCTTAACGGCATCGGCGGCGATGTGATACGAGAAGCCCTTGCCCATCAAAAACCGAACCAGTTTTTCGAATCCACGCGTCTCTGGAACACGCCGCTTGGCAAGTAGGGCTGACGCACGCGCCAAATCGTCTTCGACGGCAAAATATTCCTCGGGATAACCGGGAATGTCATCGAGCACGACATGACGACGCTTGAGCTCGGTCTCGATTTTGCGCTGTCCCCAACCGCGCCGCTTGCGTTCCTCGATAAAGTACGAGCAAAAGCGGTTCTCGTCTAAAAAGCGATACTCGGTGGCGCGCTCGACGGCGAAATCGATCGAGGGCTGGTGAAAGCCGTAGCGAGCCAGTTTGTCACGGACCTCACCCGTCGCATGGTCGCGGCGCGATAACATCTCAGTCACCATGGTAAGTGCACATTTACGCTCGACGAGCTGCACAGCCTCACGAAAGTTATCCCAATCACAGGGAAGATCGGGGCGGTTTTTGACATACAGGCGCGCAACGCGCACGGGAATCCAAATGGACCGCTCAAAACCGCCCTCAAGCTCACAATCGATATGTGCGCAAGGCTTTTTGGACGCATACCCGCTCGAGAACGAGGAGGCCGCCATCTTATCGGGAAAGACGACCGTGGCCTCGGTCACCGTATACGACATACGAGAATCCGTTACTCGTCGTCATCATCGAGCATGGCAGAGCCATCGATGGCGTAAAGCTCATCAAACTCCTCAGGCGCAGGCTGATCGGTCAGCTCCACCTCGGACGGAGCATCGTCATCAAACTCAAGCCCGCAGGCAAGGCGGACCTTATGCTCAATCTCGTCAGCGCAATCGGGGTGTTCGCGCAGGAACGCCTTGGCGGCCTCGCGACCGTTGCCGAGCTTGTCCTCGCCATAGGCAAACCAGGAGCCCATCTTCTTGCAGATGCCGCACTCGACAGCCATGTCCAGAATCGAGCCCTCCTTAGAGATGCCCGTACCGTACATGATGTCGAACTCAGCAGAACGGAACGGAGCTGCCACCTTGTTCTTAACGACCTTGGCGCGCACGCGGTTACCGATAACCTCGTCCTTAAGCTTAATGCTGTCGATACGGCGAATGTCGATACGCACCGAAGAGAAGAACTTAAGGGCGCGGCCGCCCGTCGTAGTCTCGGGGTTGCCGAACATGACGCCGATCTTCTCACGCAGCTGGTTAATGAAGATGCACGTCGTGTTGGACTTGGACAGCGAGCCGGCGAGCTTGCGGAGCGCCTGGCTCATCAGGCGAGCCTGAAGACCGACCGTAGTGTCGCCGATTTCTCCCTCGATCTCGGCACGCGGGGTCAGCGCGGCGACGGAGTCGACGACGATGGCATCGATGGCGCCGGAACGCACAAGCATGTCAACGATTTCGAGCGCCTGCTCACCCGTATCGGGCTGGGAAATGAGCACCTCGTCGATATCCACGCCGATGCGCGCGGCATACGTGGGATCGAGCGCGTGCTCGGCATCGATAAATGCCACAACGCCACCCATTGCCTGGGCCTCGGCCAAGATCTCGAGCGAAAGCGTCGTCTTACCGGAGGACTCGGGACCGTAGATCTCGACGATGCGGCCGCGCGGCACACCGCCGATACCCAGAGCGGCATCGAGTGCCAGAGCGCCCGTAGGGATGGCCTCGACCTCGAGCTCGGGGCCACCGTCGCCGTACCTCATGATGGAACCCTGGCCGAATTTCTTCTCGATCTCGGCCTTGGTGGTGGCGATCATCTCATCGCGCTCTTTACCCGTCGTGCGAGCATGAACGGTACGTACGGGACCTGAATTCTTGGCCATGAATAGCCCTCCTCTTAACAACCTGCATCGATAATAAACGAACGGCTGTTCGTGGTCAACCGTTCAGATAAATCATATGCAGGCGGTCTTTCCAAAACCCAACCAAACGCCGACCAAACACTGACCAAATGCTTGACCACAAAGGACCAAATATGAACAAGGCAGGCAAAAATACATCTACAACCAGCACAAACGCCAAATGAGCCTAAGGTCCCTATCTCCACAATTAAGGGGCCCTAAGGCCCCTTAAAACACGTCTATTCCATAGAGTTGAGCACAAGGGCAATGCGACCCAGTGCCTCCGCGACCGCATGGGCACGAACACACGAACGATTGCCCTCATAGCGACAACGAATGGAGTCCACGATCGGCACTCCCCCATCGGCCGAGCGATACGCCCAGCCAATATAAAAAGTGCCAGCCGGATCGTCCTCGGTCCCTCCACCGGGGCCGGCATAGCCAGTCGCGCTCACGGCAATATCGCTCTGATACAGCTCCAGCGAACCGGCAGCCATCTCGCGCGCCGTCTGATACGACACCGCAGTGTAGCGGTCGAGCGTCTCCTGCTCAACGCCGAGCACGCGATGCTTAATCTCGTCGCAGTACGTCACCGCACCACCGCGCAGCACCGCCGAGGCACCAGGGATATCGGCGATCGTCGAGGCGATCATGCCGGCTGTCAGAGATTCAGCCGTCGAAACCGTCACACCACGAAAGCTTGCGCGCTCGACGATATCGCGCGCCAGCTCCTCGTTATGTGCGGAAATCTGCTCAAAAGAGTCCGTCATACCCACCAGGACCTAGACCGAGAAGACGATCTTGCGGCAGTTCCAGAAGTACTGGGCGCCCGAGATAACGGTCAAGACAACGGCAACGGCATACAGGAAGCGCGACACCGAGTAGATGCCGAGCGTCAGCGTCACCGGGCCAAGGTGCAAGCCGGCCATAGCAAAAACGCACAGGTAACCGCAGATGGAGACCATCGTGGTTGCCGTTTTGTACTTGCCGAGCTTATCGGCCGCAACGACCACGCCGGCCGCACTCGCGACCATGCGAAGGGCACTCACCAGCAGCTCACGGAACAGGATAATGAACACGGACCACACGGTTACGGTACCAAAATCCAAGAACAGCAGCAGGGCCGAGAACACCAGCAGCTTGTCGGCGATGGGGTCCAAGAACTTGCCGAAATCGGTGATCTCGTTACGCGAGCGTGCCAGATAACCGTCGACCTTATCGGTGCACGACAGGATCACATACAGAATGAAGGCAGCGGCGGCGAGCGGGCCGTCGAAGGTGCTCCAATCCGTACCGGCAACGCTCGTGTGAGACAGCGCCGACACGATCATGAACACCGGGATAAAGACGATGCGCACGCACGTCACGATGTTGGCGGGCGTCCAGACACTCGTCAGTTCCTTATTGCTCTTGTTAGCCACGACGCTCTCCTACTCCACAACATGGCCGATAAGCTCATAGCAGAAGCTATCGGTAAACTCGACAGTCAGAATATCGCCCACGGACGCCTCGCTGGCGTCCAAGTGCACCGCGCCATCGGAATCCGGCGCCTGGAACCAGGCATGGCCAATCAGCTCGGCGCCGTCCTCGGTCTCCTCGATGCCGTCGACGATCACCTGGGCGCGCTCGCCCACATGTGCGGCGGTGGCGGCAAAACCAAGCGACTCGGCCAGGTCCATGGCCTCCTGGGCGCGCTCGAGCTTGACATCTTCGTCGACCTGACCCTCCATCTTAGCGGCCAGGCTGCCCTCCTCCTGCGAGTAGGCAAAGACGCTCGTGTAGTCAAAGCCGACGGTGTCCATAAAGTCGATAAGGTCGCGGAACTCGTCGTCGGTCTCGGTCGGGAAGCCGACCATGGCCGTGGAACGAATCACGATGCCGGGGATGCGCTCGCGAAGGTCGCGGAACAGGTCCTCGAGCTCCTGGCGGGAACCGGAACGGCGCATAGCCTTGAGGATGCGCGCGTCGCAGTGCTGCACGGGGATATCGATATAGGGCAGAACCTCGGGCGTATCGCGAATCGTATCGATAAGCTCGTCGGTCATGCCCTCGGGCTGCAGATAGAGCACGCGGACCCAGACGTTGTGCGGGCGCACGGCCTCGGCGACGGCACGCAGCAGCTGCGCCAGATTACGCGGCGAGCCCTCGGCGACATCCTCGTCAGCAAAGTCGGTGCCCCAAATACCCGTGTCCTGGCCGATCAGCACGATCTCGCGCACACCGCCGGCAACCAGGTCGCGCACCTCGGAGATAATGCTCTCGGCATTGCGCGAATGATAGCGACCGCGAATATAGGGGATCATGCAGAAGCTGCAGAAGCGGTTGCAGCCATCGGAAATCTTGACGTAGGCGACAGCACCCTCGACGGTACGCTTGACCTGCGGGATATAGGCTGCGATCTCACGCTCGACACCCAACACGCCATCGATGACCGCCACGATGCCGTCCTCCTCGTCGGCCTTCACAAAGGCCGCGACCTCTGGCAGCTCGTCAGGCAGGTCGTCGCCATAGCGCGACGGCACGCACCCGCACATGACGATGGGGCAAGAACGAACGCCGTCCTGAACCTCGTTGGCGAGCTCGAGCGTGGTCTCGATGCTCTCGGACGTTGCGGAGGCGAGGAACGAGCATGTATTGACGATGGCGATATCGGCGTCCTGCGGGTCGAATGCCTCCTCGTAGCCTGCGGCGGTCAAAAGAGAACGCATGCGGTCGGTGTCAACCTCGTTCTTAGCGCACCCGAGGGTGATGTAGAGCACGGAGCCCAACGGTGTATCCATGTTGGAGAGCGGTCCTTTCGATTGATATTAGCGGTAGTTGGTGAACTGCAGCGGCTGGCCGTAGTCCTGGTCGCGCAGGAACTGGATCACGGTCTGCAACGCGTCCTTCGAAGCAGAGGAAACACGCAGCTTGTCGGCCTCGATGGTCACCTTGACCTTGAGCTTTTGGTCCTTAATGTCCTTGTTGATCTTCTTGGCGGTCGCCTGGTCGATACCCTCGACGATATGGCCGAGCACGCGCACGGTGCCGCCCGATGCCGCCTGCGGAGCATCCCACGAGACAGCCTTGAGGTCGATGCCGCGCTTGATGAGCTTGGAGCTCAGCACGTCGACAATCTGTTTGGAGACAAAGTCGGCCGGGGCGTTGATCGTAAAGAGCTTGTCGCCCTTCGGAAGCTCGATCGTGGCGCCGGAATCCTTAAGGTCATAGCGCTGGGAAATCTCGCGCGTGGTCTGCTGGAAGGCGTTGTCGACCTCTTGCATGTTGACCTCGGACACGACGTCGAAGCTGGAATCTTTAGCCATGCTGTTTCCTTTCGCGTACGAGCGGCTTAGTAGCTATCGTACGAATAGTCGGTAGAATCGGTGGGCGTCAGACCGTCAGTTGCGGTATCGGCGCCATCCGCGGACTGGGCATCGGTGCCGTCGGTGGTGTCGGTACCATCGGTGGTGTCGGTGCCATCAGAACTTTCACCATTCTCGGAATCAGTCGTCTCCTTCTTAGGAACGGTGATCGTCACACGAGCCACGCCCGAGGTCTTGGTATCGTAACGGACCTTTTCACCGTTCTTGGTAACGGTAACATCGGAAGGCTTGGACGTGGTGATCTCGATCGAGGACTCGGGCGTGTACTCCTGCTCAAAGGGGCCAGTCGCCTGAGCGCCATAGACCGACTTGCCGTCGACCTTGACCTCAATCCACGCGGTCTTTCCCTTGGCAACGGAGACTTTGACCTTCGTGACCTCGTTCTCTTCCTTCTTGGCCGTCGTCTTGGTAGCGTCCGAATCAGTCGACTCATCCGTCGGCTCATCGGTGTCTTCGTCCTCGTCGACCGTTTCGGTCTTCTTAGAAGACTTCTTGGTCGTCGTCTTGGTAGCAGTGGGCGTCTCGGGCGTGGTCTCGGGCGCCGAAGATGCACAGCCGCGCAGAAGCACCACGATGAGCACGATCAGCAGCAACGCCACGGCACCGATGCCGGCGTAGACGATACGCGGATCGAGCCCGTTGTTTTGAGGAGTACGGGATCCGCCGCGTCCACGACCGGAACTGCTGCGGCCGCCTCCCTGAGGCATACGACCACGATTGCTATCGGAACGGCCGCGATAGCCGTCCTGGCCCTGAAGGCTGCGCTGACCCGAGCGGGGCGCAAGTTCACCGCGGCCTTGATAGCCACGTTGGCCCGAACGCGGAGCCGAAGAGCGCTGGCCATACGGCTGTGATTGAGAGCGAAGACGCGGCGTCACCTGCGTGGTATCGGCATCCGCATAGCCACCGCGAGAGCGTCCGGTGGAGACACCACGGTGACCGCGATCGGAATAGCCGCCGTCGCCGTAGCCGGCACGAGGGTCACGCGCCACGCCGCGGGCAGCGGGAAGTGCACGGTCCTCGGGCATCGGCGTACTGCGGAACCGGTCACGCTGTGAGCGAATCTCCTCGCCCGAACCCGTCTCAGTAATATAACCGGCCTGCTGAGGACGCTGTCCATAGCGGGTCGAACGACCGCCCTGAACCATCAGGAAGCGCCCGTTATCGACCGAGGAACGCGAATTGACGTAGCCGGCGGCGTCCTGAAAACGACCGCCCTGCTGCGACGTTTCGCGTTCGTATGCCATCAGGTCGTCAAAGTAGGCATTGACGACCTCGCGCGGATTGAGGCCCAAAAAGCGAGCATAGCTCGAAATCATGCCCTGTGCATAGCCGCGCGGCGGCATCGAAGCAAAGTTACCGGTCTCGAAAAACTCGATGATCTGCGGCCTGATTTTGATGGTGTTGGCGACCTGCTGAATGGAAAGGCCCATTCGGCGACGCTGCTCGAGCAGCATGTCACCAAAGCGTGCAGCCATCAGAATCCTCCAAACTCACGATCTTCACGTGCCATCTCGGCGTCGACAGATTTCAGCGCGGCAAGACCCTCCTCGTCCAACAGGACCTCGCGCGGCTTGGAACCGTCAGGCGGGCCGACGACACCCTTTTCTTCCAGCATGTCCATAATACGCCCGGCACGCGCATAGCCAACCTTCAGACGACGTTGCAGGCCAGATGTGGAGCCCAGCTGCGATTCCACCACAATATGGGCGGCTTCCCAAATGAGCGGATCATCGTCTTGCGGCTCGGCGACTCCGGTGCGGACAATGCCGCCGCCACCCGCCATGGACATGGAAGCGGGCGCCACGGCAGACAGGATCTCCTCGTGGTAGTCGGGCTCGCTCTGCGACTTGACGAACTCGACAATCTCATTGATTTCGTCATCCGAGACAAAGCAGCCCTGGATACGGCGAGGCTTGCCCCAGTCGACCTTCGAGAACAGCATGTCGCCCAAACCGGTGAGCTTTTCGGCACCCATCTGGTCAATAATGACGCGCGAGTCGATGCCCGTGGCGACGTTAAAGGCGATGCGGTTGGTGATGTTGGCCTTGATGAGGCCCGTTACCACGTTGGAGCTGGGGCGCTGCGTAGCCACGATAAGGTGAATACCGGCGGCACGGCCCAGCTGGGCGATACGAACGATCGAGGCCTCGACATCCTTGCCGGCGACCATCATCAGGTCCGAAAGCTCGTCGATGATAATGACCAGATAGGGCATCTTTTGGGGCGGGTTGTCGTAATGCTCAAACTCGCCGGCGGCCTGCTTTTCGTTGTAGGTCGAGATCTTACGCACGTTGAGACGCTCGAAGACCTTCAGGCGACGCTCCATCTCGGACACGGCCCATTGCAGAGCGCTCGCGGCCTGCTTGGGCTCGGTCACCACGGGCACATAGAGATGCGGCAAACCGTTATAGCCCGCAAGCTCGACGCGCTTGGGGTCGACCATGATCAGGCGAACGTCCTCGGGAAGCGCGCGCATGAGCAGGGTCGTGATGATGGAGTTGATCATCACCGACTTACCGGAACCCGTGGTACCGGCGATCAGCAGGTGGGGCATCTTGGCAAGGTCGGCGACGACCGGCGTGCCCTCGGCATCGCGACCGATGGCCAGCTCGAGCGGACCGCCCTTCACATAGGGAAGTACGTCGCCCAGGTTGACGTTCTGGCGCTTGCGATTGGGGATCTCGATACCCACAAGCGAGGTACCGGGGATCGGGGCAAAGATGCGCACCGACTGAGCAGCGAGCGAAAGCGCGATATCGTCCTCGAGGCTCGAAATCTTGCTCACGCGCTCGCCCTCGCCAGGTTGCAGCTTAAAGGTCGTCACCGTGGGGCCGGCGATCCAGCCGACCACGCGGGCACTGCGGCCAAACTCAAGCAACGTGGACTGAAGCGACTCGGCAGTCTGTTCCAGCTCCTTGTCAGAAGACGCGGAGGACGCCGACTGCGGGTTGGCATGCAGGATTTCGAGTGGCGGAAGCTTAAGGCCATCCTCTTCTTCGCCCTCGTTATCTGCGGCGCCGCCGTCCGCTCCCCCATCCCTAGCCGCAGCCGATCCGACAGCACTCGAGGCAGGCGCATCGGCAACCTTGGGATGCTTCAAGAAGTCGGGAATCTGAGGTGCTGCCGAGACAGGATTCACGGCAAACGGCGGCTCGGACTCGTCAATCTTATCGGGGTCGTCTTCCATCGAAAGCTGGCCGGTTACCTGTTCGCGCTTGGCATGGCGACTCGGCAGCAAAGTTGTCTTTGCGGTCTCAATCGGCGCCTCGTCGTCCTCGTCATCGCCCTCAGTGAGCTCAATCTCGCTATCGGACCAAGACGGGTCGGGCTCACTCGTATTGAGCTTAGGCGCAGCCTTGCCCTTCTTGGCATGGCGGCGCGGCAGCAGCGTCGTCTTAGCGCGCTCGGCCTCCACGGCATCGGATACGTCGACAAACGGATCCTCGTCCTCGTCGTCATTGTCCAAAACCGGGTCCACATCGTTGCCCATGACCGTGGTCACTGCAGCATCGGAGCCCTTTTGACGAAGAATGCTCAGGTGCGGACGGGCAACGCCGGGCACCGACAGGGCTTCGTCGTCACCCCACGGACTCGCGTTAACATCGGCACGACGGCGCTCGGCAAAATCGGCCGCACGGTCGCGAGCAGAGCGCAGCACGCCGCCAACCGAAAAGCCGATGATGACCAAGCCCACGACGACAAGGCCCAACAGGACTACCATCGCGATAGGCTTACCCAGGGCATTCTGCAGCGCACTCGCAATAAACGCACCGATGTAGCCACCCGAGGCGGACAAATTTTGCGGCGTGAACATAAGGTCACACGAGACACTCGTACCCGGCACCATCAGCGAAAGAATGGAAACGACGGCGATAAAGACCACGGCGCCGCCCGCAACAGAGCGCACGTTGAGCGGCGAGTCCTCGCCTAAAAAGAGCGTGGCGGCAAACAGCAAAATGACGATCGGCAGCACATAGGCGCCCAGACCAAAGCCCAGGTGGTAGAAACCGGCAACCGCAGCCGTAACGGGTGCGGTCGCCGGCGAAATCACGGCAATGAAGGACGCAATCGCCAAAACGGCGATGACCACGCCGGCAATATCGCGGTTGGCCGAAGGCTCGACCAGGGGCTCGAACTCATCGAAGTCCGCCTCGTGGCCCTTATTGGCACGCAGATGGGAACCGGCACCCTTAGCAGATGCCGGTTGGTTATTGGCCTTATTGCCTTTGGCGTTTTGTGCAGATCCGCGCGCCAAACTAAACCTCCATGACGACCGGGATGATCATCGGACGGGTGCGCGTACGGCTCCAGATAAAGTTAGAGAGCGAATCGCGCACGGCCTTGCGAATGGCATCGGAACCGCTGCTCGTAAAGCTGAACTTGCCTTTCTCGATCGTCTTCATGATGGACGCGGAGGCATCCTCGGAGAACTGGTCGTCGATGGCAAACGAGACGCCGCGGCCCGAGAACTCGATGGCCTCAATCTTCTTGTGCTTGAGCGAGACGATGGCAACAGCGGTAACCATACCGTCGTTGGCGAGCTTCTGACGATCGCGCAGGACGATGGGGTCGGTATCGCCGATACGCAGGCCGTCGACGTAGACGACGCCGGACTCGACGGGCGTACCGCGTTTGACGATACCGCCGCGCATCTCGAGCGTGTCGCCGTTATCGAGGATAAAGATATGATCGTCCTTGATGCCCATCTTGCGAGCCAGCTGGGCATGGGCGCGCAGATGCACGGCCTCGCCGTGAACCGGCATAAAGTACGTGGGCTTGGCCATGGCCATCAGGAGCTTGAGCTCCTCCTGGCTACCATGGCCCGAGACGTGGACAAGAGCGCGGTTCTTATCCCACACGTCGCAACCGAGCTTGGCCAGGCTGTTGACGACCTGCTGGACGGCCTTCTCGTTGCCGGGAACAGGAGTTGCCGAGAGGATAACGGTATCGCCCTCGTGGATAGAGAGCGTCTTGTGCTCTCCGTTGGCCATGCGGGACAGGGCCGACAGCGGCTCGCCCTGCGAACCGGTGCACATGACGACGATCTTGTCGTCGGGCAGGTTATCGATATCGAAGGCATCGATGATATCGGCATCGTCGATGTTGAGGTAGCCCAGCTCACGCGCCACGCGGGTGTTCGTGAGCATGGAGCGACCGGTCACAACGACCTTACGGCCGCACTTGCGGGCGGCATCGCAGATCTGCTGCAAACGATGGATGTGGCTCGAGAACGACGCGACGAACACGCGACCCGGGGCGTTCTTGATGGCGTGCAGCAGGTTGGGTCCAACCTCGGCCTCGGACTTGGTAAAGCCGGGAACCGTGGCATTGGTGGAGTCGGAAAGCAGCAGATCGATGCCCTGCTTGGCAAAGCGGCTGATAGCGGCATAGTCGGGCGTGACGCCGTCGATGGGCGTCTGGTCGAGCTTAAAGTCGCCGGTGTGCATAACGGTGCCCTGATTGGTGCGGATGAACACGCCCAGAGCGCCGGGGATGGAGTGCGTCATCGAGAAGAAGTCGAGCGAGATGCCGCCGAGGTTGACATGGCTGCCGCCCTTAACCTCGCGGAACTTGGGCGCGCGGATGCGGAACTCAGAAAGCTTGCCCTCGATAAAGCCAAGCGTCAGCTTGCTCGAGAAGATGGGCACCTTGTTGTTGAGGTCCTGCAGCAGGTACGGAAGCGAACCGGTGTGGTCCTCGTGGCCGTGGGTGACGACGATACCGCGGAGCTTTTCCTCGTTCTCCAGAACATAGGTGTAGTCGGGAAGCACCAGGTCGATACCGGGCTGGGAGTCATCCGGGAACATGAGACCGGCGTCGACGAGCACCATGTCGTCGCCGCACTCGAAGACCGTCATGTTCTTGCCGATGCCATCAAGGCCGCCGAGCGGGATGATCTTCAAGGGAGATGATTTTTTAGCTGCCATAAGTGAGTGTGGTTTCCTTTCTTCGAAACGGGTCTGGAACAACCGACGGGGCGCTTCTGGCAAACCGACCGCCGGGAACGTACAAACATGCATCACAGAGTCGATGCAATAACCACAGTATGATACCCATTTGCACAACAACAGACCACCCATGCATCAAAGCCCCATCTGAACCTGTGTATCCCGCCGGTCAGGGCTCAGCGGCCCCGGCACGGGCTAAGTTTCCTGCTCTACAGTCCTGCTCACGACGGAGGCCACATTAAGTGGCCTCCTGT
>ERZ827516.1752-NODE-1752-length-18150-cov-6.217574_pt1 | contig 18150 bp, 17 predicted proteins | sample MGYA00519703_ERZ827516 | MGnify/ENA primary metagenome ERZ827516 (study PRJEB31778, sample SAMEA3449337) | human gut metagenome | biome: human gut; feature: human-associated habitat; material: faeces | place: United Kingdom | collected 2010/2012 ...
TAAAACGTATCTTGGATATGCCGGCAATGTTCGTTTGGTATTTCAAAGAAGAAAAACCAGCCTACCCATGTGCTGGTGGATTCCAACCCGGCTTTTGAAGAACCGTCCATGATTCTTCTGGAACAGATTTTTACGATCGATAAATCCCGCATTGAACGTTTTATAGGCTACGCTACCCCGGGAAATGTTTGGTCAGCCAGTGCAATCAGACCGTTCCGCAACGCTGTTGCAGTCGCAGTGATTCGCTCATTTGCTCTGGATTGCATTTTAAGAAGCAGCCTGGTTTCTTCTTCATTGTTGAACGGGGGTAGTGTATCCCAAAAGGTGAGCGCATAGTTTGCGATTTTAAGAGCATCCGCTCGGTCCGTCTTTAGCTTTCGGATCGTATTATCACTAAAATCGTGGATCAGCATCGCATTGACAACGGAAACAAAAAAGCCCGCTTCCTTCAATGTCAGTGCGATCGGTCTCCAGTACGTACTGGTATGTTCCATTACAATACGGATATCGCCTCCCAGTTTTTTGAGTGTGGATGCCAGCTTTTTCAAGTCACTGTTCGTGTGGTGGACCTCGAAAGGCCGAAGTACGATTTCGCCTCCGGGTCTCTGTACCGCAACTGTGCTTTTGCTCTTAGACACATCGATACCGACGGCGGTAATAACAGCAGCTTCCATTTTTCTGACCTCCTTTAATGCCGGTTCCGCCTATGCCCATTACCGATGCAGCTTGCTTTGTGACACGAATGTACGGCAACATTTCTATCTGCCGATAACTCAACCTGCGTCAATCGAACGCTGCAATGGAGATGGCGGAGAACAGTTTGCGCGTACGAGCGTTCAGCTCAAGCAATGCTTCGTTCTCTCAGCACATCTTCATTGTAGCTTAGGTTTGGGCATCTGTATAGCTCACTGGCTGTGAACTTCTCAGAACCAACACCATTGTAGCAAGCAGGGCAAGCGCATCGCTTTTATGCCCCTTTTGAGTGGAAATTTCCGCACCATCGTAGGTTGATACAGCAAAAGCGCAAAAATACCAGCCTCCCATAATGGGAAGCTGGCGCAATATCGCACATCGGAGCTCCTATAATGCTGCCATTACAAAGCCGAAAAACGGGCAACGCCTTGCTTTCGCAGCCACAGGTAGATGGGCACGGATAGCAGCACTTCACTCTCCTGCAGTTCCATCTGGCAGCTGTCTGTTCCGGTCATGCTTTCAACATTCAGTCCGTAAGGATCCGAGCCTCCTGTGCTGCTGTCAGCAAGACTTTTGGTGCCTCAAGCCATCAGCACCAGCCCGGTTCCCAGAACTATAAGCAGGAGAATCGAAGCCGTCCTTATTTTCTGTTTCATTGCAGGGTCTCCTATTCTTTATCCAGTAATCTAAAAATTGCATCTGCTCTTTCGTATGAAACCAATGCTCTCCGCCCGGCATAACGGTCAGCTCTGCGTTGTTCTTTTCCGCAAAGGCTTTTATGGTTTCCATGGAGGTCAGAGCATCCTTTTCCCCATACAAGATGCGGGTAGGGATTTTCCATGAAATCGGATACTCTCGGACATAGCAGAGATATTTCCACGACAGCGTTTCTCCAAATGTTGTGGGAATTTCCAGTTTTTCTGCAAGTTCTGCTTCGGAGACGTCAGCCCATTGCATCATGTTGCAAATCAGTTGCTCCATATCGACTACTGGAGAAATAAAATAAGCGTTATCCACCAATTTCTCATTCAACGAGGACAAAGATAAAAACGCACCAATGCTATTTGCCACCAGTGTGAGCTTCCCGCAGCGTTTCCGCACTGCCGTAAAAAATCCGGAAAATTCCTCCGTGGCTTCCCATGGAGATTGTGCGTGGTAGTCGAAACCAATTACTTCACAATCAGGGAATAGGGCTTTATAATGCTCGGCCTCTTGTGCCGAACCGCCCTTTCCGTGAACATATACAACAATTTCTTCCATATAAAATCCTCCAAAAAACGCAGCACACCCCCATTCTATGGGCTGCACTGCGTCTGAGCGTCTGGCGTCTGGCCTGATTCAATTATTCTGCCGCTAATTTCAAAAATTTCTTGTCCGACTGGATGCTCTGGGTCACAAACTTCCCATCCCGGAACAACGCGTATGTTGTGACAGGTGCAGGCACATTCTGGGCCGTCTCTTTCTCGGTGATGTGAACGGCTTTGAACGGGATCCCATGTTCCTTTGCAGCCTCCTGTACCTTTGGCACCCAATAATAGGTGTAGGGGCACTGGTCGGTATAGTAGAGGACAAAGCCGTTTTCCTCCACCTTGGGATGCTTGGCACAGTCCTTGAATTTTGGTGGCCGGACATTCTCTGCAAGGGGCAGACACATGAGATTGATGCCGCAATCGGAGATGTCTGAGACCTTGAAGCCCTTATGGGTCAAAAACTTGGGGTCAGCGAGAAACTCCCGTTTGCGTCCCTCTGCACACAGAATGCAAACGCCGTTTTTGCCCTGCGCCTTGGCATCCCGAAGACATTCTTCCAGCAGATCGCTGGAATAGCCGTGACCTTTCAAGGAACCGGAGACCCACAGACAGTTGATATAAAGCCAGCCTGCTGCATCAATGGGTACCCATGCGTTTTCTGCCGGGATGTACTCGATAAAGCATTTGCCGCGCTCTGCACTGCGGTAAAAAACAAGTCCCTCCTCAAAGCGCTGCTTGAGCCATTCTTTCTTGGCAAGGCTCTGTTTGCCGGACATGGCACAACAGATGTGTTCCCTGTCGATGTTTTCTTTGGTAACTCTGATATAGTCCATCGAAGCACTCTCCCCTATCTTTGTACTTTTTCATGCCTTCTCCGACACAGCGACCTTTTCGTTTTTGGCTGCGGCTTACCGCATCCGTCCATCGCCGCCCATCAAGGCAGTCATTTCCTCGATGTAGTCCAGCGGGAACGGCGGAGAGCACAGGGGCTTCATGGCAATGCTCATGAGCTTCATGGGGTTGTCGTCTGCCGCCGCACAGTCTCCCATGCAGCGGCTTTTCAAAAGTTATAGCTTATTCTCCCAGCGCCGTCTCGATGTTCGCCAGCACCTTCTTGCTCAGTAGAACGAAAGCCTGCCTGGTGCGGCCTGCCGAGACACCCGGGCTGTGGACATTGGGCCGCTGGAAGAAGCCCTTGCTGACGGGGCCTGCGGCGGCGTAGGTATCACAGAAGAAGTGGGTGCCGGGCTTATCCAGCCACTTTTCCAGTGCGGCGGAGTCAAAGCCGGGGCCGATGGAGGTATTGAAAAGGACTTTCCCCTCCCCCAGCGCCTCAAACTCCGGCTCGCCCAGGAGCAGAACATTCTTGTTCAAACAGGTAAAGACCACTTCGCTCTCCCGGAGCAAAGCGTCCAACGGCTTATACTTCATGCCTGCGGCCTCGGCGTCGGGCTTATGGCTGCGGCTGTAGTAGGAGATGTCCGCGCCGAGGAAGGTCAGTGCATCGGCGATCATCCGGCCCGAAACGCCCAGACCCACGATACCCACCTTGAGGCCGTAAATCTCCACCGGCTCGTCGTGGAGCATCGGCATCCCGAAGCCGTGGAGCAGGCCGGTCAGCTCGTGGAGGACGTACTCCACCACGCCGCGGTCGCCGTAGTCCCGGATGCCCAGCACCTTGATGCCCTTTTCCCGGGCAAAGGCGATGTCCACATTGGCGCTTTCCTCCGAGTAGAGGCTGCAGCACATCCCGATGTAGCGCAGGTTCGGGCAGCGCTCGATGACGTTTTTGCCCATGCGGGAGGTATAGCTCAACAGCGCCGCGTCGGCGTCTCCGATGCGGCGAACGATCTCTTCGTCGTCGGCGGGAATATCGCGGTAAAGCTCGACCTGCTCGGCGTACTGATGCAGCGCTTCCTCTGCTGTGGGGATGAGGCTGACCGGCTCGATAGCCACCAGTTTCTTGAACATGAGACTCCCTCCTTTTTAATAGAAGCAGACCGGCGAGGCGAGGTTGCGCAGAAGCGCCACGGCGCTCCAACCGGCGATGGCGCTGGTGGACGAGCAGATGTCCACCACGGCCTTCACGCCCTCGATCTCGGCAGTGATGCAGTGGTCGTCGCCCACCCAACCGGGTACGGAGTGCATGGTCACGCCGGTGATGTCGGGGCCGGTGGTGGCCAGCGAGGTGGCCACAGCGACGTTGACCCGGCGCGGGAAGGTTGCGATGGCTTCCTTGGCGCTGCCGGTGAAGACGGTGGTCTTCTCGGTGTCGGTCAGCAGATGGTCGGCCCAGACGGGGGTGTTGCGGAAGCCCTTCGCACCGGTGTGAGTCTCGATGCCGGCCTTCTCGTCCAGCTTCAGTGCCTCGGCCATGAGGGTGACGGTCTGCAATACGTCGAAGCCGCCGATGGCGCCGCTGGCCAGATGCACCTTTGCGCCGCCCTCCCGGGCCGCCTGCTTGACCTCTTCATAAAACGCGAGGTCGGCGAATGCACCGATGGACAGCACCACGAGGTTCACGCCCCGGCGCAGCACCGGAACGGCCATTGCGCGCACCGCTTCCACCGAAGCGGCTTCCACGATGTACTCCGGCTCCAGCGCCAGCAGAGCATCCACGTCCGCGCAGGCCGCACAACCCACGCTTGACGCCGTCTTCTCTGCCGAAGCGAAGGTGCGGCTGGTGACACCCACCAGCTCGTAGTCTTCCAGCAGGCCCTTCTTCCACGCATCGGCCACGATATTGCCGAGGAAACCACAGCCCACGATGCCAAATTTCGTTTTCATGTTTCCGTTTCTCCTTTTTCCCGCCGGGTTGGCGGATTTTTCTTTTCCAGTATACCATGCCATGTGCAGAAAAGCAAAACCCGGCGTTTTTCATAGTTTTTTTGTCATTCACGCACGAAAATCAGCATTTCACGCAGATTTGCTTGCTTATTTCCCCAGAAATGCTATAATTGCATCAATCGAAAGTCCATATTTTTTCAACATTCAAAGGAGGTTTTTGTATGCTCTCTTATCGTAAACTTGCCATGCGTGTTCTGGGTCGGCCTCTTAATACGGGGGGGTATCAATTCACCCCGTCCGGCCTCTCAGCGGGCAGCGGCGCTTGTCCTGACCGCCGCAATGCTCACCACCCTTACCGCCCCGGCCTTTGCAGGGACATGGTACATCGAAGATGGTGACATTACGATTTCGGCGGGCGAGAGCGGCAACAATGTCACCCAGAACGAGAATACCACCGAAAATGACCCGGACACCATCATCACAAATCGTGAGGAAGGCGCTTCTTCCCACACCGTGACCATCGACGCCAAAGATAAGGACGATAAGGTTGAGGTCACGCTCAAGGATGTGAATATTGACGCCAGCAGCCGGAGCGAAGCCGCTGTGAGTGTTACCGGCAAAGGTGACACCACCATTGAGCTGGATGGCGACAACGAGCTGAAGAGCGGCGCTGGCCATGCCGGGTTGGAGCACAACAAGACTGACACCAGCGGCGAACTGACCATTCAGGACAAAGATAATAACGGCAGTCTGGAGGCTGCCGGTGGATTCAAAGGCGCTGGCATCGGCAGCGCTGGCAGCAATGACGCTCAGGTGAAAATCACTGGCGGCAATATCACGGCCACCAGTGACGATTGGGGCGCAGGCATTGGCAGTGGTTCCTACGGCACCGGCACGGTAGAGATCACCGGCGGCGAGATCAATGCAACCGGCGGTTATTTAGGCGCTGGCATCGGCGGCGGCTGCAACGGCAGCGATGGCAATGTGACCATCTCCGGCAATGCAAAAATCGAGAATGCGACCGGCGGCTACGGTGCGGCAGGCATCGGCGGCGGCGCATTTAGTTCCCCCGATAAAATCGGCAACGGTAACGTGGTCATCAAGGATAATGCCAAAATCGACAATGTGCAGGGCGGCGCTTATGGCGCAGGCATCGGCGGTGGTATTTATGGTCTCAGCAATGTGACCATCGAGGGCAACACCAAGGTCAACGCTACCGGAGGCGCAGGCGGCGCGGCCATAGGCGGCGGTGCTGGCGCTGAAAACAACAGCGATAACAATGGCAATCAAATCACCATCAAGAGCAATGAGAACGGCAGTCCCACCATCAATGCGGTCGGCGGCGGTACAGATGAAGGGGAAAAAATCGTTATTGGCGGCGCCGGCATCGGTGCTGGCTGCGAAAGCGATGCAGATGCCGACATCACCCTTGAGGGCAAAGTGACCATCACTGCCAAGGCGGGCGAGGGCAATGCCGCCATTGGCGACCTGAACGGCGAGCAGGAGTTCTCCGGCCTTGCTGAGGGCAGCTCCATCACCCGCTACGACTCTGAGGGCAACGATACCTCTCTGCCCGGCGACAAAGTCCCCGTTACCCCTGTCGTCCCCGATGATACCTCCTCTGGCGGCTCTGCGGACGCCTCTGTGCAGGAGTCGGTCTTCCCGGGCCTCGTCGTCACCGACAAGGACGGCCAGCGCATCTCCTACACCAGCATCCGGGGCAACAACGTCCTCTCCCTCCGCGTCGGGCGGTTCACGGCTTCCCTCCGGGCCTCGCTGGCCACCCTGCGTCAGCTGCGGGCTGAGGGCATCGACACCATCACCTTCCAGACCATCCTCTGCTCCACCACCCTCTCGGTGGACGAACTGCTGGCCATGGGCGGCGAGGATACCGAAGTCGTTCTTACCCACCACATCCGTTCTTCCACGCTCACGGTGGGCGGCAAGGCCGTGTAAGGATCCCTTGTTCCCCGATGATTTTTGTGGTACACTAGGCGCAGAAATCTGTAAAAATCGAGGGAAAGTAACTTATGGCTGGCGACCTTCATACTCATTCCACCTGTTCTGACGGCTCTGTCCCCATCCACCGCCTGCCCCTGATGGCAGCGCGGCTGGGGCTGAGCGCTCTGGCCCTTTCTGACCACGACACCACCCTCAGCGCCCAGTACGCCTATGACCACCCGGTGCAGGACGGTGTGCGGCTCATCCCCGCCGCCGAGCTCACCGGCTACGACTTCGAGCGCAGCCACCGCGTCCATCTGCTGACCTTCTGGCCCGACCTCGACTGCCCTGCCCTGCGCCGGCACTGCGACATCATGCGCCAGCGCCGCAACGAGTGCGCTCTGCAGAGCTGCCGGGAGATCGAGGCGCTGTACCCCCAGTTCCGCACCGAGCAGGCGCTGGAATACGCGCAGGACAGCGGCGTCCTCTTTAAGAGCGGCATCATGCAGGCGCTGCAGCAGCTGGGCCTGTGCGACGGCATCTACACCGGGCTTTATCACGAGTTGTTCGGCTGGGAGCCGCGGGGCAAGTGCCTCCACTCCCCCACTTACCCTCCGGTGCGGGAGGTTCTGGCCACGGCAAAGGCCGCTGGGGCCGTGGTGGTGTTCGCCCACCCGACGGTGTACAAGAGTATGCCCCTGCTGCGGGAGCTGGTGGCCGAAGGGGCCATCGACGGCATCGAGGTGCATCACCCCCGCAACAGCCCCGAGGACAGGACCGAGTGCGCTGAGCTCTGCAAGAAGCATGACCTCATCGTCACCGGCGGCAGCGACTTCCACGGCGCGAACCACGGCAAGCCCCACCCGGTGGGTGCCTGCGTCACCGAGGACGACCAGATCGCGCGCATCGAGGCACTGGCCCGCAAGCGCCGGGGCGGCGCTCTGTGACCGGGTCACATTGACTTCCTCGTCTGACAAGGATATAATAAAGATACTGCGCGAGTCTGCTCGCCTGTCAGTCGGATATAAAGAGAGGAAGTTTGAATATGAGCAAGTCTTTCAGCTACCCCAACAAGGGTACCTGCTCCAAGGAGACCCACATCGTGCTGAACGATGACCACACCATCGAGTCCATCGAGGTCATCGGCGGCTGCAACGGCAACCTGAAGGGCATCAGCCGCCTGCTCAAGGGCATGAAGGCTGAGGACGCCATCGCCCGCATGGAAGGCACCACCTGCGGCCCCCGCCCCACCAGCTGCCCTGACCAGATCGCACAGAACCTCAAGCGCGCTCTGGCTGAGCTGTAAGTCACAGTTCGTTCAAAAGACCACCGTCCTGCCCTTATTTCCTGCGGGCAGGACGGTGGTCTTTTTTGTTTATCGCAATTTTCAAAAATAGTGCCTATCGAGACGGCATCTTTGCGATAGGCAATTCAACGCTGTTGCTGCTGCATTAAAAAGTTGAATTGCTACCGACCAAAATCGAGCCAAAAAGCGGTTGACAAAACCCGTGTCCTTTGCTACAATAAATGAGTAAACGCAGGGTTAGCTCATCCGGTAGAGCGACTGCTTCCCAAGCAGTAGGCGGCGGGTTCGAGTCCCGTATCCTGCTCCACAAAAAGAGCGCTGATTCGTCAAGAATTGGCGCTTTTATCATTTCAGCAAGTCTAAAACTGAGAGGGACGTCATGATTTTTGTACCCCTTCTGCACTATTTCAAGTGCAAGAATCAATACAGCGGCAGCGAGGACGGGATGCGCTATCTGCTCTCGCCCGGCAAGCGCAGCGTGCCTGACCCGGACGGCGGCGAGGGCGCACAGAAAGAGGAAGCCATCCTCACGGTGGACATCTGGCCCGACCCCTGGGCGCTGGACCGCACCGACCCCGCCCTGCGCCGGCAGATGGTCTTTCCGCTGACGGACGAGGGCCGGGCCGCAGCGGCAGAGTATCTGTCCTCTGCCTACAGCACTGACCTGGCGCTCTGGAAGCAGCGGCCCTCCATCCTGGACTGTGAGCCCTGGTCACCGCCGCCGAAGGACGAGGACGCAGAAAGCGGGGAAAGCAAATGATATACCGTCTCAAAGAGCTCAAGGGCGACACCATCCCGGTGCCGCAGCTCATCTTTTCCAAGCTGGGCATCGCCGAGGAATACAACGTCCGGGTAGCGCTGTATGTGCTGGCCACCGGCGTTACCGACCCCGAAAAAATTTGCGCCGACCTCAAACTGCGCAGCCGCATCTCCGCCGAAAGCGCCCTCTCCTTCTGGGCCGGTGCGGGGCTTCTCGAGCGCTACGACGAGAACGCCGCGCCGGGAGCAGAGCCCTCTGCTCCTGCCCCCATGACCTGGGCGGAGATCGCCGCCGCAAGCCGCACCGACCCCATGATCTCGAGCCTCATCGACTGCGCTCAGACCGGCTTTGCCCGCCCGCTGACCCACAGTGAGATGGAAAAGCTGGTCAACCTCTACGTACAGGAGGGCTTTGCCCCCGAGACCGTCATGCTCTGCGTGGCCTATGTGGCCAGCCGGGGCAAGCGGACGATGGCCGCCGTCCTCCACGAGCTGAAAGTCTGGCGGGCCGAGGGCGTGGAGACCGGCGAACAGGCCGACGCCCACCTCAAGCTGCTGGCCCGCCGCCAGACCCGGGAGCAGTACGTCGCTTCCCTGCTGGGCATCCCGGACAGCGAGCTCACCCTCGGCGGGCGGAAAGCCATCGCCCGGTGGTATGAGGTCTACGGCTACGATGACGCCATGGTGCAGGAGGCTGCTGTGCAGGCCGGGCCGAAGCGCGACCTGTGGTACTGGAACAGCATCCTCAAGACCTGGAACGCCAAGGGACTGCGCAATATCCACGATGTGCGCACTCCGGTGGCCGCTGCCGGAGCCAGCCGGAACATCCGGGTGGACCGCGAGACCCCCAGCGGCAACGACTTCCTCAAGAACGCTGCCCGCCGCCGCACCCTCAAGAAAAAGTCCGAGTGACCCCCGGCATAAGGAGACACTATGCGTACCAAAAACGAACTGTATCAGGAAGCCCTGCGCACCGTCGCCCGCCGTCGTCAGACCGCACGGGCCAAGGCGGAGGACGCCCGCGCTGAGGCCGAGGCTGCTGTCCCCGGGCTGCGCCACGCCGAAGAAGAGGTGCGGGTGCGGGGCATCCGCTGCGCACTGGCCGGTGCGGCGGGCAAGGACCGCACCGATGCCGCTGCGGCCCTCACCGATGCCCGCAAAAAGCTGACTGACCTGCTGGCCTCCAGCGGCCGTCCCGCCGACGCACTGGAGCCGCACTTCACCTGCAGGCTCTGCGAAGACACCGGCATTGTGGACGGACGTACCTGCAGCTGCGTCCACAAGGTGATGCAGCAGCTCCGCCGGTCGGAGATCGAGGCTCTGTCCAGCCTCTCCATTTCCAGCTTCGATACCATGGAGCTGCGCTACTACCCCGCCCGGATGGACGCTTCCCTCGGCGAGCCGGTACGGAGTTATATGTCCACCCTTCTGGACGACCTGCGCGGCTACGCCGACGAATTCGATACCACCAGCGAGAGCCTGATGCTCCTCGGCAACGCCGGTCTGGGCAAGACCCATGCCGCTCTGGCCATTGCCGGAAAGGTGCTGGAAAAAGGCTTCGACGTCATCTATGTGTCCAGCCCCGACTTCTTCTCGAAGCTCGAGGCCCTGCACTTCGGCTCCGACCCCGCCGGGGAGGAAGAGATGCTCCTGCGCACCGCCGCCGGGGCCGACCTGCTCATCCTCGACGACCTGGGTTCCGAGTTCAACTCCAGCTTCCTCATCAGCACCCTTTACAGCCTGCTGAACAACCGTCTGGGCGCGAAACTGCCCACCATCGTCACCACCAACATCACCGACGGCGCTCTGCTGGAAAAGCTCTACACCGAAAAAATCTCCAGCCGCCTCTCCTCTTTTGTCCCCTTCCTCTTTATGGGCGACGATATTCGGGCGCAAAAGGCAGAAGAAGCGTAAATAGGATAGAAGTCAAAGAGAGTTCTTATTCAGGAAAGGAATTTCAAATATGGGAATCGTAGTCATCGGCGCAGTTTTCGTAGACATCAAGGGCTATCCCCTCTCCACCTACATCCCCGGCGGACGGAATGCCGGCCGCATTGAACAGGTGCATGGCGGTGTAAGCCGAAACGTGGCGGAGGACATCGCCAATGTGGAGCTGCGCCCCACCTTCGTGGGTCTGGTGGACGACACCGGCATGGGCCAGGACGTCATCGATAAACTGGACAACCACAAGGTCAACACTAGGTACATCCAGAAGGTCCCCGATGGCATGGGGACATGGCTGGCCATCTTTGACAACGACGGCGACGTTCATGCTGCCATCTCCAAGCGCCCTGACACCACCCCGCTGACCACCCTGCTGGAGGAGAAGGGCGACGAGATCTTCAAGGACTGCGACGCCATCGCCATCGAGCTGGATCTGGAGAAAGACACGGTCAAGCAGGTGCTCCGCTATGCCAGGAAATACAACAAAAAGGTCTTTGCCGCGGTCTCCAACATGAGCATCGCCATGGAGCGCCGCGACTATCTGCAGCAGATCGACTGCTTCGTCTGCAACCAGCAGGAGGCCGGTCTGCTCTTCTCGGACGACTACGAGCATCTCGCCCCCAGCCAGATGGCTCAGGTACTGGCCCGGAACGTCCACAGCGCCAACATGACCAGCATGGTGGTGACCATGGGCGGTCAGGGTGCCGTGTACGCCAAACACACCGGCGAGTGCGGCGTCGTACCCGCCAAGAAGGTGGACGTCATCGACACCACCGGCGCAGGCGACGCCTTCTTTGCCGGCACGGTCATCGGCCTGACCTACGGCAAGAATCTGGCCCAGTCCTGTGAGATCGGCAGCCGCCTGGCCGCGTCGGTCATCTGCATCACAGAGAATGTCTGCCCCCGTTTCCGCCCGCTGGAATTCGGGCTGGATGTGCCGGTAGTGGACTGACATCTTCAAGCGCAGAGGTCTCTGGGCCTCTGTGCTTATTTTTTAATGCTGCCGTTCGATTCTTTCGATGCATTTCGCGGTTTTTATCGGAAAATCTGTTGAATCCCACCTGTGGCAGTGTTACACTGGACTTATTCAAATTTGTGAAAAGAGGAGAATCTAATGAACCAAAATCAACACAAGCGAAGCGCCTTTTCGGGCAAGATCGGCTTTGTCCTCTCGGCGGCAGGCGCTTCGGTAGGCCTCGGCAATATCTGGCGTTTCCCCTATCTCGCAGCAAAGTACGGCGGCGGCATTTTCCTGCTCATCTACATCATCCTCGCCTTCACCTTCGGCTACACCATGATCGTGGCCGAGACGGCGCTGGGCCGGATGACCAGGAAAAGCCCGGTGGGCGCATTCGCCGCCGTCCGCAAGGGCGGGCGCTCCTTCGGCGGCTGGATAAACGCCATCATCCCCATCCTCATCGTGCCTTATTACTCGGTCATCGGCGGCTGGGTCATCCGGTATCTGGCCGACTACGTCAGCGGCCACGGCAGTGAGCTGGCCACAGACGGCTACTTCTCGGCCTTCATTTCCAGCGGCGCTTCGGCGGAGATATGCTTTGTCATCTTTACCATCTTCACCCTTGCCATCATCTTTGCAGGCGTGCGCAACGGCGTGGAGCGGGTCTCCAAGGTGATGATGCCCATTCTCGTGGTGCTGTCCGTCATCATCGCGGGCTACTCCGTCACCCGCCCGGGTGCGCTGGAGGGCGTAAAGTATTTCCTCGTGCCGAATCTCTCCAACTTCTCCTGGATGACCGTCGTGACCGCCATGGGGCAGATGTTCTACTCCCTCTCCATCGCAATGGGCATCCTCGTCACCTTCGGCTCCTACATGAAGAAGGATGTCTCCATCGAGGAGTCCACCGAGAACGTGGAGATCTTCGACACGGCCATTGCCATCATGGCGGGCCTGATGATCATTCCGGCGGTCTTCTCCTTCTCGGGCGGCGACCCGGACACCCTGCAGGCCGGCCCGGCCCTCATGTTCATCACCATCCCGAAGGTCTTTGAGAGCATGGGTCTCGGCACCGTGGTGGGCATCCTCTTCTTCACGCTGGTGCTGTTTGCCGCTGTCACCAGCTCCATCGCCCTGACGGAAAGCGCCGTCTCCACCTTCGAGGACGAGCTGGGCTGGGAGCGTAAGCAGGCCACCGTCCTCATCGGCATCATCATGCTGGTGCTGGGCAGTCTGTCGGCTCTGGGCTACGGCCCTCTGGCCCAGTTCACGGTCTTCGGGATGCAGTTCCTCGACTTCTTCGATTTCCTCACCAACTCCGTCATGATGCCCATCGCAGCCATCACCACCTGCCTGCTGGTGTCCCGGGTCATCGGTGTGGAGAAAATCGAGGAAGAGGTCACACTGGAAGGCAAGCCCTTCCGCCGCAAGCGCATCTTCAACTTTATGATAAAGTACCTCTGCCCCATCTTCGCAGCCATCATCCTCATCAGCTCGGTGGCAAACGCGCTGGGCGTCATCTCCATGTAAGCAGACAACAAAAAGCGCTGGAAGCCTTTACACCGCTTCCAGCGCTTTTCTTATGCCCTTTTCAGGATGCTCTTTATCTCGTCCAGATTCTTTACAAAATAAATGCCGCTCTGCCGCTCGGGGCTGGACAGCCCCATCTCGACCATGTGGGCCAGCAGAGCTTTCAGGCCGGCGTAGTAGCCGTCGAGGTCATAGAGGATGCAGGGCGCGTCCAGATGGCCCAGCGAGACCTTGGACATCACCTCGGCGATCTCTTCCAGCGTACCGGTGCCGCCAGGGAACGCGATAAAGGCGTCGCCCAGCTCTATCATCCTGGTCTTGCGCTCAGTCATGTCCTGCGTGACGATGAGCCTGGTCAGGCCGTCATACTGCACCTCGGAGTCGATGAAGAACTGGGGCTCGACGCCGGTCACTTCGCCGCCCGCCGTCAGGACGCTGTGGGCCAGACGCCCCATCAGGCCGCTGCGGGAGCCGCCGTAGACCAGCGCGTTCCCGCTCTCGCCGATCCAGCGGCCCAGTTCCTCCACCGCCTGTTTCAGGGCCGGGTCGCTGCCCTCATTGGCCCCCAGATAGACCGTAATATTCATCTGCATTTCTCCTGTCACTTTGCCCATGTCATTTCCTGATTCGGGCCGGTATAATCAAACTTACCGTCGTTCTTCTCTTCCAGCGCTTTTATCATGTGATACGCAAACTCATTGTAGGGCGTCGGGATGCCCAGCTCTTTGCCCATCCGGATGAGCGCACCCGAGAACATATCGATTTCGGTATGGCGTCCGGCGTCGAGGTCTTGCAGCGTCGAGTAGCGGGCCGAGGGCTTGACGGCGCAGCCCTTGCCGGACACGGCATCCACCTTCTGCATATCAATGCCTTTGGCTGCGGCAATGGCTTCCAGCTCACGGCGGAGGCCGTCGCTGATGGCCTTCATATGGACGCTGTCACGGTAGCAGCCTACGCCTGCGCCGAGGATGGCCTGGGGCAGGTTGTTGCAGACGTTGAGGCGGAACTTGCTCCACATCTCTTCCCGGATGCAGTCGGTGGCCCGGAAGTGCAGCTCTGTGCCGCCGAACAGGGCCTCCACGGCCTTGACGCGGGGGCTGTCGCAGGGCGGCTCCTTCTCGCCGAAGATGATGCCAACGGTGGTCACCGGGTCAAAATGGAAGCCGTCCGCCTCCTTGTGGGACGCCACTTTGATGAGGGAGTAAAGCAGATGCTCCCCACCCACGGCAGAGGCAATGATGTCCTCGCTGTCCACGCCGTTCATCAGGCTCATGATGGTGGTATGGGGGCCGGTGACGGCTTTGATGCTGTCCAGTGCGCCGGGCAGTGCGCCGTATTTCAGGCAGACGATGAGAAGGTCGGCGTCATGCGCCTCCTGCGGCGTCCAGACCGCCGAACGGTAGATTTTGCCGTTGATGGCACAGCCATCTTTTGCCAGACGCTCGCCGCGCGGGCCATCGGCCACCACGCCAAGCTCGATGTCCCTGCGGGCCGAAAGCCCCCAGATCACGTAGGAGCCGACCGCACCAGCTCCCAGAACTGCCACTTTTTTGATGTCCATATCGTTCCACCTCAATATCATCCGCATGATTTGCGGGATCCATTTCTGCTGCTTTGTAACCAGACCTGCCATCGTTCTCTTTTATAGGTCCCATTATACCATGAACGCAGTGAAATGGTATAATGGTGCATCCAAAGCCGGTTGCCGCGCAGCTCCGCAGGAGCAAGCAGCGAGGCGCTGCGCATAAAAACTATAATATCGCGTCAGCGATATTATACCACGCTTTTCTCTTCCGGAAAAGCCCGGAGTGTTTCGTTTTTGCACGTCAAAAATCCTTGACTTTTGGTGATAAGTTATAACAAAAGTGTAGAATCTCTTCGGTAAATAGAATCTTTGTTAAAAAAGGGCTTGATTTTTTTCGAAAATGGACTAGAATATCTTTTTGCGGAAAGGTTTCACCTGTACAGCCTTCCGCGAAACTGTTTTTTCAAAAGTAAGGAGATTTTTGATATGAAACTCAAGAATGTTTGTGTTACCGTTGCTGCTCTGGTTCTGGCTGTCAGCATGACTGCCTGCGGCAGCTCTTCTTCTACTGCTGCTTCTACCTCTGAGGCTGCTTCTGCTGCCGCTCAGTCTGAGGCTGCTTCCACCTCTGCCGTGGCCGAGGAGAACAGCGCTTCCTCTGAGGCTGCTTCTGAGGTTTCCAGCGAGGCCGCATCTTCTGAGGCTGCTTCCTCCGAGGCTGCTTCCTCCGAGGTCGCTTCTTCCACTGCCGCCTGAGATCGCCTGGCAGCACCCCCCAAAGCATGAGCAAAGGCTCCGGCCTCGCCCCCACCGGGCAGGCCGGGGCCTTTTTTTGCCCTGCGGCGCAAAGAGACCCCCGGCACCCTGCGGAAGGTGCCGGGGGTCTTGCAATATGGAGGTGGCGGGGTCATGCGGTAAACTCCGCCTCCGGGGATGGTTAGTCTTTCACCAGTTCGCTGTGGTCTGCCTCCACCAGCAGCAGGGTGGGCTCTTCGGCCCCACGGTGGGTGAGGTAGAACACCTCACTGCCGCTGCCCTGTGCCAGCAGGTCGTTGATGGAAAAGCTGCTGGTCTGGCCATTGGTGACGAACTGGATGGTCTGTGCGCCGTGGTCCTGCAGGTAGCGCAGGGTGTCCAGGTCGCCGGTAAGGGTGGCAGTGTCGTAGGCACCGGTGTAGGTGCGCAGGGTGCCGTTCTGGCTCACCGTAAAGGGCTGGTCCATGCCCTCAGCGTCCACCACCCGCAGCTCAAGGGCGCTGTTGGTGTTGAAAGGCTGGCCCTCGGTGGCACCGCAGTCGGGGCAGGTGTGGGTGCCGTCGCCGTTGTCCTTCCAGTGGTGGCCGGTGGCGGGGATCTCCTGCGTCTCGACGTGGCCGCACTCCGTGCAGGTATGCTTCTTTTTACCTGCAGTGGTGCAGGTGGCCGGGGTAACAACGACCCAGTCGTTGTAGGTGTGGGACTCGGTCACATTGTCCTTATTGCAGGTATGGGTAGCGTCATTGTCGCTATGCCACTGGTGGCCGGTGGCGGGGAGCACCGTCACATCCGTAATAGCATTGCAGCGGGTGCAGTGGTGAGACTTCTGCCCTGCAGCAGTGCAGGTGGGTGCAACATCCACTGTCCAGTCGCCCCAATTATGTGCGTTGGGGTCGATGGGGATGGTCTGCGTGTCGACGTGGTTGCACACCTTGCAGGTACGCTGCTTTTGGCCTTCGGTGGTGCAGGTGGCCTCCTTAACCGTATTCCACTCGCCGTAATCGTGGAGACCGGTGGCCGGCAGGACATCCTGCCAAGTCAAATCACAGCTGGTGTTTGCCGCACCATTTGCTGTCTCATAGCCACACTTATAGTCCGTGTAACCATCTTTCCCACAGGTAGCGTCTTCATGGCCCGTCTGAACGCCATTCGCGTGCTTGCAAACATTTTTACCATGGACGATTTTTTGCAGTTTATTGTCCTTATCCGTGTACCAAATCTCCGCATCGTCGCCAATGGTTCTCATCAAATCATCACGGGTCATTTCCACGCCGTTGGCTGCAATATAATAGGGCTCGTCAGCACTGGTAGACTGTTTCAGCTTCAACAGCACATTGTTCTTAATTTGGACTGTGTTGGCATTGATATAAGCTTTGTCACTTAACGCTGATGCCTTAACGGTTACCTTTCCATTTTCACCGCCATCAACAATGACCTCGCTTTCGTCCACAGTACTGTTCGGTCTCTTGCCGATCCATCCCCTCAATTTTTCCCAGAATTTTAGCGGTTAGCTTTCCAATTTTGTCGCCAGGATAATTGTCATCTCCGATTGCTCCAACTGATCCAACATAGGCGTTATCTTTAACCGTTACATTTGCCTCTTCTACGCTTTGTCCACCAATAGCGCTTACATTTTCCAGCCGTGCATGGTCTTCAATAGAAACAGTCACTTTATCCCCTTGATCACCGAATTTATAAGAACCTCTTCCGCCAATGAGACCTGCTTCTTTGATGACAGCATGGCCGCGAATAACAACATTAGAAACGCCGCTGCTGCCGCCAATCGCCGGGACATAGGTACAGCTTGCTTCCTCGATTGTCGCTCCGCCTTGGATGACAATATCGGTCGTCCTGTCTGCTGCGTTTCCTATGAAACCTGCCATACCTCCAATCGCAGAATAATAAGCCTTTGCTGTCACATGAACATTTTCATTCTCCTGGGTTTTGTCCTTACTGCCAATTGTAACACTGGCTTTTTGACCATAGCCGCCACGGCCTATCGCTGCGCCTGTTATATCAGCCGTAGCCTTTACCGTTGCATGATCATAAATCCCAATGTTCGTTCCTGAGCCGTAAGCACCGCCACCAATGGCTGCGCCATCACTATGATAACCTGTTTTAGCTGTCACATTGGCATTTCCCTGAATGATAATGTTATCTGCACTGCCAAAATTGCCACCACCAATGCCGGCGCCTCCACAAATTCCTGTGTCACCGTTTTTACCACTCGTCGCATCAACAGTTGCATAACCTTCTATGGTTATATTCTTCGTATCTCCCACGCCACTATCCGAGCTTGGTGCGGAATTTCCACCAATGCCTGCCGCGCCGACTCCGCCAACAACGGTCAAGGAGCCCGTTTTATCGTCTGCGGCTTTTGAGGTCCTCGTTTCACCACCATCCGTTTTCTCGTCGGTGATGGTCATTGTGCCATTCCCCTGTTTGTTCAAGCCTGCTTTACCGCTCACATTTGAACTATCCAGTGTATTTTTACCGTCCAGCTCAATTTTGGTGTTACCGTCGCCGGAAACGGTCATGGCGGCATCCGTGCTGGATTTGATATTCACATTACTGAGCCGGATCTTGAGTTTCTTGGCCGCTTCACCCACCCAGTTGTTGATGACCTTGATGACATTCGTGGTGGGGGTTGTTGCACTGCCTGCTGCCGGGGCTGTAGGGGCAGCGGCCAGAGTGGCCTCCCGGG
>ERZ827516.1774-NODE-1774-length-17971-cov-15.278801_pt1 | contig 17971 bp, 10 predicted proteins | sample MGYA00519703_ERZ827516 | MGnify/ENA primary metagenome ERZ827516 (study PRJEB31778, sample SAMEA3449337) | human gut metagenome | biome: human gut; feature: human-associated habitat; material: faeces | place: United Kingdom | collected 2010/2012 ...
GGAAAGACTGATCAGCTCTTAGCGGAATGCGTGGTCAGATGAGCCGGAATTTGCATCCCCTAGATGAGGGGATCTAATAAACTAGAATCTAGGGGAGAAACTGTATTTATACGGCAATAGTTTTTCTTTTTTGGATTAATAATAAACGACCTAAAAGCAATAAAGAAAATCATTTCTTATTAGCTGTAAGTGATTATTCCGGGGGCTTCTGAGCCATCTGACCGGACTTTGAGAGCCACCATTCCAGAGAATGAGAGCCAGCCAAATTTTCTGATTTTGATTTAATAATAGTATCTGTCAGAAAAGCACTTATAAAGGCTGCTAACGCCCCGCTAATGCGGCTTCGGCCTTGACAAGCACTGTTCTGCCAAATAACCAATAATCAAGCAAAATCATAGTGGCTTTATGACTCCGGAAGGCTGGCTCTAAGATGATCGGACAGGCGGCTCTGCCGCACCGTAATATTCACTGTAAGGGATATTAATTATAAATATATTATAGTAGCGAAGTGATTAACGTGGTAGGCGAAAAGCTGTAATTAAATAGATACAAATTGACAGTACTTATATATCAAATATGGAAATAGAACCCCAGAGAACCTGGGAGAAAGGAATTAATCTAATCACTATTTAATGATGATTGGATTATACAAATTTATAATGGATTTAAAAAAATTAAAAGCTGAAGCTGAGTTTAATGCAAATTTAGTAACAGAAATAAACGCTTTAAGAAAAAAAGCACTTTCTAAATTTGATCATCTTTTTTCTTTAATAAATACGTATGATAATTTATGGAATACGAAATTTAAGAATTCTTATAGAAAACTTATTCAAGAATTTAAAACCTATATGAAAAAAAATGAATTTCAGTTATTTGATAAAAATATTGAAAGCCAAAATTCTATGTATGCTCAACCCACGGCAAAATACTATGACATGACTATATCATTAAAAGTAGAAGAAATTACAAAAAAAATATGTTTAACTCGTAATGATAAGTGTATTATAGAATTTAGACTTGATCTTCCTATTAAAGAACAAGATTATAAATATTTTCTGGATAATATAGTTGTTAATGGAAGAAAATTAAGTGATTTTGGAATATATAATAATATTGCTTATCAAGAATTTACAGAATCTTTTACTTCACCAAGCGACTTGAATGAATTAATAGAAATAATTGATAAAAAAATTAATTACGTCCAAAATGCAATAAATAATATACATCTTTATGATTTTTATATTCATACTTCAACAGGTGAAACTTTTGAAAAATTTGAAGATTTTTTTAAGAACCTCAAAGAATAGGCATTAGAGCCTAGAGAAATTGAACGCTCAGAGTCTGGCAGAAACAGGGATACCTTCTCATATAATTGCATTTATTGTAGTGCCAAGTAAGCAGACAAAATAATGCAAAAGATCTGACCACAAAAAAATCTATTTAACTCAAATGGTGCAAATTTCATCATATGGGGTAACCTGCCCATCCAGGACACCGGATATGACTTCAGTAGTGTAATGTTTGTATGGAATCAGAAAATCCGGCAGTTCCCGGTGAAGTATAGTGGTTCAGTTGTCAAGACAAAAATTTAAGCATTTTATAATGAACTGATATATGTAACTGGGTAGGGGAGAAAATCCCCCCTTAGGCTGCATGATTATTCAGTAACAGGATTGGATAATAGCAGGATGAGTAGGGTCTCCCGAGGTAAGACACTAATCTTTTGTTCCACAACCTCTTGATTTACAATTTCGGTTTACGTTTACCATTATCCATACCGTTACTGATACCAACTTGTGGTTCGCTACACTTGGCGGTAAATACCCGTGACTGGACTTGCCCCAGTAAGATTAGTGCCATGCTCGGCACACAAAAAAAAGGCTCCGGTCATTGTGACCGGAGTCTTTCTTTATATTTACTGAGCAGTTTCTGGCTAGCAATTTCACGCACTAAATCAACACAATCTGTCATAGACGTTGTAGAAGTTGTATGCTATATTGATTATATAAGAATAATCCTTTCGATGTACCAGACCACTGATTTGGTACAAGGCAACTCCAACACAAAACCACCATTATTTCCAAGGAGGATTTGAAAGATGAAAAAGAAATTGTTAGCTTTATTACTGGCTTCTTCTATGGCCCTAATGAATGTTGCTCCTGCATATGGTACAGACATTTTTACTGACCCGGATAATGCGACAAACGAAGATGTAATTTCTGTTCCTGAGGAGCTTGATAACAATGGAGAGTTCAATGACACTGAAGATGAGTTTACTTCGGAACAGACAGATGATGATTTCTTTTCGGACGAAAAGGAAATGCCTTCTGTTCAGGAGGGGGACATGTTGGTTGCAAATGCAGGTCAGGGAATAACAGCTGGTACTTCCACATATTCCTCAAAGTCTTCCTTTGGCCGGAGAAAGGCTCTTTCTCAGCTTCAGGGTATGGGAATCAACAGTGGATCTTACAGCTGGAACTGGGCAAATCCTGAATATACTTCTTATTATACAGATGAGGCAGGAAATCTTCATATTGTTGCCTGGAAAGATCAGACTTTATATGATGCTGTCTGCAATTCCGATCTTAATGTTACCAATGTAACAACAGTAAAGCTTCCGCTTCCATTGTGGGGAGGGTTCTACGCTGCACCCGATGGGAATTTTTATGTTGCAGTAGGACAGAAAAATCTGAATGAAGACAACAGCATAACTGCTGTCCGAATCCTTAAATACAGCCGTGCCTGGAAACTGCTTGGTGCAACGGACATTGGCGGCGGATACACAAATATGTTTGAAGGAATCTACATTCCTTTTGACGCTGCTTCCCTGCGCATGACCCAGATCGGTTCTACCCTGATCGTCCATACAGGACGGGAAATGTATGGAATGGAAGGAATACACCATCAGAGTGATATCACTTTTGTCATCAACACTCAGGATATGACGCTTATTAATTCAGATATGCCCTATTGCAGCCATTCCTTTAACCAGTTTGTTGTAAATGACGGCTCTCAAGTGTATTTTCTGGATCATGGGGATGCTTATTACAGGGGTTTGATCCTGTCCTCCTTCTCCGCATATTCCGGCGGATATATCGCTCAGGATCGTGCGGTAAATATCTTTCCTTTTATGGGGGCTACAGGTGATAATTATACCGGATGCGAGGTAACCGGATTTTCTCTGGCAGGAAATAATCTGATCACAGTAGGCAAGTCTGTTCCCCATGGTTTTGCTGTAAATGGACAGACCGGATATGAGAATTTTAACAAAAATATCTTTATGATAATCACAGATAAGAACAGTATGGCTTCCAGATTTATCTGGCTCACTCAGTATTCACCGTCAGGAGCAGAAATAACTCTGACAGAACCAAAACTTATCCCCGTAGGAAATAATCAGTACGCAGTCCTTTTCTCAGAGGAAACCTCCAACCAGAGCGTTCTGCATTATCTCCTTATGGATATGTCCGGAAACGTAATATTATCCAAGTTATATAAGAATGTAACGATCCAGACGGATTCACAGCCGATCTTATGGGGACGTAATATTGTATGGGTATCCGGAAATTATGATAATGGCAACTATGACAGTTCCCGCACATACCTGTATGAAATCCCCGTAGTGACAACTCCACTTAACGGAATTGCTCTGAACCAGACAAATCTGACAATTGACGAGGGAAATACACAAAAACTCACACCTTCCTTTACACCATCTAACTCTGATGATGTAAAAGACGTGGTCTGGACAAGCAGTAATCCTGGGATTGCGTCTGTCTCAGAGGATGGAACCATTCAGGGGAATGGTTATGGTCAGGCAGTAATCACTGCTTCTGCCGGAGATTTTCAGGCCCAGTGTCAGGTGACGGTAAAGGTATCTGAGAACAACACACCACTGACAAAACCTGTGCTGAAACTTTCCCAGAAATCTGCAGATCAAATACATTTAACCTGGAAAAAGGTTCCGGGTGCCAAAGGATACCAGATTTATTGCAAAACAGATTCCCAGTCTTCTTATAAGCGGATAAAAACCCTGAAAACAGGAGCTGTCAGTTTCGATGCTGCTGTAGTACCGGACGTAACTTATTCATTTAAAGTCCGTGCTTATGGAACCAACGCAAGTGGAAAAAACAAATATTCTAAATTTTCAGCGGTGAAATCAAGAAAAGCTGCTGTCCCGGCTCCATCTAAGGTTTCATGTAAAATGAGTAACGGTGGTACAGAGGTTTCCTGGACAAAAGTAGCCGGTGCTTCCGGATATGTGATTTACCGCAATGGTTCCGCTGCCAAAACAGTGAAGTCCTCTGTCTCAACCTGGAAAGACACAAAAGCTTATGATTCCCAGACAGGCATGTACTGGGTTTATAACTATTATGTAAAAGCTTTTAAGACAGTAAACGGTAAGCGAATATACAGTAAGCCCACAAAAACGATAAATCTTTACTCGTAAATTATAAAACTACAAAAAGCACTATCACTTTGGTAAATAAAGTATAAAACAGGGCAGTCTCATCGGCAAAATCTTTGCCGGGAGGCTGCCCTGAATATTTGTCTTATTTCACTTCTACTAATTCAATCTTAAAGTTAAGTTCTTTTCCAGCCATTTCGTGGTTTGCATCAAATGTGATATTTTTCTCATCTTTAGCTGTTACTTTAACAGGGAATGGCTGACCGAACTGGTTTGACAGGTATACCTGCTGGCCAACTGTCAGGTCTTCGGAACCTGGAAGCTGGGCGATTTCCATAGTGAAGATAGCGTTTGGATCTGCCATACCGTATGCTTCTTCAGGCATAAGGTGAACATCAATGATCTGACCAACTTCCATGTCAGCTACAGCAGCATCAAACCCTCTGATCATCTGGCCTGCACCGCAGATGAATTCCAGCGGTTCGCCACGGTCGTAAGAAGAATCAAACTGTGTTCCGTCATTGAAAGTTCCTCTGTAATGTGTGCGGCAGGTTTTTCCTACATTGCGTCCTGTAAGCTGTGGCTGTGTTCCGCCACATCCACCGCAGCCGCCACCGCAGCTGTCTCCACAGGAGTGTCCCTCCTCATGGCTGCCGCAGGAATGACCTTCTTCATGATGGTGATGGTCGCAGTTAGCTCCGGAAGATACTAATTCGCCTTTTAAATAGCTTTCAACTGCCTTGTCGGTATTTCCCTGAGCTCCGGCGCATAATTCAATTCCTGCCTCTGTGAGAGCTGTCTGAGCACCGCCGCCGATACCACCGCAGATCAGAACATCTACACCCTGTTCAGCAAGCAGACCTGCAAGTGCACCATGTCCTGTACCGTTAGAACCGATAACTTCACTGGAAATTACTTTGTTGTCTTCCACTTCATAAACTTTAAAAGACTCTGTTTTTCCAAAATGCTGAAAAATCTCTCCATTATCGTATGTTACTGCAATTTTCATTTGAAAAATCCTCCAAATTATTTTTTATACCTATTCAGTCCAGTATAAACTGTCTGCGACATAAAAGCAAGGCTATTTGATCAGGTAATTCTCAATTCCATTTGCAATTCCCCGTACCATTTTTTTCTGATAAGAACTCTGCTGCATGCGACGGTCTTCGGAGGGATTGCTCATATATCCCATTTCGATAATCGTTGTCGGAACTTTACTCCAGTTATTTCCGGTCATAGAGTCCGTTTCCCAGACATATTCTTTTCTGCATCCTGTAGCTGCCACATATGCATTGAGTACAGCCTCAGAGAGAGCTTTGTTTTTTCTGTACATAGATGAAATATAAGGACTGTTTCTGGTTGTACAGATAGTCAGTGCTCCACTGATAGAGGAATTATCACTTCCATTGGCATGGATACGGATATACGCATCTGCATTTGCCTTATTTGCCACTTTTGCGCGGTCAATACAACTGAGAGCTACTTTACTGTTGGTTCGGGTCATTATTACCTTAAACCCTCTTTTCTGAAGAAGAGTTCTTAACTGGAGACCGATATTCAGGTTAAGTTTATATTCCTCCACACCTGTAGCAACACCCTGAGTTCCGGAAGTATCTTTCTCCTTTAATTGACCGGAACCAGGACCAAGGGGCTCATAACCGCCGGCAACGACAGCGGAATGCCCCGGATCCAGTACAACAACAGGAGTCCAGACCCCCTTACTGTTAATCTTTCGTCCATTTACAGTCTGATTGATACGCATTCTTCCGGTCTGTTTGCCAAAATACCTGAAACGGTTATGAATACAATGCCACCCTGTAAGCATGGTACCGTCTACTGCAAAACAGTAATAATACTTACCGATTTTGTGCAGGTCTGTCAGCTTTTTGCCATTTTTATAATAATATTTTTTTCCACCAGAGGTTTTCCAGCCGGTAAAAGTGCTATTGACGGATGCTGCCTGGACCTCTGTAAAATCTACAACAGGCAACGCTGTGATCAGGAGAAGAATACATAAGAGCCAGATAAAACATGATTTTCTTTTCTTCATACATAACTTCCTTTCATATAGAGATATTTTAAGTAATGGTCTGTATGTTGATTATACCATAGGATTATCCGGGAATGTGGAAAAAACTCCTAAAAAGAAAGACTCCGGTCGCAATGACCGGAGCCCTCTTTTTAGGAATCTGTATTATTTACCCAAATAGATTATTTAACAGTAGCCTTTTTCAGGTTTGACCATGAGCTGAATACCTTGCTTCCATCTTCAGATGTTCTGTTGAATGCATGCATTCCAACTACCCATGTGCCCTTTGGTACATTCTTGAATGTAGCTGTTACTGTACCTTCTTTAAGGTTCAGTACTTTGTGATCGCCATAGTGATACGGACGTGTCTCACCGTTTTCTTTCTTGGAGGATGTTCCAAGAACTACATCATAACCAGTTGCGTTAGCAGCTGCTTTATATGTTACTTTGATTGTAGATCCGCTTACTTTGACATCTGTGATAACCGGAGCATCTGGTGTGATTGCTGTTACAGAGAATGGATAAGCATTAGACCATTCGCCAAATACTTTCTTACCATTTTCATCACGTTTCCAAGCGTGGCAGTATGCATAGTAAACACCTTTATCTACATATTTGAATGTAGTAGAAGTCTGTACCTGGTTTTTGCTGATAGATGTATAGTTCTTATTTGTGATGCAGTCACGATCTGTAGAAATTACATAATCATAACCTGTAGCATTATCAACATCCTCAGAAAGAACTACAGTTGCTTTGTTACCAACAACCTTAACATCGGAGATAACCGGAGCACCAACTGTTGCAACATCAACATCCTGTACTTTAGAACCTGTGTAGTATTTGCTGTCAGCTTTAGCTGTAACAGTTACTTTCTTTCCATCTTCACTGAATGCTACATCATATTCGCTGGATGGAACAACTACAGTACCGTTCATAACAGTAACTTTCTTGCTTTCAGAATCTACAGAGATTGTAGTATTTGCAAGATCTTTCTTTGTTACATTCCATGCAAGGCTCTTGCTGATAGTTAATTTTGTATTAGCTGCATCAGTAGTTGTATAAGCGCCATTACCTGTAATTGTAACATCTGCCTGTGTATATTTGCCAATCTTTGTTACTTCTGTTGTTACGGTGTAGTCCTTGCCCTGAACAAGTCTTTCTTTAGTTCCAGGTTTAACAACAACTACTTCCGGCTCAACTGCAAGACCGCCAGCATATTCAACATCAGAGATCTTCTGGATCCAATCTGTAGAAATAATGCCTTCGCCTTCAATATAGTATGTCATGGAAGCGATAGCTTTCTTCTTTCCGTCTTTATCAACCTTAGCATAATTTCCAAGGCCATAAGCAACAACTGTAGCTACACCTGCATTAACATTATCAGTATATACTAATTCGTAATCTTTGCCCTCTGTAAGGACTTTACCATCTTTATCATTTTTAAGAACATATTTTGTCTTAAAGGAGTCAATGGTAATTGCAGATCCTGTATAATATGCACCTGTCTCTTTAACTGCAAGTGGATTCTTAGGATCAGCTGCTTTACCACCAAGTTTGGATTCAAAATGTCCGCTTAACTGATTTGGAGTAACTTTAAATGTTCCGGTATATTCACCTTCAACATTTTTGCTTCCTGCTACTGCTTTGATAGTGAAGCTGTAAGAACCAACTTCTACAGCGTTCTCATCATAAGTAATTGTGTAATCACCAGTCTTGGTAACTGGGTTATATGGTGTTAAAACCTTGTTTCCAATTTTAACTGTTGCAACGTTTGGTTTCTGAGCAGTTCCGATGTATTCAACATCATAATCTGCTTTGCCAGCAGCGTTCAGTACAGTTGCATTAGCAAGATTTGCTTTTGCAATTGTATAGTCAACAGTAAGTGTTCCTGTATAATTGCCAATACCTTTAATTGTTACATGAGCAACACCTGCGTTTGTACCAGTTTTGCTTACGATAGTGTAGTCAACGCCCTCAACTAATGTTGTGTTGCCATCTTTAACAACTAACTTAGGCTCAATCTTCTCGCCAGTGTATACATAGCTTCCCTCTACAGTTCCTGTGCATTTGGAGATATCCTTTGCAACAACTGTGGAAGAAATATTCTTGTATGCATATCCTTCGCCGTTAACATTGCCACCCTTGATAATGTAGTTTTTGTTATTGAATACTACAACACCAGTAGCTGTATCGCCAATTCCCTTAGTTGCTTTTTTCTCTGTTGTTACAGTGTAGTCAGCTGCAGGAACTTCTTTAGAACCAACAACAACTTTAGCAACTACATCATAGCTGTTCTGTCCAACAACAACTTCGATATTCTGTCCTTCTACTGTAGCTTCTGCCTGAGCAATATCAAATGTGTAGCTGATCTTTCCTGAATAGCTTCCTTTGAATGTCAGTGTGATAGTTGCAGACTTCTTGCTTACAACTTTAGAATCTGTGTTATCAGTATAAGTAAGATCATAGTCAGTTCCCAGAACAAGTTTCTGATCTGCTACAGTTGCAGATTTTGCAAGTACCAGGTTAGAGAAAATGTCTTTTAATGGTTCGATTGCGGAACCTGTATATGCCTGATTAGCTAAAGCCTTTGTAACTTCTGCTTCTAAACCTGCATCTGCAAGAGAAGTCTTTTTAGCAAAAGTAGTTGTGCCAATCTTTGTACCAGCCGCTACAGCTACATCTGCTTTAGTAACAGTTGCATTAACTACATTAAATGATGTAGAGAACTCACCTACAATATTTGTATCCTTAGGATTTGTAACTTTCAGAGTTACTTTACCTGTTCCGACAGTTTTATTATCGCTTGTAACAATAGTTACACCAGCCGGGATAACTTTGTTATATGCAAGAACAGCTCCTGTAGATTTATCTGTAAAAGTGATATCATCAGCCTCTACATTTACATTAGTTTTCTTATCATTAACATTTACTGTATATTTTTCACCTAACTTGCTTAAGTCAAGAGCACTTACTGTATAAGAACCGGAAACGCACTCTGCAGGTACAACACCAGCAACAAAGTTATTAACGACATTACCTGCGTTAGCTTTTAATGTTACTGTTACATTATCTTTTGTATAAGAACCAACAGCTCCACTTGTAACTGCAACATCATATAAAGATGCCGGAATAACAGCTCCTGAAAGTTTATCTGTTACAACAACAGTTGGTTTTGTGTCGCCATTGTATGTAGCATTACCGGAAATAGCAACAGATAAGTTGTCTTTATTTGGAGTTGCAGGATCAATTCTATATTTATAAAATGCATCATTATTAGTAAGAGTTCCGGTAAATCCTTCTTCGTCATTACCTTCGGCATATACCTGATATTCTCCTACATTCTTAGCCTCTGCTTCATCAACAAATTTAACAATACAAGATGCTTTTTCTCCAGCTGAATTTTTAACTTCAATAAGTGGGACCTGAATATTTCCATTGTAAATGCCAGACAGACTACTAACAAATACATTCCAACTGCCATCTTCGATGGAAACAGGATTTACGGCTGCAGTCATTTCATATACTGCTTCTTTCTCATCAGCAACATAAACTTTAACAGTAACCTGTTTGCTGTTTTTGTATGCATCGAGTCCAACGTTAACACTGCTTAATGCAGCTGCGATATTTCCATTACTTACAGCTTTGGTTGTAAGAAGATCAGAACCACTATAAACTTCAACAGTAGTTGCCTTCACTGCTACACCATTTTTATCAGAAATTACAAATTTTGCATCTTTTGCATCAACACCTGCTTTAGGTCCGAAAACAAGTCCTGTTGCCCAGTCACCTGCTTTTAATTCTTCGTTTGTATCTACAGAATAACCTTCTACTGCCTGTGCAGTTGAAACATCAGTAGTATCATCAACAACAGGTGCTTCTGTATCAGTGAAGTCGCTTGTTGCGGCTTCGGATGTAACTGCTGCAGTGTCAGAACCGTCACTAAATTCAGCAGCCCAAACCGGCACGTTAGAGGTTGCCAGCATTGCAACGACGAGAGACATACTTAAGGTTTTCTTAGCCATGCCTTTCTTCGTGTTTTTAATCTTTGTCATGATTATAGTTCCCCTTTCCTTAATATAACTATTTCTTTTGGGTAAAGATTCCTAGACATAATCTGTCTGTTATGGTTAATAATAGTGCTTTCACCACTTTTTGTCAAGTGTAATGCTCAAGAATTTTACGATTTTTTTAAATTTCATACACTTCAAAAGCATTTATTTTCCTTGATTTTTCATGCTAAAAATCTATAATTTGTTACAAATGTGGTGAGTTGTTCGTTCTAATCACAAGATGATGTATCAACCCCTGTATGGTCAGATGGCAGAGAACCATCTATAATTCTCTGCCATTCTCTCATCTTATAACTGTTGTTCTTTCTTTATTCTTTCAATCTGCTCAATCGGCATCTGTGTATCTGCAGCGATTTCTTCCAATGTACTTTTGCCTCTTTTCAGCATACAGATTACTATTTTTTCTTTCGTCTCTGTTTTTACTTCTTCTTTTACTTCTTCCTTTACTTCTTCTTTTACTTCCGCTTTTACTTCTTCTTTCACGTCTTGCCTTATTTCATTTATCAGCTTATCTGTTTTCAGCTCTAATACTTCTCCGCCCATGGCTCGGTCAACTCCCTTCTTTGTTTTTTCTGAATCTGAGAAAATGTAGTCTGCAATTTTTATGATTACTTCCACAAGGTAACGATGCAGTGCTTCTTTTCCGTTGTGAATTAAAAACTTTATCCTCACACGACTGAAGTCGCGTGCTTCCAGACGCTTTAGGCGTCAGACTAAATATCGGCGGATACGCCTGTAACTTAGGCCAGCGCAGTTATGCGCATTTTTCCATGCCAGATATGGCAGGTTCCCACATTGCAGGTAGTCCGCTGTATATCTGCCTGCATTTATGCTGCCTTTAAGATTTCCATTTGTAAATGAAGTTCTTTCAGATCTGCATAAACACATGAGGTTCTACGCTTTACCGAAGGGACTTTTGCCTCCAGCAAAGACCTTTCCGTTACCGGAAGGGGTTTTAAAAGTTCTCTGATAAAATATCTTGCTCCGATATTATACGATGCCGACAGGTCACAGTTATATCTTTTTCCTGTCTGGAATACACAAAGACTGTGATTTTTCGGGTCACGGGACACACTTCCGGAGCCATCGTATGCAAGCCTGCTCGTATTCCATGCGCAGACTCTGGATACCCGCATTCCTTTTCTGTGTGCCTGATGCTCACAGCGTTTCTGGATATCCCGTTTTCTCCACAGATGCAGTTTCTGTTTTTTCTTTCCGGATATCTTTCCCTGCATTTCCAGATACTCGAATACGATCACATCTGCATGGTTCTCTTCTGCATTTTTTACGATCGCACCTGCAATTTTTCTTCCCAGCTCTATGTTCAGGCGTTTCGTATATGCCCATCTTCCCCGTGACTGCGCAGAGCTGTGTTCCCTCTGGAATCTTCGGATTCGGCCCAGTGTGCGGTACATCCGGTCTTTTTCACTGGGATGATTGATAAATTTTCTCCCCAGGACAGTTCCGTCTGCCCGCATAATGGTACAGACCGCATCGGTATTGATTCCCAAGTCCACACTACAGATGATCTGTTCTTTTACCGGTGTCTTCGTAAGTGTCACTTCTTCCGTATAAGAAAAACGCAGGAAATATTTATGGTGCCTTTTCTCCAGTGTCGGGGCTGATGCCTTTTTCCCCGACCAGTTCCTGCGCAGATATTCCATATCTGTGTGATTTAAACGCACACAAAACCATTTCCAGTCATGACCATCATACAGTTTCAGGTATGCTTCGTCTTTTCCTTCTTTTTCCTCTCTGTACATGACATCACGATAAAAAACAGGCATGGCATGATTCTCATACGCCAGTCTGGGTTTCCCTGCTTTTTCTCCTGACTTTTCCCACAGATCCATCCGTGTTTCGTAAGAAGATACACTTCCCAATGCATGCTGGATTGCGGCTCGCCTCAGGTAGGACGGCATCTTCGGAAAGCGAAGATCAAAATCAAAGCGTGCAGGATTCTTTTTTGTAGTATGCACCAGATGCTCTGCAGCATTAAACCGCCTTTTGGCATCCGGTATCTCTGCCAGTTCTTCCCACACCTGCTCATATATTTCTGTCAGGTAACAGACCGCAGACCGGTAGATTTCCAGTGTCTGGCGGACTGGGATATTCTGTTTTCGTAATTCTACGCCATAGCTGGATACGGTCTGCATCTCTTTTCCTCCAACAAATCATTTCTTCTGTCAGGCTTTTTTCTTTTCTTTTTCCTTTTGTCCTTCGATGTAGGCAAGCACCTGGTCTCTGCTCCTGTCACTGACCGTTATGGCACAGTAAGACGGATTCCACAGATGCCCACCCCACAGTTCCTTTTTTAACTCCGGATACGCAAGAAACATCTGGCGTGCAAGATTTCCTTTCATGATCTTGATCATATCTGAAATATAAAACTGAGGTTTACAGTCCACAAGCAGATGGATATGATCCGGCATCACCTCCATTGCCAGGATCTGAAATTTATATTCTTCTGCAAGATTCTGTAACATTTCTTTGCATTCTGTATCGATTCCGTTTTTTAAAACCTTTTTTCTGTATTTTGTACACCAGACAAGATGATACTGCAAGGAATAGACATATCCCCTACCATATGAAAGTTTGTTTTTATCTATATTAAATATATCTTTTTCCATATAAATATTATACCATATGTATTGGTTTATGTAAACATTTGTTCTGTTGTTTAGTAAAAAAATTTGCGCGTCTAACTCATCACTGAAAGTAACGAGAATGCGACACGCAGTTATTCAAGCAGACTTTCTTCCAGTCTTCTGGATATTGTCACATATTCATCCAGCAATTTCTGAAGTTTTTCTGGATCTTTCTCTATATCTTCTCTGCTTTTTTCATATCTCATCACATAAAATGGCAGGAAAAAGAGTAGTTTCTTCTGAAAGATTACATCCTGTGTATATCTTTCTATGTAAATAGCCGGCAACTCATATTTTATTACCCGCCCATCCGGCATGATAATATCCATTCCAAGAGTATCTTTTCTGCCTTTTCCACGTAAATATAATACACAGGAATGAGGAAAATATATTTTGTACCGTCCATTCTCAATCTGCTTTGTTTCCAGACTGACAGCAAAATCATATTCTATCATTCGGATTACCATTTCTGCATCTCCGGTACTCTGACATTCTATATGATAGATCTTGTCTGCTATTTTTAACCGGGAATCTGTAATCTTTTCTCCGTTCTTTGTCTGGTGTTCGTTTCTCTGCTGCTCAACTGCTATATCTGCGGGATAATTTGTGCCAAATACCTCGTTGATCAGTGGAACCACAAGCTCTGGCATTTTCTCCAGCATTGTTCTGAAAACATTATCAAATATGGTGTTATTTGCCATCTGATACACCTTTCCTGGCTGTTAGTTATCGTTCGCTTTTGTATTTTGATTATGTTTTCGGACGTATTCTTATTTCCAGATGCTTCGCATCTATGAAATTTTATCTTTTGTGCAAAGTGTTTTTGTTTTCGATCACCCTCTTTGCACTCTGTTTTGTATTTTCTATTGTAACAGATGCCTTCTCATTTTTCCAGTCAAATCTATGTTTTCAAGAACTTTTTGTTCCTTTATATTATATGTCTGTACGCAAAATTTTCCCGCACAAATGAATTAATGTATTATGTCACTACTGTAGCAAAAAGCCCCTGCAATACAGTCCTGATAACTGTACTGCCAGGGGCTTTATTTTTATTCAGAAGCAATTACTTCTATAAATATAGCGTATTATTTCTTTCTGACAATAACCTTATCCAGATGCCAGATATCATCTACATATTCCTGGATGGTTCTGTCGGATGTGAACTTGCCGCTGCATGCTGTGTTAAGGAGTGCTTTCTTAGCCCAGCCTTTTTCGTCTCTGTATGCTGCTTCTACGCGTTTCTGTGCGTCTGCATAGGAACGGAAGTCTGCGAGGATGAAGTAGCGGTCTGCTCTGTCTGTGTTCTTTGTATTGAGAAGTGAATCGTACAGGTCACGGAAGAGTTCTGTATCATTGGAGAAGGTTCCGTTGATGAGCTGCATCAGTACCTGACGGATTTCTTCGTCTGTGTTGTAGATCACGTTTGGATCGTATCCGCCGTTGTTTTCGTAGTTGATTACTTCGTCGGAGCTTAAACCGAAGATGAATGCGTTTTCTGCGCCAACTTCTTCTACGATCTCTACGTTGGCACCGTCCATTGTTCCAAGTGTAGGAGCACCGTTGAGCATGAACTTCATGTTACCTGTACCGGATGCTTCTTTACTTGCTGTGGAGATCTGCTCGGAAACGTCTGCTGCTGCGAAGATCCACTCAGCGTTGGATACTCTGTAGTTTTCGATGAATACAACTTTGATCTTGCCGTTGATGGAAGCGTCGTTGTTTACTACATCTGCTACGGAGTTGATGAGTTTGATGATCTTCTTGGCTGTTGCGTAACCTGCGGATGCTTTTGCACCGAAGATGAATGTTCTTGGATAGAATTCCATTTCCGGATGCATCTTGATCTGGTTGTACAGATAGATAACATGCAGGATGTTCAGGAGCTGACGTTTGTACTCGTGAAGTCTCTTAACCTGTACATCGAAGATGGAGTGCGGGTCTACTTCTACGCCATTGTGCTCAAGGATGTATTTAGCCAGACGCTCTTTGTTCTTGAACTTAATGTTCATGAATTCCTGGAGTGCTTTCTCATCATCAGCATAAACTGCAAGTTTCTTTAACTGCGGAAGGTCTGTGACCCAGTCCGGTCCGATATGCTCTGTGATCCAGTCTGCAAGGAGTGGGTTTGCGTGGAGCAGGAAACGTCTCTGAGTGATACCGTTTGTCTTGTTGTTGAATTTCTCAGGCATCATTTCATAGAAGTCTTTTAATTCCTGATTCTTCAGGATCTCTGTATGAAGGCGTGCAACACCGTTTACAGAGTAGCCTGCTGCGATTGCAAGGTGAGCCATCTTAACCTGTCCGTCATAGATGATTGCCATCTTTTTGATCTTCTCATAATTTCCCGGATATTTTGCCTGGATAGCGAGAATGAAACGACGGTTGATCTCTTCGATGATCTGGTATACACGCGGAAGCAGTCTGGAGAAGAGCTCGATCGGCCATTTCTCAAGTGCTTCGGACATGATAGTATGGTTTGTGTAAGCAACAGATTTTCTTGTTACTTCCCATGCTTCATCCCATCCGAGTCCTTCTTCGTCCATGAGGATACGCATTAACTCTGCTACTGCTACAGTCGGATGTGTATCGTTCATCTGGAATGTTACTTTTTCATATAATTTATGGATATCGTCATGTTTCTTTTTGTATTTGGCAATTGCTGCCTGGAGGCTTGCAGATACAAAGAAGTACTGCTGTTTCAGTCTCAGCTCTTTACCTGCATAGTGGTTGTCGTTCGGGTAAAGGACTTCTACGATATTGCGGGCAAGGTTCTCCTGCTCTACTGCTTTCTTGTAATCACCTTTGTCAAAGGAATCAAGCTCGAAGTCTACGATCGGCTCTGCATCCCAGATACGAAGTGTGTTTACTACATCATTGTCATATCCTGTGATCGGCATATCATAAGGAATGGCTTTTACAGCCTGATATCCTTCGTGGATAAATTTGTTTCCGCCCTTTTCAGGATCGTACTCTACTCTTACATATCCGCCGAAGTGTACTTCCTTGGCATATTCCGGACGACGCAGTTCGAATGGATAGCCGTTCTTTAACCAGTTATCCGGTACCTCGATCTGATAACCGTTCTGGATTTTCTGTTTGAACATTCCGTAGTGGTAACGGATTCCGCAGCCATATGCTGCGTAATTTAAAGTTGCGAGAGAATCAAGGAAGCATGCAGCCAGTCTTCCCAGACCACCGTTTCCAAGTGCCGGATCCGGTTCCTGATCTTCAATACAGTTAAGATCAAATCCCAGCTCTTCGAGAGCTTCTTTTACTTCACCGTAAGCGCAAAGGTTGATCAGGTTGTTTCCGAGAGCACGTCCCATCAGGAATTCCATGGACATATAGTATACGATCTTCGGATCCTGTTCGTCATAAGCTTTCTGTGTTGCAAGCCAGTTATCAATGATAACGTCTTTTACAGAGTAGCTTACTGCCTGGAAAATCTGCTCCTGTGTAGCTTCTTCAATTGTTTTTCGATAGAGGAATTTTACGTTGTCTTTTACGCTTTTCTTGAATGCCTCTTTCTTGAACATTTCGTTTGTCATTTCATACCTCCCGTAATGGTTTCACTGTTCACTTTATTCTCAGCAATACACCTTGCGGATATTGCCGGTGAACCTCTTCATTCCGTCAACTCTTCTGTTTTCTCATATCAGAGAAATTGGGGGCAAAGAATCTCCGCCTCCAATTTCCTCTCTGAAATCAGACTGTCAAAGATAATGATACTCTTTTTTCGACAGTCTGTCATGTGTAATAATTGCCGAATTTTATAACGTTTTTTTGTTATCGTGCATTGCGAAAGTAGTATATTTCCTGTGAAATACCTGTAACTTATCAGTACCTTGTCAGTAATTGACCGAATGTTGTCAATTACAGTTTCTTAACACCCATAGTTACTGCTTCTTTGTTGATGTTCCACTCTTTCACATAACCATCGGTCTCGCCAAGTACCATTTCGTCTGCAAGTACTTCTGACTTGATCTCATCTTCGTGTGCTTTCATGACATCCTGAATCTTGTCGTTTCCGTGAGCGTATACTACGATCTTGTCCATAACTTCGAAGCCGGCTTCCTTACGCATGGTCTGGATCTTGCTGATGATCTCACGTACGAATCCCTCTTCGATCAGTTCAGGTGTCAGGTTTGTATCAAGGACTACGGATGTTTCACCGTCAGATTCGGATACATAGCCTTCTGTCTGTGCTGTTTCAATAAGAAGGTCTTCTTCTGTAAGCTCTACATCGTTTCCGTTGATATCCAGTTTCAGGACACCGTTGGTTCTCAGTTCGTTCATTGCTGCTGTTCCATTGATGTCTGTGAGAGCCTGTCTGATTCCTCCAAGGAGTTTACCGTATTTCGGTCCTACTGTACGAAGCTGCGGTTTGAAGCTGTAGGAGATAAAGGATTCTACATCATCTGCGAATTTTACTTCTTTGACATTCAGTTCATCTGCGATGATGTCAGTGTAGAATTCACTCATTTTCTTCTCAGCTTTTACATACATGGTTCCGATCGGCTGACGGTTCTTGATGTTTGCTGTATTTCTGCAGGCACGTCCCAGAACTACGATCTCCAGAAGCTCTTTCATGTCTGCTTCCAGATCTTTGTCGATCCATGCTTCGTTTACAGTTGGGAAGTCGCAGAGATGGATACTCTCCGGAGCATCTTTATCCACGCTTCTTACCAGGTTCTGATAGATGTCTTCTGTCATGAACGGGATCATCGGAGCTGCTGTCTTGGCGATGGTTACCAGTGCATGGTACAGAGTCATGTAAGCATTGATCTTATCCTGCTCCATTCCCTTTGCCCAGAAA
>ERZ827516.1783-NODE-1783-length-17908-cov-3.362908_pt1 | contig 17908 bp, 9 predicted proteins | sample MGYA00519703_ERZ827516 | MGnify/ENA primary metagenome ERZ827516 (study PRJEB31778, sample SAMEA3449337) | human gut metagenome | biome: human gut; feature: human-associated habitat; material: faeces | place: United Kingdom | collected 2010/2012 ...
GCCCGCTTGTTCGGCCTTGAGGATCGCCTCCTCCTCGGCATGGTTGTCGGGGGCCGTCTCGCGGCTGTAGCCCGTGAATACCTGCCCGTCGCGCGTGACGAGTACCGCTCCGACCGAATAGGCCTTGTCGGACGGGGGGCACTTTAAGGACAGGCCAATTGCCTGAAGGAGCCGGGTCCGATCGGTCGCCTGCTGCCCCAAGGCGTAGTCCGTGACGGTCATGTCGCCTACCTTTTTTACGTCCAGTACGGTCATGCGGCGGTCTTTGTCGAACGGAAACTTCGCCCCGATCGTCATTCGGGGGGCCGACGGCTCTCCGACGAAGAACGGGGCTACGGCGACACGCAGGTAATCGATCCGATTTGCTGACAAAAACAGGGTCAGCACCCTACTCCCTCCCTCGATAAAAAGCCGTTCGATTCCTTTCCGACCGAGTTCTCCGATCAGGTAGTCCGCTGTCAGACAGTCGCTTCCCGCATGGATGACGGTCGCTACGCGGCTCAGTGCCGCGGTGCGGTCCTGCGGCGCGCAAAGGCCTACGAAAACGATTTTTTCTCCGTCGCCTTCCGTAAAAAAGCGGGAGGTCGGGTCCAGATCGGCGTTACGGCTGAGCGTGACCTTGACCGGATCGGCCGGCAGTCCCCGTTCGGCCCTGAGCTCGCGCAGCCTTTCGTCGCGGATGACTAGAGCCGGATTGTCGCGACGAATGGTTTCGGCGCCGACCAGAATCGCGTCGCTTTCGGCGCGGAGACTGCGGACTTCTTCCCAGTCGGCCGCGTGCGACAGGACGAGCCGACGGTCCGATAGGTCGTCTATATAGCCGTCGACGCTGACGGCGACGGAAGCCTGAACGATCATATTCCGGATAGTTTTTCGACAGACAAAGTACGCTCGATTTTTCGATATACGCAAATATCGCTATTTTCGCACGATGACATGCGAAATCGGCGGTATGGGCGGAAATATTTTTTCTGAAATTCCGTTATCCATGCAACGAATTACGAACCCCTTTCATCTATAGCTACGGATGAGCGATACGACTGGAACCCGTGACGGAAGAAGAACTGATAAGGCGTTGCAGTAGGAATGACCGGACGGCGCAGCAGAAGCTGTATGAAAAATACGCTCCGAAGATGTACGGCGTGTGTTTCCGCTATGTGTGCCATCGCGAGATCGCTCAGGATCTGCTGCACGACGGCTTTATCACCGTTTTCTCCAAAATCGGGGATTTCCGGGGCGAGGGATCGCTGGAAGGATGGATCAGACGGATTTTCGTCAATACGGCCTTGGGGTATCTGCGCAAGAAAAACGTGCTGCAGGGCAGTGAGCAGATCGATGCGCTCAGGCAGGTCGAAGGAACCGAAGCATCGGCCGTGGAACGTATGGAGACCGCCGAGCTGCTGCGATGTATCGGCAAACTGCCCGACGGATACCGCGCGGTGCTGAACCTGTTTGCCGTCGAAGGATACTCTCACCGCGAGATTGCCGAGATGCTCGGCGTGAGCGAAGGCACTTCGCGCTCGCAATATCTGAGGGCCAAGGGATGTCTGCTCAAAATACTGAAAGAAGAGGAGGTGATCTGAGATGAAAAGGGATTCGTTGGATGAAGCATTGAGGCGCAAGCTGCACGACGCGGAGGCGGGATTGCCCGTTCCGCCATGGGCGGAGATGCAGCGCCGCATGCAACTGCATGCGAATGCGCATCCTGCCGAGCGTGTCCCTCTGTTCCGTTCGTGGAGCCGTTATGCCGCCGCCGCAGTCGTCCTGCTCGGCATCGGGTTGGGCGTTTGGCGGGTTCAGCGCACGCACTCGTGGGGTGAGAAATCTATGGCCGAAACGGTGGCGCTGCCGCTTCCCGTTTCCGGTAGCGATTCCGCCTCGAGGACGGCTCCTGCTTTCAACGATACGGCTCTGAACCGAATCATGAAGTCGGCCAGGTCGGTCCGACTGATCGATCCCCGTTCGAAAGCGTCGACTGCGCTCCTCGCCAGTCTGAGCGACGGCGCAGGTGCCCCGTCCGGCAATTCGTCGCCGTCTCGGGATAATACGGACAACGCGTCTGCGACCGGAAGCGATATGTCGTCGCAACCGGATCGGTCCGCAGAGACCGCCCCCAACAGAGAGCTGATAGCCGCTTACGAGCGCAAGTTCGCGCAAACGGATGCGCCTCTCAAGAGGCGAGGCGGCAGGAGCAAGGGTTGGTCCGCCTCTCTGTATGCCAACGCTTCTACGTTTTCAAACGCACTTTCCGCCTCCGGCAGCTCCCCGATGCTGTTGATTCAGAACGCGGGTTTGGCGGATATCGGTTCCATGAGAGTGGAAAGTCCGGTTTTTGAAGACAGCCACATGGATCACAAATTTCCCGTGTCGGTCGGGTTTTCCGTTCACAAGTACCTGACGCCCCGCCTCCATATCGGAACGGGGCTCGTATATACTTATATGAGTTCAAAGGCCGAGATCGAGGGCGCTTTCAATTACCGTTATCGCCAGAGGCTGCACTATCTGGGCATCCCGCTGACGGTCAATTATTCGGTGTTCGACCGGGGACGTTTCGACATCTATTTCTCGGGTGGAGCGATGGCCGAGTTCGCCTTGTCTGCGCGCGGGACGACCGAACTGTACAAGGACCGGGCTTTCGTTTCGTCCGAGACTCGCAAGATCGCGGCCGACGGCGCTTTGTGGTCGGTCAATCTGGGTTTGGGCGTCGGTTTCGATCTGGTGGATCATTTCGGTATTTATGTGGAACCGGCGGTCAGCTATTATTTCGAGAACAAGCGCCAGCCTGCATCCTATCGGACGCAAAATCCTTGGAACGTCAATCTGGGCGTGGGATTCCGCTATAAATTCTGACGTTTCGCCGAGATTTGCCTTGCCTGATGCAACGTTTTGCCCGGGATGCGCATCTTACATAGTGAATTCGGTTTTGTAAAAGCGATTGCGAATGTATCCGAAGTTTCGATTTTATTGAATTATTTATCGCAGGATTTCATTATGAAGCGTATTATGATTAAATTTACAAAATTTTTCACTGCAGCGGCAGTCGTGTCGTTGGTTTTCGCCTCGTGCTTGGACGACAATGACGACGATCGTCTGTACGGCGAGGAATGTTACGGAATGGTCGAGGGAACGGGCAAGAGTTTCAGCGTGAAAACCGACGGGGGAAATACGCTGAACGTAACGGAAAACTTGGACGCGAAGTTTCAGGCGGAGGACGGAATGAGGGTCCGGATGAACTTCACCGTGCTGGAACAGAAGTCGGACAGCGAGTACGACGTGCGGGCCAATGCGATCGGCTCGGTGCTGACCAAGAAACCTGTCCGGTATTCCGAACTGACGCAACAGCAGATAGACAGCATCGGAAACGATCCGATCGAAGTGGGGAGCGCATGGTTCGGAGCAGGGAAATATTTGAACGTGATTTTTTTGATCTGGGGCAGCAATAGCGAGAAGAATCCGCATTATATCAACCTGGCGGTTGACGAGGAAAATTCGACGGACGACCACGTAATCGTGACGTTGAAACATAACGGCTTCGGAGATCCCCGCCTGATGCAGGGGTACGGGCGTGTCAGCTTTGACATTGCCGGGCTGGTGCCTGCCGGAAAAAAGCAGGTGAACGTAACGCTGAAGTGGATAGGCTATGACGGCAGCATGCGCAGCGACTCGGGCGTGTTCGAGTTGAAGGACGAGCAGTCCCCGACGTTCGCCGGTACGGGCGTGCAGTCGCAGGCCGCGAAGGTATTCTATGTACACTGAAACTATTTAAGAAGCTATAGAATATAATTTGTTGGGATTTGATTTGTGAAGGAGAGCGGCGCCGTGAGGTGCCGCTCTCTGATTTCGGACTTCCGCTCCTGTTCGGACTCAGTCCGAGAACAGGGATTGTCCGATATGCGCTCCGGCCGTTATGCGTTTCAACGTATAACGGATAGCGATTTCAATCCGTGGAAACCGGGTCTCCGGTCTCCTGAATTTGCCGATACAATACCCGATTCAAGCGCTGTCTGGGCAATGTAGCGGATATAAAACGAAAATCCGGACTCTGTAATCGAGCCCGGATTTTCGATCGGTTTGCGTCCGGTATTTATTTATTCCGCTCTTGTTTGGACTTCTCCGGCGTTTTTTTCGCCGCGGTCCGGGGCTGTTCGGCGGCCCTCTCGGAACGTTGCCGGTTCAGGTATTGTACGACGGCGTGCTTCGCCGCAGCGATCGTTTCGCGGTTGACTTTCTCGATCACGCTGCCCTGAGCCAGATCGTCGCTGCTGATGTAACCTTCGAGAATCAGCAACTGGACGATCATGTTGTTGATGTTCGTCTCCTCGCTGTATCCGTCGGCAATGTACAGCCTGTCGAGCTTGGCGGCGAACTCCTCGGCGAATTCCGGATAGTTCGGGAAGCTCATCAGTTCCTCGAACGTTTCGCTGAAGCTGCTCAGCTCGATGTTCAGGTTCGGATTGACGAGCAGCGGGCTGAACTCGTGATCGGGAGCTACCGGATGGAAATCGACCAAATTGGAGATGTCGACCCGCTTGTTGCGGTTGTCCATGCGGCGCAGGTCGGCCTTGCGCATGTTTTCCAACTGATACAGGTAGAAATTATAGCGCCACAGTTCCGAACTGTTCATTTCCCCGCCGAAAATGTGGTAATATTTTTCGTTGATCAGACGCTTGACCTTGATTTTGCCCTCGTTGATCTCCGGCTTGTTGACGCGCACTTCCTGAATGAGCTGCTTCAATGCGGCGGCGGCTTTCTGAGGACCGGTGATTTCGCGGCCTTTCTTGCCGATCTCGGTCGACAGTACGCCGCATTGGATATGGCGTGCTCCGCCGCGGCCGTCCTTGCCGCCTCGCAGGCATTCGATCAGCCGGTGTACGGTCTCGACCTGATCCTCTTCGGCGATGAACGGCTGCCCGCCCGGCGTGCTGGCCAGCGCGTCGAAGATCGAGCTGAAGATGCGGCGATCGAGCACGATGTCGGTATACACTTTCTCCGCTTCGTCTTCGTATACGGTCGATGCGGTAAAGCGGTTCTGGATCATGTCGAACGCGACGTCTTCGATCGTGTAGCGGATACCGTCGCGGGTGAAGCTGTGGCCGACGAAGATCATCCGGACGACTTCGGTGACGTCGATCTTATCGAGCAGCTTGTACGAAGAGGCGAGGTAATACTGCCGGTCGATCGGATTGTAGTCCCAGTCGAGTATGTCGTCCAGGTAGTTGCCGTGCCGCGATATGACCTCGACGATGTTCTTGTCGGCCGTGTATCGCTTGAGCGTTCGCTGGAAGTTCGGTCCGTCGCCGCTGGTGGCTTTCTCCTTCCGCTCGCCGTGGGCGTCGATGTAAAGCAGAAAGTTCTCCGGATTGTCCATGCGCGTGATGCCGCCCTCGTCCTTCGAGTAGTTGCTGGCACTCAGCATGATGTCGACGCGGTACGGCATCGTGATGTCGCACATGCCGCTGACGGTGCTGCGCGCGTTGCGGTCGTCGACGTTGCTGTCGGCGCTGCTTTCGAAAAGGAACTTGTAGTATTTGATGTAATCCGGATCGAAATCCGTCGTGCGCGAGAAGTCGCCCACCTCGGTGCCGATGCCGTACAGGTTGCCGTCGGCATCTTGGAACTCGTGGAACATGTCTCCGGCGATCATCTTGACCGAACGGATGCCCTCGAGGTTGTTGCGCAGCCATTTCAGTACGAAAGCCGCGATCATTTCGCTCTTGCCTACCCCGCTGTCGCCGTTGATTTCGATCACGAATACGCTACCGTCGTTCTCCTCGACCAGAAACAGCGAGCCGTGACGCGGGATACCGCCGATCTCCTTCACCTTTTCGTTGATGACCGTCAGGCGCGGTTTTTTTACGTCGCCGAAATAGTCGGCTTCCTTTTTCAGCGGAGTGACGATCGTCTTGATATTGCCCGACGGACCCTTGATGTCGAAATAGCCTATCTGCGGGAACGAAATCAGCTTTTCGGGCGCTCCGAGCAGCGAGATCACGTCCGGGACGAAATTCACGATGTCCTTCAGGCTGATATCCTCGGTGTAGTTGAGCCGGTAGTTGTCGGTCAGGTACTTCAGGTATCCCTTTTGGAAAATGACCAGCTCCTTGACGATACCGTGCTTGACGACCTTGCAACGGTAGTCGTCCGAGTCCATGTTCCGGACGAAGCGCGACAGCCGGTTCGTGAAGAAAGACGAGTCGGGGCGCGTATCGATGTAGCGGATATACTCGGTAGGATGGTCGTCCGAAGGCAGCGCCTCTGCCCGACGGCTTTCGGTCCGGTCGATCTTATGGAACGGGTATTCGCGCTTCTTCGCATCGGTCACGATCCGCGTGTGTTGCTGTACGGGCTGCTCGGAACTGATCACGCCGCATTTGCTCATCAGTTCGTTGATCCAGGAAATGCGGCCGCCTTCGAATGTCTCGAGTGCCTTGTTCTCCATAGCGAATCCTTTGTAGAGCGATATGCCGTGCTGCACCATTTCGTTGACGCTCGAGTTCTGTTTCTTGAACGCCGTCTCGACGATGCGGACCATCGTGTGCGCGTAACGGTTGTAATAGTCGGTTCCGCGCGTGCGCTTGATCATGCTGATGTAGAACCGGACCACGCGCCGCGTGACGGCATATATCTCGCTCTCGGCGATCTTGATGTCCTTCTTGCGCATGATGTAGTTGCTCAGCTCCTCGAGCTGCATCGGGAGGATTTCCGAAACGAATTCCTCGGTGAACATCCGCAGTTCGGCATCGTCGCAACTCTTGATCTTCTCGTCGAAGTATTGCAGCTTCTTGCAGACCAGCTTGTAGAACGAGTTGTCGTTGTTGAGCAGGTACAGATACAGGATCTTGTCCGTGATTTCCGGTGATCGGGCGATGCCCTCGGCTACCGTATCCATGATGTAGCCGATGCTTTTCTGCGAGATCAGCAGCCCCTTGAACTCGGGCAGGTCGCGCAGGTTGCGCATGAATTCGTCGACCCAGATATTCAGGTTGAGCTCCGAAAGCTTGATTCCCGTGATCTCCTCGAAGCATTCGCCGGCCGTGCGGATGATCTCCTTGCGGCTGGGCTCCAGACTCTCTTTCTCGAAAGGCAGGTTGAAGTGGAGCAGGATCTCACGGATGTACTTCTTGATGATTGCGTTCAAGCCCTCGAGCTTCGCTTTGTCCAAAGCCGGGTCGCCGGTAGCGTTGATCGCGAGAATTTTCATCTTGCTGTCCGAGAAGAGCAGATTCTCCATTTCGATCAGTATCTCGCGCATCACGTTCTTTTCCTCCGGATTGTCCAGTACGTGATGGTTCGGCTGGAAGGTCTTCTTATTGGTGATGTATTTCAGGATCACGGCCTTGCTGTATCGCGAGCTGACCGTGTTGAAATCCATGTCGGACAAAGCGGGCACTTTCTTGTAGACCTGTGCGAGCAGGTTTTCGTAGATTTTCGTGAAAGCGGAGCTGCGTACGAACTCGAACACGTCCTTGCAGCTGCCGACGATGTCGCCGTGCAGCTCGATCACCGAGTTGGTCGACCGTCCGATCGTCGTGATCGTCACGCCGCTGCGTTCGGGCGACGTATGGTATAGCGAGCGTACGTCGCGGATCTGCAGCGATGGGGCCTTGTCTTTCTTGTACCGGGCCGACAGCTTATAGTCGCGGATCAGGCTGTCGATGAAGTCCTGATCTTTCGGGGAGTAGAACACGCGCTCGAGCAAGTCCTTGCTCTCGACTCCCTTGTTGGCCTCGTCGGCTCGCTCGGCGGCGAACCGGGTCCAGTAGCGGATGAAGATCGAGAAAGCATCCTCGATTTCGGCCGAGAAAATTTTCATGCCTTCCTTGCCGGCAGCGATGTACCCGCCCAGCGAGAAGCGTACGAGCCCCGTCGGATACGGGACCGTGGCGACGCCCCGGTACTTGGCCAGCGCGCGGCAGAACAGCAGTACGTCGGCGTAGGAGAACGGACCGAGAATCCGGAAGTTGAACAGATACGATCCGTCGGACTGTATGTAGCCCAATTCGGTTCCTTCGGGCGCCTCCTCCAACAGGCGGGCGGCGACGCTCTTGGCCATTTTCATTCGCTTGAGCGACTCGCTGCGGAAGTTCTTGTTGATCCGGAACCGGTTCAGGTTTTCGACCAACTTGGCCTGATAGTAGACGAAGAACGGTTCGCCCTGATACTTGAAGTCGTCGGGGAGTCCCAGCACGTCGAGCTTGTCCAGCGCGATCAGTTCGTCGAGCAGGAACAGATAAAGCGGCGAGCCCTCGAAGCCGGCCGTTTTATGCAGCTGGCGGTTCGTCTTGCTGATTTCGTTCGACTGCTCGGTCTTGTCGATCTGGTTGACGATGAAGCGGACGATCGCTTTCTTGATCTTCGAACGCGAAGCGTTCTTGGGCAGTTCGGCTTCGATCTGATCCTTGATGCTTTTGGCTACCTGTGCCGTTTGCAGCGTGTTGTTGAGCATCAGCAGCGAGTTGTTATTTCCGTGCGCGGCGCTGTTGCAGCTGCGGGCGTACTTGGCGAAGTCCGACGCCTGAGGCGTCAGCGCGACGGCGCCGAGGCGTTCGCCGGTGGCGGCCAGATTTTTGGTCGTGGAAAGCGACGAGACCGCCTTGATGCGCGACTGCGCGTTGATGTTGTTCATGATGTAGCGCGACAGCGTCCGCCACTTGGGCATCGTGCGGTCCTCGATCTTGACGCTTTCGGCGTATGCCTCGTCCAGAAACAGCGTGATCTTGCAACTGTTCAGAAAACGCAGGAAATTGTTGACCGACTCGCTGTTGAAGTCGGAATATCCCGTCGGGTTATTCGGGTCGTTGACGATGATCGTCGTGTTTTCGCAGAACAGGTCCCACAGGCTGCCGCTGTCGTCGAACAGTGCGAGCGTCGACTTGATACGCAGCAGTTTGTCGACCAGACGGTCGTAAGCCAGACGGCCGTCGGCGTCGTTCTCGATCTCGATGTCGAACGGATTGATGTCGAAACAGTCGTCGGGCAGCAGGTCCTTGTACTCCCATGCCTGCACGGCGTTATAGACGATATAGGGCTTCGGCCGGCCGTTCGGGTTGAACAGCAGGTCGCGGATGATCATCTGTACGGAGTCCGATACCGAGGTCTGGTCCAGATTGCCCAAAGCCGACAGGAAGTTCTTGACGATCTCCTTGTCGTCGTCGCTCAGCGCGAAGTACTTGTCGCGGATGCCCAGATCGATCAGGAACTTCTCGAAGCGTCCCTTGTTATCGGCGTCGCGGCTCGTCTTGGTGATGTACTCCTGATATTTTTCGAGGAACAGATTGATACCGAAATTCTTGTGGAAATGGTTCTTCAGCGTTCGTTCGTAGCAACTCGGGATGATGTCCAGAATCAACCGGCAGGCATAGCGGATCTTGCTGCTGAGGTTATTGAACGTGCGGCTGCGCAGATAGTCGCCGAACGTCTTGATCTGATGCCGTCCGCCGCCCTCGAGGATCGTGATCACGTCGATCAGCTTGTTGCCGGCGTAGAAATAGTTCTTCATCCGGCTCTCGAACTCGTCGATCAGCTCCTGAGTCTGAATCTTCTTGTTTTCCTGCTTGTGGCAGTTTTCCAGAAAGAAAATGAAGTCGCGCAGCTTTTCGAGCGAGTATTTGTCCTGCACGACCTGTCGCGAAAAAGAATCGAGCTTGAACAGCGTGATGCGCTTCTCGATGTCGGTGTCCGACCCGGTCTGCTCGAGCAGCAGCGATTTGATTTCGCGGCCGTACTCCTCGATCTGCATTTCGAGCTTTTCGCGGAATTCCTTCAGGTAGCTCGGGTTGACGTTCTCGAGAATCAGCCGCAGATTCAGTTGCGTGTTGGCCGGCGAGCCGAGCTTTTTCGTATGGACTTTGTTCAACGTGTTGATAATGCCGTTGTGGAAGCAGAACACGAGCGACGTGTTCGAGCTGCGAGACTCTTTCGAGTCGTCGACGATCACCAGTCGGGTCAGCAGCGGGAACCATTTCGGGCCCGAGTAATGGTTGATGCGCGCGTGCTTGACCTTGACGACGAAAATCGAGGTCGTATCGGCCGTCATCTGTTCGTACAGCGTTTCGGGCGCGGGGCTTTCCAGCACGACGACGGCGTCCTTGTGGAACACGTCGCCCTTGAGCAGCTGGACGGCCTTGTCGGCATTGCCCGAGACGACGGTTCGGATCATGCCGTTCATGCCCTTGAAATTGACGGCCCACTGGCTGCGGTGCAGAAAGTCGCTGATCTCGGCCTTGGTCGTGTAGTGCGTACTTTGGCTGATCATCTGCTCGAGCGTGTCCATCAGGTAGTTCCAGTGCGCCTCGTTGATGTCGCCCGTCACGCCGATCACGTCGCGGTACTTGCGCAGGTCGCGCACATGGCCGCCCAGCTGTACCTGAGACATGAAATCGATATGGCGGCTGTTGATCGGAGGCGTGCCGACAGACAGGTCGTGGCTGTCGCGGATATTACGCAGCAACGTCTTGATTTCGGTCGTCGTGCCGTCGGTGTCAAGCAGGGCCGATATTTTCTTGGCGAATTCGCCGCGCTTGCTGCTCAGCTCGAAAGCCTTCGAGTTGTTGTGCGGAATCAGCATCAGCGACACGTGCGTGTATCCCGGGATATCTTCGCGGAACTTCAGCAGATAGCGGTTGATTTCGGCCTGTTGCTTGGCCGGATCGTCGGGCTCCTCCATGCAGAGGCTCACGAAGCTTGTGAGGTTATCGAAGATGTGGCGCGGCAGGAAGATTTCCGCACGCTGTCCCAGTGATTCGTACAGGTTCAGAAGCTGCAGCGCCTCGTTGCTCAGAAACGCTTTCGGTTCGCCTACAATTTTCATCTTTGCGGGTTCTATTGGTTTTTCGTCGGCCTCGCGGGGCGACTTCGTGTTGTTTTATCTTTCTTTCGGAGGGCGTATGTCGCTTATTGATAGTGTATTTTTGTCCTATGTAAACGACCTTTCTCTACCTGTGCAAAGATAGCAATTTTAATTGAGAATCGGAATGTATGTTAAAAAAATATTTGATTTGTTAAAAATGTGTATTGTTCGATAGCGAAAGCCGGGCCTCCTTCGTATTTCTTAAGGAAGCCCGGCATGACCGGTCGGACCTGAGCGGTCTATAGCGAGAAGCTGTACAGGGCGGCTACGGCCGATTGGTAGTCCCGCTCGATCTGGAGCAGCGTTCCGCGGCTTTCGAACAGCAGGTTCGCCTCGGTGAAATAGTCGATCACGCTGATCTGCCCCGCATCGAGCGCCTTACCGAGAATTTCGAGGCTGTTCTGCGATGCGAGGGCCGACCGCATCGACCGCATCGATTCGGAGAGCGCGACGGCCTGATCGTACAGCATCCGGAACTGGGACGCCGCGTTCGTCCGGGCGCTTTCCAATTGAGCCTGAGACGAGACGGCCGCCGCCTTGGCCGCCTTGACCTTGTTCTTGTTCTCGAAAAGCGGCACCGACATGCCGACCTTGAATCCCGTGGCGCGGCCTTCTCCATAGTCGTGCCGATACCCTATCTCGAACTGGGGCAGAGAGAGTCCCCGATTCAGAGCCACGGTCCGGCGATCGATCTCGAGCGTATTTTCCATGCTTTCGAGCAGCGGGTTGCCGCTCATGTATGCCTCGGACAACACGTCGGCCGGCGGCAGCGTTTCGACCGGGGGGTAGGTCACGTCCTCGAACGAGTCGTCGCTGTCTCCGGTCATCGTGTTGAGTTGCTGGATTTTGGCTTGCAGCTCAGCTCGGTTCAGGTCGGCGGCCGTACGGGCCGAGATCGACTCGACGGCGATCTTGTTCGTTTCGAGGGAGGTCGCGTCGCCCGTCTCCATTTTTCGTCTGTACGCTTCGCTCAGTCGCTCGGCGTTCGATAACCGTTCGTCGAGCAGGTCCCGCTGACGGTAGAGGTAGACGATTTCGATACAGAGCTGCTTGGCCTGCAGCAGCAGCTGTTGCCTCTGGGATTCCCATTGCTTTTCATACAGGGAGCCTTTGAGCTTGGCGATTCGGTTGCGGGACCCGTAGACGGTCGGGAAATCGATCGTCTGGACGACGGCCAGCTCGGTGTTCTGCCCTGCTCCGGCCGCTCCCCACATCTTTTCCATTTCGACCGTCGGGTTGGCCATGTATTTGCCCGTGGCGGCGTCTTGCTTCTGCGCCGCGGTCAGTTGCCGTTGCGCTTCCAGCTCGCGGCTCGCGTTTTCGACCTGACGGAGCACCTCGTCGATGCTTCGCTGGGCCGAGGCCGCCGGAGCCAGTACGAGGAAGAACAGTATGATCGGTATGCGTTTCATGCTTTCGGTTTTTTACGGTTGACAATCAGGTAGACCGACGGAATGATGAATCCGTTGAGCAGTGTCGAGCTGAGCAGTCCGCCGAGTATGACTTTGGCCATCGGGCTCTGTATTTCGTTGCCGGGCAGGTTGCCTCCCAGTGCGAGCGGAATCAGCGCCAGAGCCGACGACAGCGCGGTCATCAGAATCGGATTCAGCCGGTCCAGCGAGCCCTGCACGACGCTTTCGTGCAGCGGCATGCCCTCGTCGCGCAGGTGGTTGTAGTGCGAAACGAGCAGAATGCCGTTGCGCGTGGCGATGCCCAGCAGCGAGATGAACCCGATGATGGCCGGAATGCTCACTTCGCCCGAAGTGAGCCACAGGCTCGCAACGCCGCCGATCAGGGCCAGCGGCAGGTTCAGCAGGATGACGCCGGCGATCTTCAGGCTGCGGAATTCCTGATACAGCAGCAGGAAAATGACGAGCAGCGCGACGAGCGACGTCAGCGTCAGCGTGCGTGAGGCCGCTTGTTCGCTCTCGAACTGTCCGCCGTATTCCACATGATATCCTTCCGGCATGGGCACTTGCGTCCGGATCGTTTCGCCGATTTCGTTGACGACGCTGCGCAGGTCGCGGTCGGCCACGTTGGCCGATACGACGATCAGGCGCTGGGCGTTCTCGCGACCGATCGCGTTGGGACCCGATGTCGACACGATGTCGGCCACGTAGCTCAGGGGGACTTTCCCGTCGGTTCCGTCGAGCATCAGCTCGCCGATGCGCTCCATGTCGTTCCGGCTGGCATCCGATGCCTTGACCGTCACGTCGAACGAGCGTCCTTCGTCGTATACCTGCGAGACGACCCGTCCGCCGAGCGCCACCTCGACGAATTCGGCGAAAGCGGGCAGCGTGATACCGTAGCGGGCCAGCATTTCGCGTTTGGGCCGGATTTGCAGCTGAGGCCGCTCGATTTGCTGCTCGACGTTCAGGTCGGCTATGCCGTCGATGTTCGCGATAGAGCTTTTGATCCGGTTGCCGAGCGCGAACAGGCGGTTCAGGTCCGGGCCGAACAGCTTGATTGCGATATTGGCCTTGGTGCCCGACAGCATCGCGTCGATCCGGTGCGAAATGGGCTGTCCGATTTCGATGTTGACGCCGTGAAGCACGCCCAGCCGTCTGCGCACGTCGGCCATGAATTCGCTGCGCGATCGGTCCGCGAGTTCGTACGGCGCTTCGATTTCCGATACGCCGACGCCCAGCGCATGCTCGTCCAGCTCGGCGCGGCCCGTTTTGCGGACGACCGTCCGGATTTCGGGTATTTCGAGCAGAATGCTTTCCACTTGGCTGCCGATCTTGTCGGACTCTTCGAGCGAGATGCCCGGCATCGTCGAGGCGTTGATCGTCAGCGAGCCTTCGTTGAATGGGGGCAGGAAGCTGCGGCCCAGCGAGAGGAAAACGGCGAGCGCCCCGGCGAACAGGACGACGGTCGAGCCGAGTACGGCTTTCTTATGGGCGAGCACCCATTCGAGCGCGCGGCGGTAGACGCGCTTCAGAAAGCGCGAGACGACGGGTTCCTTTTCGTTGCGGCGGAGTACCCGGTCGCCGGTCAGCAAGTAGCTGCACAGCACGGGCGTCAGCGTGACCGCCACGATCATCGATGCGAACAGCGCGACGATGAACGAGATGCCCAGCGGGCGCAACATGCGCCCTTCCATGCCGTCGAGGAAGAACAGCGGGACGAAGGCCACGATCGTGATGATCGTCGCGTGGACGACCGACGTACGGATCTCTTTCGACGCCTCGAAAACGATGCTCAGCGTCGGCAGCCGCTGGTCCTTGGGGCGCGCGAAATTCTCGCGCAGCCTTTTGAATACGTTCTCGACGTCGATGATCGCGTCGTCGACGAGCGATCCGATCGCGATGGCCATGCCTCCGAGGCTCATCGTGTTGATCGTGAGCCCCATCCATTTCAACGCCAGAATCGACACGAGCAGCGAGAGCGGCAGCGCGACCAGCGAGATGACCGTCGTGCGGAAGTTCATCAGAAAGACCAGCAGGACGATCACGACGAAGATCGCTCCTTCGAACAGCGATTTCTGAATGTTGTCGATCGAGCCTTCGATGAAGCGGGCCTGACGGAACGAGTCGGTCGATACGTGCACGTCCGCAGGCAGCGTCTCGCTCAGTTCGGCGACGGCCCGGTCGAGTTTTTCGGTCAGTTCGAGCGAGTTCGTGTTAGGCTGCTTCGTGACGGTCATCAGCACGGCCGGCTTGCCGCGTTCGGATGCCGTGCCCAGCCGGGGCGTCTTGGCTCCGATCCGCACGTCGGCCACCTGTTCGAGCGTAATGGGGAGGCCGTTCTCGATGCGGATCACGGCTCGTCCCATTTCGTCCTCGTCGGCCGTCGAGAGCATGCCCCGGATGATGTATTCGTTGCCGTGCTGGTTCAGAATTCCTCCGCTTGAGTTGCGGGTCAGGTTCTCGACCACGCCGAGCACTTCGCCCGTCGTGACGCCGAAATGTTTCATCCGGGCAGGGTCCAGCAGGATTTGGTACTCCTTGATATCGCCGCCGATGACGGTCACCTGGGCTACGCCTCCGGTCGAGAGCAGCCGGGGGCGGATCGTCCAGTCGGCCAGTGTCCGCAGTTCTTCGAGCGAAGTGCTGTCCGAGGTCAGGCCGATAATCATCAGCTCGCCCAGGATGGACGACTGCGGTCCGAGCGTCGGCGTCCCGACGTTGTTCGGAAGCGTCTCGTTCAGCGCAGCCAGCTTTTCGGATACGATCTGGCGGGCCAGGTAGATGTCGGTTCCCCAGTCGAACTCGACCCATACGACCGAGAAGCCGGAGGTCGAGCTCGAACGGACGCGACGCACGTCGGTCGCTCCGTTCACGGCCGTTTCGATCGGGAAGGTCACGGTCCGCTCGACTTCTTCGGCCGCCATGCCGCTCGCCTCGGTCATCACGACGACCGTCGGCGCGTTCAGGTCCGGGAAAACGTCCACTTCCATTTTGCGGGCCGTGTACGTGCCTGCGACGAGCAGCACGACGCCCGCGATCATTACCAACATCCGGTTGCGTAATGAGAATTCGATGATTCGGTTCAGCATGTCCGGACGGTTCTAATGGGAGTGAGTGTGGCCGGGTATGGCGCCTGAGAACGAGGCCATCTTGACTTGGGCGACTCCTCGACTGACGATCGTCTCGCCGGACGAGAGGCCTTCGAGGATTTGCACCCGGGTGCCGTCGGACGCGCCCAGCTTGACTTCCCTTTTGACGTATGTTTCCGGATCGAGCTGCACGAAGACCGAGTAGACGCCCTGGTCTTCCGTTACGGCGCTGAGCGGAACGGCCAGCGTTTCGGGCCGGGGCGCCGAGAGCAGAAAGACCTCGACGAAAGAGCCGGGGATCACCTCTCCGCCGTTGTTGAACTCGAACGTGACGGGAATGTAGGCCGACGTCCCGTCCGAGCCCTTGCCGACCGACAGCAGCCGTCCGCCCATCTCGGCGAGCGAGTAGACGCGGCCGTCGTAAGGCGTTTCGAAATTGGCGCTCGTCACGGCACGCAGTCTGCCCGCGTATTTCTGCGACACTTCCGCTCTCAGTACGAGCTTGCGGTTCTGCGAAACGGTCGCAAGCGATTGGCCTACCGTGACGTAATCTCCTTCGCCGACCGACAGGCTCTTGACGAAGCCGCCGATGGGAGCCGTGGCGCGAGTTCCCTTGGCCGACGATTTGCTCGCGAGCGCGTCATAGGCCGTCTTGGCGTTTTCATATGCCAGCCGAGCTTGCTCGTACTCGCTTTGCGTGATGATTCGGTCGCCGATCAGCTTTTCGGCTCGCCGGAAAGCGGTTTCCGCCTGCATGTATGCCGAGCGTATGCGCTGCTCGTAGTCGCCTTCGGCGATTTCCTTCGACGAGATGGTGAAAAGGGTCTCGCCCCGGGATACGGCCGCTCCGTCCGAGAGTTTCTTGTCCGCGAACGAGACGATGCCGCTGACGGGCGCCGCTACGGCGGCCTCGTCGCCTTGCGCTGCCAGAATCCGGCCGCTTGTCTCGATCACGTCGCGGAACGGGGCGGGCTCGACGGTCAGCAGCTCGAAATCGGTACGCGCTGCCTGTTCTTTCGTAAACGCGATTTCGCCGGCATGATCGTGCTCCTTTTCCTCGTGGTCGTGGCCCGTGTGATTCTCGCTGGCATGATCGTGCCCTTCCGATTCGTGATCGTGGAGCTCGGTTCCGTGGTCGCGCGCTTCGGCCTCGCGGGAGCTCCCCTGCCCGTCCGGGCCGGAGTGTCCGCAACTCGTCATGAGTGCTGCGGACAGTATGCTGATTATTAGTAATCTGTTCATCGTTTGAAAATTGGATATAATATTACGGATGTAGTACGACTTTTCATCGGCGGATGAAAAGTCCGTTTTCCTGAAAGGGAAACAGTCGGGTTAGGCCGGGAAAACGGGAGGAGCCCGTAACGAGAGCGAATGCCCGTTGCCATGCGAGACGAAGGGCTCCGTGAAAGGCGGATAAGAAAGTCGCAGGCCCGAATCTTCCGGACCGGCGAATGTACGGAAGAAGGCAATTGCGAAAGTGTCGGGAGCGATAGGCGGAATCGGTTCGATATGCGACTGATCGTCCCGGCCCGACATGACGAAAATCTGATGGCAGTTGTCGACGTCCTGACTGCGTGCGTGCGTCGGATCGGCGCATCGGTCGCATGCCTGCGACGTCGCGAAGCAGATGCTGTATCCGTGATGGTGGTGGTGATGGGGAACAGCCAGCAAGGCCAGCATCAGCATGCCGGTCGCGATCAGTATGGCTTTTGCCGCTTTCCCCCTCATGGTACGCCTGTGGATAACGCGTTTTCGCAAAAGTAGGAAATTTCTCCGAAATCGGAAAATTCGCTACTTTTGCCAATTGTTGAAACGTTGCATTCATCCGAAAACGTATATGGCGTGGTTTTATCTGATTTTAGGCGGCTTTTTCGAAATGGGCTGGACGGTGGGACTGAAACTTTCCCAGTCCATGCAGCCTCGGTGGCTTTATATCGCGATGGCTGTGCTGTCGATGAGCCTGAGTCTGTTTCTGCTCTATCTGGCCCAGCGAACGATCGCCATAGGTACTTCCTATGTGGTCTGGACCGGGATCGGCGCCGTTTCGACGCTGCTTATAGGCATTCTTTTTTTCGGGGACTCGGCCGGTCTGTGGCGTCTTTTCTCGGCCGCGTTGATTATCGGCGGCGTAGTCGGGCTGAAGTTGACGGCCTGAGGGAGTTTACCGTCTTTTCTCCGATTCCAGCGTGATGACCGTGATCGAAGGGTTCGTCCCGATGCGCATCGGGTACATCACGTATCCCATTCCGTCGTTAATGTACAGGTATTTGCCGTTTTCCGAGTACAGTCCGCTCCAGCGTTCGTAGAGGAATTTGGCGGGCGACCAGCTCCACGGGCCGAGCGTCAGCTTGAACTGCATGGCGTGCACATGGCCCGAGAGGGTCAGATCGGGGTCTCCGGCCGAGCGCGCTTCGTCCCATTGCTCGGGCGTGTGGGCGAGCAACAGGTTGTATGTGTCGGGGGGAACGTTCCGGAATACTTCCTGCATGTCGCATCCGGCCATGCCCGTGTCGCGTCCGTGATTGGTTCCGGTTTCAGGAAAGTTGACGCCCGTTACCAGA
>ERZ827516.1794-NODE-1794-length-17840-cov-4.190273_pt1 | contig 17840 bp, 16 predicted proteins | sample MGYA00519703_ERZ827516 | MGnify/ENA primary metagenome ERZ827516 (study PRJEB31778, sample SAMEA3449337) | human gut metagenome | biome: human gut; feature: human-associated habitat; material: faeces | place: United Kingdom | collected 2010/2012 ...
GGTACCGGAAGTGGAAGAAAGGTTTTTAAGATTTCTCCAATGACGGAAATCAGCAGGATGATGCTGAACTGCTGCACGTACTTCATACTGCATCCCTCCTGATTCATTCATGTAAAGCGAACATTCATATTCCGCTTTTTGACATACGTTTAAGCAATATTTCAAAAGTGGTAAGACCACTTTTGGTTTTAAACGTTTTCTAATTATACGCTACAAATCCTAAATTACAAGGATTGTATCCCATAAAATACAAAAAATCCTTTTATACATCAGCGTATTCCAGTAATTTCCGGAAACATCTCTGCATAAAAGGATCTGTAAATAACGTTCTGATCATTTTTCGGAATTCTCTGTCAAAATGATTTTTTCTACCTGATACCGTCCGTCTTCAACAGTCATAACGGCCATAGTAACTTCACCTCCAAAGCGACTTCTGCCGCAGCTTCCCGGATTAAGCCACAGACGATCATCAATGATCTTTTCAAAATATTTATGGGTATGTCCGAAGATCACCACCTGGGTATCATCCAGATCCCAGGTCACGTCTTTCTTGTTGTGGACCATGAAAAATTTCACCCCGCCAATTGTAAAGTTTAAACTGATACGGAGATTTTCTGCCCAGTCTTTGTCATTATTTCCACGTACTACGTAAAGATTTCCCATGGAACGTAACACATTCAAGATTTCATCTTTATTTACATCTCCGGCGTGAAGAATGTATTTACAGTCTTTTAAGATTTCCAGGACCTCCGGTCGGAGAAGGCCATGAGTGTCTGAGATAATACCTATTTTTTCTTTCATATTTTCCTCCGTCAAAATAATTCTATCTTTCCGTATTCTCCGTCAAAGCCAGGTTTTCGCACAACTTCTCCTGCACGCAGCCGCCGGATTCCTTCTGCCAGAGCCTCTCCTCCAACTGTCCTGATATCCTCCTGTGGCACCTCTCTTAATATGGAAAATTCTGCCCCAAGTTTCTTAAGCAACATTTCATACCGGCCCTGCACTTTTTTGCTTGCTGTGGAAAATCCCACGCAGGCAGAAATCACTTCCGGCAACGGCACCAGACTTTCGTAAGGACGTCCGCTTTCCGGCATGGCAGCCGCACCTTCATCCCTGTCTGAAAGCTGTAAGATCCTGTGATCCACGCCCATTGTCAACTTCTTTCCGCATACCGGGCAGATGCCGTTATATTTTTCTGCTTCACGCGGGCTTAAACACACGCCGCATTTTCGATGGCCGTCATAATGATACTTTCCCTCTTCCGGAAAAAATTCGATCGTACCTTCAAGTCCTGTTCCTTTCTGAACTGCATTAAACAGGCCCTGATAGGAAAGCTCGATATCCAGAAGGTCTGCCTCTCTTCCCAGTTTGGAAGGTGAATGAGCATCCGAGTGGGATACCAGCTGATATCTGTCCAGCGCGGAAATCTGCCAGTTCATCACCGGGTCTGAAGATAATCCCGTCTCCAGCGCATGAATATATGGTGTCAGTTCCTCGAAGCACTCTTCTATGGTATCAAATCCGGATTTTGCCCCAAACAGAGAAAAATGTGGTGTCCAGATGTGTGCCGGGATATACATGCCTTTCTCGCTGATCTCCAGCATAATTTCCAGAAGGTCACGACAGGGCAGCCCCAGGATAGGGCGTCCGTCTGAATGGATATTCCCAATTTTTTCCATCCTTGCGGCAAAAGCATCTGCTTCCCGAAATCCCGGGAGCAGGATCAGACTGTGCACCTTCCTGGTTTTTCCATCCTTTTTATAAATGGAACTGATTTCTCCGGACAATACAAATCTGGGAGATTTTCCAGGATAATGTGCCGCCTCTGGCAAAACGAATTCATCTTTCAACCGGAAAAGCCCCGGTTCCGCAGGAATCAGTTTATCCTTTAATTCCTGCCGCCAGAGAGGATGTGTCATATCTCCGGTTCCAAGAAGTGTGATCCCTTTCTTCCGTGCCCAGAGATCCAGCATCTCCGGTGTTCCGTCCTTGCTTGTCGCCATGGAATATCTGGAATGTATGTGTAAATCTGCGATCTGCTTCAAAATTTTTCCTCCTGTATGCCATTTGTACATCTTATATTATAATTTCCTCTGTTTCATATGTACATCCTCTTTTCTGTTTATTCTCAATGGCAAAAAATACAGGCAAAAGAATCTATTGTATTCTTCGCCTGTATTAATAATAGTCAGATATACACAAAAACTACCCTATTTGCTTTACTTTTAATCTGTAGAACTCATTCTTACTTCCATTATCTAATAGTATATAAATTTTCTGACCTTTTTTTAAGGTTCCTCTGTATAATGTTGCCCAGCCCTGATTACTTCTCATTGTAGTCGCTGAAATAAGTCTGGCTCCATAATACGCTTTTACAGTCTGATATTTATTGTCCTTAATTTCAACGCAGTAAAATTTATATTTCCCGGTTTTAGGAGCAGTAAAACACCACCAGTCTTTATCATCCTGCTGGCTCAAGCCACTATACGTCTTATTACATAAAATCTTCGTTGCGGTGTTTCTTGAATTGTTATTTTCTTTTTCAAAATTTTCAGAATTTTTTGTAATTACTTTCAATCTATAATAAGCATATGTGTTAGAAGAATTTGTGTCAGTTAAAGAAATATTAACCCGAGTTCCCTTTTTAAAAGAATATGCCGCGGACGTAAACGGTCTGCCATAATATACAGATTGTTCTTCGTATAATTTATATCCAACTTTCATTTTTGTCGATGGCAAATACCAAGAACTGGAAGATGATTCAATACCATTTTCAATATATTTAATTGGTATAACCGTATAATAAAAATATCCTGAATTAGGAACAATAACCGTATAATTCTTTGTCTCATTCCCAAGAATCACATCATAACTCTTATTCGTCGTAATCGTACGGCTAGCTGCATACGTTGTTTTCGAAATACAGAACAACATACAAACCATTAACAACATACCTGCGATTGAAAGTTTTTTCTTCATTTCATTTCCTCCTTTTTATATTGCATATATTTATATTATAATTTTTCATTCTGCATCTGTAAAGCTCATAACCCAGTCAAAAACCTGAAAAAATCACAGATACGCTTTCGCATTGCGACGTTCCATATAAAGATCCCAGGTATCCAGTGCCATAGGGCCAAATGGGAACAGAAGTCCCACTCCCAGGACAAATCCACCTGCGATCACAGCGATCACCAGATCAAACAGTGTAAACGGTGTGAGCAGCCATCCCCATTTGAACGCAGTTAAAGCAATCTTCAGAAGTTTCACAACTGCGCCTGTTGCTACCAGCAAAATCAGTCCTGAAATAAGATAAATATTCTGCATGATCTGTATTCCCGTTCCGGTTATTCCTTCAATCAGAATCGTAATAAGAAAAATTGCCGCAGGTATGATCGTTGCGATCATTTTTACTTTAAATTTTACCTCTGTGTTCTGTAAGAAATTTTTTGCTGACATAGTATCCATATTCTTTTCCTCCTGTGTTAAATATTATTTTTTAATAAGTATATTTTTCCGCTTAAAACCTGTCCTCTTTCCTCCTTTCACTATACAGACGACTAAGAATACCGGCAGGTTTTAAAAAAATGAAAAATTTTTTAAAAATTTTTTTTATTGAGAACTCTTGAAAATCCACAGGAAGAAGTCCTTAATAAAATCAACCGCTTAAAAGACTGTTCTCCTCCGGAACCGTCTTACATAAATTTATAAACAGAACTTCTGAAATACTATAGAAACCAGAGTGGATAAGCTTATCCACCTGTCAGACAAGGAGGACCCTAAAATGAGAATATGGAAAAAAAGAATTACAGGATTTCTGATCGCCATGTGTGCGTTCTGCATCACAGCCGGTGTGGGAACTACACAGAATGTACAGGCAGCCACCAAAGCTACTTATACGATCAAAAAATCCAGGAAAAGAAAACCTATAAGAGTTCCAGTGCCACATATTCCTACGAGCTGCCACAGTTAAAAGGAAACAGCACTGCAGTTAAACGGATCAACCAATCCTTAAAATCTTCCTACAACAATGATCTTTCTCTGAAAAAAACACTTTTTAAGGAATTCAACGATTACAAAAAGAACAGTACATTAAACAAAAGAAGTATGAGACTTTATGTAAGTACCAAATGCACCTGCGATTACAACAAGGATGGATACATCCGATTCGCATACCGTTTTGCATGGCACGGCTGCGGTTCTTATGATGCCAATAAGACAACCGTTATTTACCGTCTGAAAGATGGCAAACGTGTTTCCAGTATTCCGGCTTCTGCTACAGATAAGAAAGCATTAAATCTGGTCAAAGGTACCTGGTACACACCAGACGGAGATAAAGTTGTTTTCTCCGGAAAGAAAGTAAATTATTATTTCTCCGACTCCGAAAATGAACCATACTGGATTTTTGATATCGATGAGATCATCAAAACCAGTTACGGCTATTATTTCAAAATAGAATTAAGTCATAACTGCTATTTCGGATATCGTCTGAATCTGAAAGATACCAGTTCTATGACCCGAATCGGAAACGGTAACCCCTACAGTTCTGCCGGATATGTAGAATCCAGCAGTCTCAGCAGAACAAAATAAAATATATAATAAGGCGTGTGAATTTTTTTCACACGCCTCTCTTTTTTATAAATCCTCTCCGATTTCTTCCATCATTTTTTTTCTCTGCTTTCTGAAAATCCCCGGAAGCAGAAACAAAAGGACCATGCCTGCTATAATTCCCATGATCCCTATGATCATCATGATCGTTCCTATCTCCATTTCTTTCTCCTTATGATGCAGACAACCAGCCGTTTGCTACTGCCTGCTCGTACAGATCCTGAAGATTATCCATCTCCATATCATTGGCATTGTTATCCGGCTGTGACTGATAAAGTTCCTTTGCTTTCAGATAGTATTCCTGGAATTTTGTGTAATCTCTGCCTTCATTATCAGCCTGAGACTGCTTTGCAACTTCCAGATATGCCAGCGCCTTATAGGTCTTATAATTATCACCATACTTCTCCAGCATCTGGTTCAGTACCGTTTCCTCCTGATCGTACTGCTGCATATTCTGATATAAAACAGACAGATTATAATCTGTATCATAAGTTCCCATGCCCTGACTCTGGATCTGCTCAAAAACCTTCGCGGCCTCCTGATAATAGGACATATCTGAGGTATCATTTCCAAGATCACTGTATGTCTGCGCCAGCTGTTCAAGGATTCCGATATTGTATTCTTTTGGAAGCTCTTTACGGGCCTTCTCCAGAATCTGGATCTTTTCATCCGATCCGCTCACACCGTCATCCTGCCCGTCAATGCATTTGCACTCCATAATGTAGGCACGCATTCGGAGATAATCGTCATCTGTTTTCTGGATACAATCTGCAAAGATATCCTTTGCACCGGAATAGTCCCCATTATTATATGAGATTTCTCCTTCAACATAATCAATATCTATGGAATCCAGGCCATTCTCACGTGCCGTCTCCAGCGCTTTTTCCGCTTCCTCCATATTTCCGGTGTATGCCATCGCAATGGCATAATCTCTGTAGTAAGCACTGTTATCCGGCTTGATATCAATGGCTTTTTTGTAGCATTCTGCCGCATTCTCATAATTTTCCATTCTCTCATAGGAATTTCCGAGAAGGTAATAAATATCATTCAGAGACGATCCGCTTTTCAGGATCGCATCATTGGAAAGGATCACTTTATTGATAAAATCAATACTGTCACCATACTGCTGCTGCTTGTTCAGCGCCAGCGCCTTCTGATAATAGGCATCCAGCCTGTCCGGAATAAGATCCGTGGCTTTTTCATAATATGTTTCAAAATTCTGATAATCTCCGGAGCTGATACACTGCGCTTCCTGACGTACATAAGATTCATAGTTTTTCTGTTTTCCAACATCCCGTTTGAAATATCCACTGATCGTCAGCGCTGCACTTCCGATCATCAGACCTGCAACCAGAACATAGGCCATGTGCTGTTTTGCGCAGAGATCTTTATACCTCTTGTCCTTTGTCTGGATATTCTTCAGATCATTCAGAAGCTCTTCCGCACTCTGATATCGCCTGTTCGGGTCCGGCTCCAGGCATTTCATGATAATATGTGCAAAGATATCATTGATCTTTATGCCGGTAAGCCTGATATCACTGACATTTCCGTTTTCATCCGGTTTCGGCTTCCTGCCGGTCATGATGTGGTATAAAGTTGCTCCCAGACTGTAAATATCCGCTCTGGCATCTATGGTTTTCCAGAGTGAATGGTCCAGTTCGTTCTGGTTGTAATGCAGTGCCTCGATCTGTTCCGGAGCCGCATATCCATTGGTATATCCGGTTACCCAGGCAGTATCTCCATCCAGCGTGGCAGAAATGTTAAAATCTATCAGACAGATATTTCCTTCCGGTGTCAGCATGATATTCCCAGGTTTCAGGTCACTGTGGATGATCGGTGGTTTCTGGCTGTGCAGATAGCCCAGTGTTGCAGCTATCTGCTTTGCCCAGATAATGACTGATTTCTCTTCAAAAACAGTTCCGGAATCCAGATAATCCTTAAATGAATTCCCCGGGATAAAATCCATAACTGTATACACATCCCCGTCCGCCTCAAAAAAGTCAAGAACCTGAGGCAGACAGGAATGTCTGAGGTTTTTCAGTACATCAACTTCCGCTCTGTTGTTCAGAAAATCTTTGATCTCTGTTTTTATTTTTTTCAGTACTACATATTTTCCAAGGTTTATCTGATAAGCCTTGTAGATTTCACCGCTGTTTCCAGCTCCAATCTTACCTATAACCCGATAAGTATGTGGAATTGGCATATATTCAAACCTCTTTTTATCTTATTTTACGCTAAAATCCATGCTGCTGCTTCCTGGCTGCATTCCCACATTGATCACTGCCAGGTCCTGGACTCCTGTTTCTTTTGCGGAAAGACCGGTATTGATCGGATTTGGTACTCCTGCTGTATCCTGCATCGGATTATTGAGAAGATCCATTCCGGCTAACATATCTGCGCTTTCAGCAACCCAGGATCCGCTTAATCCCATTTTGGAAATCTCGCTGATAAAGGCATCCTTTCCGCCCTCCTGTGGAGTCGTTCCATTCAGGTAAAGCTGTGTGCCGTTTACCAGTGCCGCATTTCCTGTCTGGCTTACTGTTCCGTCACTGTTAACTGTATAAAGGGCGATAGCCAGCCTTGCTTCCGGCATTGCATTTTCGCCGCTCATTCCGGAATAATAGCCTGCGATTCCGATATCAACAGAAGTTCCATTATCTTTTACAAAGCATTCCTGTGTTCCGCTGTATGTGATTCCCTCGACTGGATCACCAAAGCCCGGATCTGCTGATTCACTGGCAATCTGCTGTGCCTCTCCGTTTTCTGCCCTGTAAAGTTCAAACTGCAGTTTTCCTCCGGAAATAGAAATCACCAGAAGTTCCGGTCTTCCATCACTGTTAAAATCTCTCTGATCTGTTGCAAGAACGCCATTTACAGATGCCATGCTGGTACTGTCTGTGTAGGAAATGCTTCCTCCTGTATATTTAGAGATTTCCACCTGTGCTACATATGCAGCCAGTACAGCATCGTCATCTGCAGTTTCTGCGGTATTGCTATCTGTCTGCTCTGTACCTGTCTCATCCGTTTGTGAGGTCTCTGTTGTCTCCGTATAAGTCTCTGCCGGACCAGGTGTCGGTATTGCCGGATCATCAGCTGTTTCTGTATCCGGTTCGCTGTAATTTCCATCCTGGTTTTCATCAGAAGTTTCCGCTGGATCTTCATATGCATTATCATCTGTATCTTCATTGGAGGCTTCACCCGGATTGTCGTATGAGTTCTCATCCTGTTCTCCGTTGGAAACTTCTGAACCTCCGGATGGGAGTTCATCCTTACCATATACATCCTCATTGGTCACTTCTGTTGTTCCTGCTTCATCTGACGGATTATCATATGTTTCCGAATCCGGATCTTCCGGATAGTCTGAACTGTCATATGGATTTTCTGTATCTTCCGCATAATCAGAAGCATCCGTGGAATCCGTATCATCTGTTGAATCTCCATCATCTGTTGAATCCGTATCATCCGCGGCGTTCTGATCTGCCCCGTCTTCTGATTCCGTGTTATCCCGATCTGGAGCACTTGTCGGATCAGTCTGATCTCCAGGATGCGGTGCCGCAGTTACTTCACCAACTTTTCCAGAATCCAGACCTGCACCACCCGCACTGTTATTGCTTCCGTCATCCAGTTCATTCGGATCTGTTGTCGGCGTTGGCGTTGCCGTTGGATTTATAATATTAATAATAAGAGTGATATATTTTGTTGTATCCTGTTCTTCTTTTTCAGTCTCTTCTACCTGAGAAGTTTTTCCCTGTTCTTTAAAAATGCTCTTTGTATTTTCAAAAGCGTTCTGATAATCGTTTACACGGGAATTCCATGCAGCGGAATCCTTTTTCACAGAAGATGTGGAAACATTTTTCATATTTTCGCCGGTCTTTTTCAGCATATCCAGTGCCTTTTCCGGCTGTTTCTTTCCATTGTATACTTTTGCAAGTCCCAGAGTCGCATCTGTGGATTTTTTATCAATCTTCAAAGCATCATTAAATGCAACTTCTGCTTTGTCGTATTCTCCTGCATCCAGATATTTGGAGCCCAGGTTCAGATTTTCCTGTAACTGGCTTGCAGTTGCCTTTTTAGGTGTGACAAAAATCACAACTGCCAGAATCACGAGTACGCAGACAATTCCTGCGATCATCGGAACTAATATCTGCGGTGATAATTTTTTTCCGGAATTATTGTTTGGATTCATTTCACATCCCCCTTTCGGAAAATAAACTCTTCATCAGACAGGCGGATCTGATCTCCGTCATTGAGAAGCAGTTTCTGGCCTGGCATTGCTCTGTTTCCGTTCAGGTATGTATAGTTGCTGGAATCCTTATCTTCCAGGTAATATTTACCTTCTTCAAAATGGATCGCACAGTGTTCCCTGCTGATGGTCGGGTTATTGCGGATGCAGATATCTACCATAAGTGCACGCTTACCGATCTTGCAGATCTCCGTCGTGATATGGAACTTCTCCTGTGTATGCAGACGGATCAATGTAGCATTTGGTTTAACTCTTGCTTTCAGAAGTATCGTTGCTTCACTTCCGTCATCCCTCAGCATTACAGTTGCGTCATTGCCGTCATCATCGTCTGATGCAAAACCGGTTCCCGGATTCGGAGTAAAACTTTTTCTCTGTTCTTCGCCAAAACCTGACGTTGGATTCGGAGTGTAGCCTCTTCCCTGAGCTCCGTCATTCCCTGGCATTGGATCTGGGTTATAGCCCCCTGCCGGTTTGTCCCAGAAACCTGGTGTTGGATCTGGCTCATAACCTCCTGCCGGGTCCTCTCCAAAACCTGACGCCGGATCTGGTTCATAACCTCTTCCCGGGTCCTCTCCGAAACCTGACGCCGGATCTGGTTCATAACCTCTTCCCGGTGCTTCTCCGAAGCCTGGCGCCGGATCTGGCTCATAGCCTCTTCCCGGGTCCTCTCCGAAGCCTTCCCCTGGTGAAGGATATGTTTTTCTGTTTTCTTCTGGCGGATTATCCCAGCCTCCCTCATTTGGAGTATTCGCCCAGATATTCTCCGGTCTCTGTGGTGGCATTTCCGGCGGCATTGGTGGCATTTCCTGTGGAAATGGAATTTCTTCCTGTACCTCCTGTTTTTTCTCCATTCGATGGAACAGTCCCTTCAACAACGCCTTCTTTTTCTTCGGTTTCTTTTCTTCAACGTCACCATCCATATCTACAAAACCGCCACCCGGTGTAGGAGGAACCAGTGGGCCACCTTCATCATAATTGGCAGTCTGTCCGGTCTGCTCATGACTAAATCCGTCTGCTCCGCCGCCAAATCCACCGGACTCTGATCTCAGCGGAATGCAAACGACCTTTACTTCTTCTGTTCGTGTATCCACATAGATATTCTGCATCTCTGATACGATTTCCTGCTTTGGAACACCCAGTTCTTCAAAGAAAGTAAGCACATAATTCACCTTCTGCTGAATTTCGATCTGCTTTTCCTGAGGTGCTTCGCTCATCCATGCCATTATGTTCATGGTTCCGGCTATATCATATGTAAAAATAAAACCATTGCCATCCTGATTCGCATTTGCCGGCAACAGAAACTGATTTGCGGTTCCCTGTGTCAAAATGCTCCACGTTTTTTCGTCCAGGACCTCTCCCGGCTTGGATCTGTAGGAAAATCTTGTGTGTCCGTCTTTGAAATCATACTCAAAATTCATACTCTTTATCTCCTTTTCTTAGTATATATCCAGCTGGATCAGTTTCCATTTTCCTTCTGACAGTACTGGTGCAATTCCACTGCTGTTAAAATTCTTGGCATCTGCAAATTGCGGATTTACCACAAAATCACCATTGCTCTTAATAAATCCCCAACTTTCATCCGACTGAACTGCCGCATATCCAATGGCAGAAAAGCTTCTTGCTTTTTCAAACATACAGTCCAGAACTTTTTCTCCTTCTGATGAAACAAATCCCCATTTTCCAGCCTGCTGAACTGCTGCGGGATTTTTGGAAATAAACGGAGAAACTGCTTCATAATTTTCGCCGATCTGTACACCGGAACTGTTAAGCAGCTGATACTGCTCACCGGTTTTTACAAATACGACACCATTTCTGGAGCAGAAGCCCCAGGCATCCCTGACTACATCGTCAAATCCGAAATCTGTAATAATCTTCAGGTCCTTATCAATAAGAGCCCACTTTTCATCTTTTTTTACTGCTGCAATACCATTAAGCATAGGTGTCGCCGCATCATATTCAAATTCCGTCTTTTCATTGAAATCTTCATCCAGGAATCCATATTTCCCGTTCTTTTTTGCAGGAAGTACCCCTTCATTGAAGGTTCCCAGATATTCATAAGTCTCGTCCGGCTGTCGCCGCTTATAACCGTTTGTATCTATATAATACCATTCGCCGTCTTTCTCAACCGGCGCGAAACCGTTTTCACCAAACATTCCGATATATTGATATTCCGCACGGATCACAGAATTTCCATCTTCATCCAGGATACCCACATCTTCTCCGGATGTGATCCTCATATAATGGTTGCAGGTTTCTGAAATATTATCGTATTCATCTCCGATAAACTGGAAATCTCCTGCCAGAGAATCCAGCTTTGCCTTCAGCGCGCCACTGTTTTTTTTCTTCTTGATGTGTTTTTTCAGAAGGGCAATGGCGTCCTGTTTCTCATCCTGCTCCACGTAATAATCTGCCAGTGTCAGGATTGCCTGTTCATTATCTCCGTCAAGAGAGATCGCACTGTTGCATGCATCCACAAAACCGGAATCATCTCCCATATTTCTGTAATCTTCCGCGATCTTCATATAGATATTTCGGTTATCTCCATCATACTCCAATGCTTTCTTATATTCCAGGATTGCATCGTAATAAATTCCTTTTTCTTCATTTTTCTGAGCCTGCTGGAGACATTTTTTATATTCCATCGGTTTTTCCACTGCAGAAGTAAATGTTGTATACCATGCTCCCACAAGCAGACCGGTCATCATCAGAACCATTAATTTTTTCATACGCACCTCTACGAATCAAAAGCCAAGTAACAAAATCAGGATCGTTCCCACAGAAAAAAACGGAGCAAGAGGAATGGAATCCTTCATGTTCAGTTTTTTGAGGATCAGCTGTACGATCGAATAAAGTGCCGCAAGCGATAAACTCACAACAATGTCAAACCATATCAGAGAGCCTCCAAGATACCATCCCAGCACGGCTGCCAGCTTCACATCTCCCATTCCGACACTTTTTCTGGAAAAGATCCTGGCCAGAAAAAAGATCAGAAATCCCAGCAGCATTCCACCTCCTGCTGATTTCAGGATATCCAGCCAGTAAGAAGGCTTCACTGTAATTTCTCCTGCCAGTATCACTGCCCTTATGACAAACATGAAAAGCAGAAGCTTATTGGGTATAATGGTTTTCTGCTGATCGATAAATCCGAGAAAAACCATAAAAACCGTCAATATCATATATCGGACTGCTTTCAGCCAGTGATAGCCATATTTGCTGAAAAAAAATATCTCGGCTAAAACAAGTGCTGCTATGATCAGAAGGATATATTTTTTTTCTTTTATAAGACTTTTTATATGTTCCATTTTTTCTCCTTGGTCAATCCGTCAGCTGCCTGCCCATACGCGGGTTGAAGCACAGACACGGTAATGTCTTGTTCCCAGATCAAAGAACGGGAATTCCGTTTTGATATCATAATCCACAACGATCTTTATGTCATTGGTACCTTTTGCACACCAGGAACTTTTGCTGAATTTCATATTGGAAACTCCCAGTTTTTCCAGATATTCGTCTGCATCCTGTCCTCCGGAAGCCACACTCAGCTGCTGCTTCACACAGGATTTTGCAACGACTCCTGTCATATAACTGGCAAGCTTGTTCCATGCGCCGTTTTTCACATAGTTCAGAACACCGTTCACAAACTCCTTGGGATTTTTCTTATATTCTTTCAGCTGATCATATGTAGCTTTTCCCGCCTTTCCGGCATCTGCCACATCCTGTATGGTTCCCTGTCCGTTTGTAACACTTTTGGCTGTATTCTCGATCACTTCCAGATTGGATTTAATGTCCTCCATCTGTTTTGAGAATTCTTCTGATTTTGTATTAAGTCCTTTATATGCGTCCAGAACGCCTGTCTTTTCCAGTATGTAACTGTATTCCGCAACCTCTTTCGCTGCCTGATCCACAGAATACTGGATCAGTACCTGTGCCCTCACACAGGAGATCAGACTGAATATGCACATAAACGCGAACAGGAACATGGGAATAAACAGTGCTGCCTCCACAGTGATCGAACCATTTTCTTTTCTGTCTGACATTGCCCCTCCTGTTAATAAGCCAAAACACTCTTGTAATCTATGATTCTCCTGCCATCATCTGTACTCTTTCCTTTTCCCAGAAATTCCGGAACTTTCGGAAGGAATGTGGTTGATGTCTGTACCTTCGCGTTCAGCGTCAGCATGGTATATTTCTGACTTAGCGTTGAGCCGGTGTTCAGCTGGATACAGTCTGCCGCACGGACGGAGAGATCCTTTTTACCATTCTCATCTGCAAGCTTAACCAGAACAAATAATTTCATGTAATCTTTGTAAGTGAACTTAAGGCCATCCGCTTTTCCCGGCCATACTGCCGACTCTTCTCCGTTAACCAGCGCTACGGTTTCCGTTGCTGCCATTCTCAGCGCATTACAGAAAAGATATCCATATTTTACAACCGGATAAAGCCATGGCTGCCCGGTTGCTCCGCATACAACCGTTGCCACTGTATCTGCTTCTGCATTCAGAGTTGAATCCATAAAAACATATAAACTGTCAATGGCAAGCCTTGTTCCATAGAGCTGTGCTACTGCCAGTGTTTTGTTCTTGCCGGTAAAAGCATTTCCATAAAGGATATATTCAATTTCCCCATTCCAGATCACATGTTCGGAAAGTTTGTCATTGCTGAGCGACGTATCTTCGTCTTTGGTCGTGATACAGTTAAACATTTCTGTGGTGTATTCCATTAGATATGCCTGTTCCATTATCCCGCCGGACAGATTGTCCAGGCAGGTCAGAACACTGTTCAGAAGATCCACATTATCCTTGGAACTTTCTACTGCTTTTTTATCTGCACTTACATCTACTTCTGCCGGACTGTTTCCCGTTGCACTTGCTGATGTTTTGGCGATTCCGCTCGGATACTTGGAAGGATACCCTTCTTTTTCTGAAAGGTTTTGCTCTTTTCCGGAATTATTCAGAGAGTCTTTCGTCTGTGTATAATTTCCGCTGGCCTCTTTTGCCGCTTCTCTGTTCTGCGCTCTGGTATCTTCCTGCGTCGTGTCACTGTCTTCATTTTTTACACCGGAAAGGGTGGTCTGATAAAAGGTTGTATCCTCAGGATTATAAAAAGATCCTCCCCTGAACTGTTCATTTAACAGACTTCCACCGATTTCCTCCTCATGCTGGGCCCAGAATGTTTCTGTAGCTGCTGTGCCGCCCATACTTCTTATATATGATGCCTCTTCCTCATCCACAGAAAGTTTTTCAAAATTTCCCGTTACCTTTTTGAATTTCTTTATCATTTCTTTAAAGGCTTTCGCTGTATCTATATTATTCTGAATCGTTTCTTTCAGTTCTTTAAGATCTGTTTCATTAATTTCAATATCTTCTCCGGCACTTTCCTCAACCGTTTCTCCGGCTGCGATCAGATCTTCTTTTGCCTTGTTATATGCTTCTTTTTTAGAAGCAACCTTCCTCCAGCATTTCAGCACGTCATCCAGCGCTGAGTTGGCTTTTTTCCCATTATCTATGATCTCATCCGCTTTTTTCTCCAAAGCCTTAATGCAGGCCTGATATGTTTTGGCCGCATCAGAATAGATTTTATTCATACTGCTGATATTTCCGTTGATCACAGATTTGATGGAATTAAATGTCTGTATTTCTTCTGAAGTAAATCTTTCACTGATTTCAGCTCTCACTTCTGAATCAGCTTCTGCTACCTGATACACAGCAAGTAAAGTTACCATATTTTTATACATCTGATCATCAAATGTAGTATTCCCGCTGTCCCAGCTGAATGGATAATTCAGATATTCTTCAATCACATCATACGTCAACGGATCAGGTGCTTCCTCCGGAAACGGTGCATCAATCTCTTCGTTCAGATATTTCTGCAGTGATTTCGCAGCCAGACGAAATACTGTTTTTTTCTGATATTCCTCCGCAAAACCAGTATCTGTATTTGACAACTGATCTACCGCACCCGTCTGTGCTTCCACAGCTTCCTTTGCCTCCTGTATAGGCTCGCTGAGTTCTGACGCTTTCAGGGCGTATTCTGACTTTGCTTTTACATATTTCTGCTGTTTTTTTACATTGTTGAAAGGAAGCTTCTTGATCTTCCCCACAATATCATCCGCCATATAGACAGGTCCCCGGAATTTCATATATTCCATAACCTGCTGACGGAAAACATCGTTTTCTGCCAGGGATGAAGATGCCACCCCTTTTGCCTCAAAGCCAGTTTCTTCCAGCTGTATCAGTGAACTTAAGCCATCGCTGCTTTCACCTGTCAGATTTTTTGCGTTGATGGATTCTTTGAACATCTGCTCCAGCTTCTGCTGTTCGTCCGGTGAATCCGGAGTTTTTGCCATGGCTGTCAGTCCATATGTATCCTTCAGTTTCTTATCATACTGTGCCAGTGCCGCATTCATGGTCAGATCTCCGGCACCGGATACTACTGTCTTTGACGCAAAAAGGCGGGAAGCATCTACAATAATTCCGCTAAACATCAAGACCGGTACCAATATCAACGTCAGAAGTACGCAGATCGATCCTCTCTGTTTCCCGCAAAATAACTGCATACACTTCCCTCCCCAGTTAAAACAAAAAATTTTTCACCTTATCAAAGGTTTCTCCCAGTTTCTGAGCCTTTCCGTCCAGTCCCAGCTTTTTCAGGAAAAAGTTTCCCATGTCCCAGGCCAGATCCACATTTCTCACAAAGTCCGTGCTGTTGATTGCCGGCTGATATGCCGCCGTATAGATCGTCAGGCTGTCCCGTAGTCCCAGATACTTCAGTATCCCGGGCGTGGAAACAACATACCTGAGTTCTGCCTGTACCGACTTGGACAAAAAGGAACTGTTGACCTTTACATAGGCTTCTGTGCGCCCCATGGAAAACAATGCACTGTTTTTCTGAAGCGCCTGCTGGTAATCTGCTGCCCGCCTGGCAAGCTTACTGTCCACTCCCCATCGGTAGATCTTCGAAGCACTGCCTTTATATGCAGCATAGTAAGATTTCGTCTGTGATTCCGACGGACCGTTTTCCCAGTCAAAATCCACCTTGCTGTTTTTCAGAGGATTTTCATCTGTAAAACTGTCATAGCCAGGGTAAGACGCTTCTCTCGCCAGCTCTGTAGCTGCTCTTTCTACCTGAAAGAAAAAGTAGCTCTCCTGCAACTTGAATAATCCGAAATAGAGCACCACCATGACAATGCCAATGGTGATGGGAAAATAGATGGCGGCTTCTACCATGATGGCGCCTGTTTCGGAGTTATTGTTTTCCCTGTTCATTCATTAATCAAGGCTGATCTTATCAAAGATATTATTTACCAGTTCTACAATTCTGTCTTTAAAAATGGCTGCTGCCGCAATGACAGCAACAATGATCAGAATGATTGCAACGATCTCTGCAGCTCCTGCTTCTTCTGTTTTAAAATCCTCAACTAAGCTGCGGATTTTGTTTTCTGCGCTGATCCAAAGTAAATTAAGTTTTCTAGTCATGCTCTTATCCTCCATTTTTGTTTGCCTTATGCAATATTTTTTATAATAACCGGCTGATGCCGTTTACTATCACATCTGCTGCATTACCGGAACCATGACCATAAGCAGGATTCCGATAAAGATCATCATCATTGGCAGAAGCAACTTAGAGTTTGCTTTTTCTCCCTTCTGCTTTACCTCATTTTTCTTAACTTCCCACATTTCATCAGAAAGATCTTTCATGAAATAGGCGAGTTCTTCATTACCTTTATTCAGATTCTGTATGATCAGGGAAGTAAACTTCCGTACTTCCTTCACATTGCATCGTTCTGCAAAGTTCCGGTATGCATCAATCTCCATGACACCGTTTTCCATCTCAAGATTGGCATTCTGCATCTCCTGATAAAGTGCCCGCTCTCCTGTTATGGAAACTTTTTTCCAAGCATCACGGAGTACCATTCCTGAGTTAACAAGCAAGGTCAGTTTGGATAAGACCTGTGGAAGATCCAGAACGATCTCCTGTCTTCTTGCTGTCAGCTTATCCTGCAGAGTAAGATCCAGATACAGAATCAGAAGTCCTCCCATGACCAATCCCAGAAGCAACAGACTCTTGCTGTCTGCCAATGCTGAGAGAAGTATTACAAATATAATAATGGTATATATGTAAGTTGTCTTAGCTCCAAGAAGCATATAGTAATAATACTCTGCATATTTTTTTCCTTTGATCTCAGCGATCTCCCGGATCTTTGCCTGAGCAGATCTTGTCTTTGTACTGATATGCAGAATTCTCATAACCGAAAATCCCACACACAAAAGCTCGCTCATCTGAAATTCTTTTGCGAAAGAACTGTCTGTATATTTCTGATATTTTTTTCCACCGGCTATGGCCAGATATATCCAGATCAGAGTAAATGGCGTTGCCAGTGTAAGTAAAATCAACTGAAAATAATCCACTGCTTTTTTCTCCCTATATCTTGATATCTACAATTTTTCTTCCCATGTAATAGGCAGTTCCGAAAAGAGCAAGTGCTCCAATCTTTACCAGTACATTTAATGGTGTATTCTGCACAATAGACATATTGCCCATTCCGTTGAGCATTAGCATGATCAGCACCGGCATGACGATCATAATGTTCAGGTCATTTTTGTTTGCTGTAAGCAAAGTCTGAATCTCCAGTTCTGTTTCGATCTTATCATTAATGATCTCTCTGGTCTCACCAACCACTCGTCTCATATCACCACCATAGCGGTTGGTCACCTCAAAGATCGTGGCAAAACTTTCGATATCGTCCAGATGGCTTCGTGCCGCAAAATTACTCAGCATCTCTTCAACGCTCTGTCCGTTGTAAATACCATCTACGATCAGTTTCAGTTCTTTTACAATATCTGCTTTTTCTCCATAGATTCCGATCATATCTCCGCAGGCATCCAAAAAAGCTCCCTGGGTATTTTTACCTGCGGAATAGGATGCGGAAAGAGATTCCATCATATCACGGAACTGGTACAGAAGATTTTTCATTCTTTTGTCTTTCAGATAA
>ERZ827516.1810-NODE-1810-length-17696-cov-3.790658_pt1 | contig 17696 bp, 12 predicted proteins | sample MGYA00519703_ERZ827516 | MGnify/ENA primary metagenome ERZ827516 (study PRJEB31778, sample SAMEA3449337) | human gut metagenome | biome: human gut; feature: human-associated habitat; material: faeces | place: United Kingdom | collected 2010/2012 ...
GCGATTTTCTTTACTTCTGACATAATGCTTCACCTGCTTTCTCTAATTCTTCCATAGCGATATTGTACTGTTCTTCGTTTGGAGCTGAACCATGCCATGAAACCTGATTCTCCATAAATGAAACTCCCTTACCTTTTACAGTATTCATAATAATAGCTGTAGGCATACCTTTAGTTTCTCTTGCTTCTTTTAAAGCACTTCTAATTTCATCAAAATCATGTCCATTTATTTTAATTACATGGAAATTAAATGCTTCAAACTTCTTGTCAAATGGGTATGGTGAACATACTTCATCGATTGCACCATCAATCTGAAGGTTGTTGTTATCAACGATAACTACAAGATTGTCTAACTTTCTGAATCCGGCAAACATTGAAGCTTCCCAAACCTGACCTTCTTCACTTTCACCGTCGCCTACCATTGTATATACTCTGTAATCGGCATTGTCCATCTTTCCTGCCATAGCCATACCAACTGCTGTTGAGATTCCCTGTCCTAATGAACCTGAAGACATATCGATTCCCGGTATTTTCTTCATATCAGGGTGTCCCTGAAGGTATGATGTAGGTTTTCTTAATGTTTTGATATCTTCTCTTGGAAAATATCCTTTTTCTGCCAATACACTATAAAGTGCAGGTGCAACATGACCTTTTGATAATACAAATCTGTCTCTGTTAGAATCTTTTGCCTTTTCAGGTGATACATTCATCTCTTCAAAATACAAAAATGTTAACATATCTGCTGCTGAAAGAGATCCACCCGGATGACCTGATTTTGCATTGTAAACACCTGTTACAATGTCTTTACGTACCTGGTTTGCAATTTTTGCAAGTTGTAAATTTTCCATTTTTACATCCTTTCCTGTGTTAAAAAATAAAGTCTGATTCTATTAATATATATAATCCATCATCATTTTTATTTGATGAGAATAAACCTGATAATTTTCTGCCAAGTTTATGAGAATTAGCAATGGCTGTATCTACAAGTTTCTCAACATCAGCTCTTCCGATTCCCTTGTGTTCACCAAAGTAATCATCGATAGCCTTGTAAAAGGCAAGACTTGCCAGTTCTTCCATTACATATCCCTTGTCCTTAGCATATCTTTTTCCGTATTCAACCCATTCCTTTATATCGTACTGTTTAATACGGATAACGTGGTTAAATACCTTTGATAAGCGTGGTGAGTCCTTAAGCATTTTTTCCATTGGCTCAGTTTCACCTTCAAGTATTATAAGCATATCGTCAGTAAACATTCCTGAAACGTCCACAACTTCACTTAAAATCATTGCACCAAGCTTTTCTGCATTCTCAACAATCAAATCACTTCCAAGTAATTTGTTAAGTGAATTTCTAAATCCTCTCTTGTTAAGTGCTGTGGCATCAATCTTAGCCAATCTTCTGTTACGTCTGCCACGTTTCTTATTTACTAATTTTATGATTTCAACTGCTAATGATGTTTTTCCTGTTTTTTCTTCGCCAAGAATAACCACATTACCATCTGTTGATTTACCGTTAGGTGTATAACCTGCAATAAGTTCCTTAACTACTTCCTGAATATTGTCTTCCAAACCTTCTACATTAAAGAAGTTCTTAAATACACTTAATTCTTCCTCTGTAGCTACTAATTCCGGTTCAGGAATTTCTTCATTGTTCTTATTCAATATTCTGTTAAGTAACTCACCTTCACTTGTGCGCTCAGGAGTGCCTTCTTCTGCTTCCTCCTTTGCTACCTCTAATTGCTCTTCTTCCTCTTCAAGTTTTTCCTCATACTCAGGTTGCTCCCAGTCTGTCCCTGAAATCACCTCAACCTTGGCACTTAAGTCCTTAGTTGAATGTATATCTAAATTAATTGAATTATCCTGTGCCGGTTCTTCCTGTACAGCTTCTTCATTTTCAGTACTTTCTGATTTTTCAGCATCTACACTCTCTGCATTTTCGTTTTCTGTGCTTTCTTCTGCATTTTTAGTATCTTCACACAAATCCTGCTCAGGAATACCTGTTTCTAAATCTATTTCAGGTGCATCAATATTAGGAAGTTCCTCATCTACTACAACCTCACCTGTATTATTACCTGTTTCAATGTCGGCTTTAGGTATAGTAAATATTGCTGTTTTGCCTAAATCTTCTGCTGTTTCAGAAGCTTCTTTCTGAACATTTTCAGCTACTTCCTGTTCAGACGGAATTTCTTCCGGCTGAGCCTCTTCTGCTACCTGAATTTCTTCTATATCAGGTATGCTTTCTGCTATCTTCTCAATATCAACCTCAGGTTCTTCTTCCTGACTTTCTATTACTTCCAATTCAGATGCATCCTGATTCTCTGTGGTTTCAACTTCTTCTTTTTCAGGTTCTTCCGGCAAATCCTCTACTTCATCTGGTATTTCTTCCAAATCAGGAATCTCAACCTGGGATGCCTTATTTTCTTCATTATCTGAAGTATTGTCTTCAACCGAAGTCTGCTCTTTTTCCAAAGGCTTTTCTACTTCAACATTATCCTCCTGCCATCTGTCAAGAGTACTAACGTCTTTTTCATCAGGCTTTTCTTCTTTAGATTCTTTCTTAGTCTCTCTTACATTCTCAATAATGCTTACGGCACTATTAACAGTTTCTGCTTTAAGAATCCCTCTTGCCTGCAACTGATGAAGTATATCTTCTACATCATCAACATTTAATATGTCTTCTTTCTCTTCATCTGATTTCATAACCATATCCATATCTTCATCAAATTCCATATCAACCGTTTCTGTTGTATCTTCACCTAAATCATCTATAACCGGTTCTTCAACTTTAGACACATCATCCGGGTTAATCAATTTAAAATCTTCATCTTCTTCAAGTGGAACCTTTGCATTAACCGGTGCTTCTACCTTTTTATCTTCCTTTAAAGGATTTTCTGTCTTTTTAGGTTTAACACTAAAAGGTCTAAGCTTCAATCTTTTCTTCTCTTTGTCAGTCTTAGCTACAACATCTTCCTTCTCAGCTTCAGCTTTATCACTTGAATCTGATTCCAGCTCATTAAGATCATCACTAATTCCCGGAATTTTTATTTCTTCAACTTCCTGGGGATGAGTCATGCTGTTAACATCAATTGTTGCCCCTTCTATATCATCATAAGGCTTGATTTCTTCCACTACAGATTCATTAATTTCCGGAAAATCAAAAGATTCTGTATCTGCCGCTTCTTTTCCAACAGCTTTTATCTTATCTATATTTTTCTCTGTGCCTGTAACTTCTTCTATTGTTTTAGATTCTGCCTTACGTTCGTTGGCTTCTTTTACAGCTTCATCTATTCTTGACTTAATAGATGTTTTTTCCATTATTTTATCCATAAGCTCCTGAGTCGAAGCTTTCTTTTCTTCCTGCTCTTTAGACTTATTTTCTGATTTTTTATTGTAGTTGTCCTGCTGTGTGGATGTTAAAGATTCATATTTTTTCTTTAAATCCATTGCCTTAACAACGTATTTTCCTTCCGCAAACCATAAGCTTATTTCGTCGCACATATTGACACATTTCTCGCCCTCGCCTGCAATATCATATAATTTTGCAAGTTCATAAGCCCACTTTTCTTCCATGTCAATGTTAACGTAATCTTCAAGAATCTTTATTAATTCTTCCACCGGCTTCTTCTTAGCTTTTGCCATTTTATATTTTAAAATAAATCTTGCCGAATCTCTTGGTGCCATTTCAATAAAGTCCTGATAAAATTCGTTTGCCTCATCAAGTTCTTTTAATTTTATGGAAATAAGGCATAATCTATATGCTAACTGTCTTCCTGTGTTAGTATTCTCATATGCCATAAGCAATATTTTCTTAGCCTGCTCATTATCGCCTGTTAATTCATAGGCGTCGGCAATAAGACTTAACAGATTGTTGTCACGGATTTTTTTGATATCCAATGAATCTGCCACGTCAACTGCCTTTTCAAAATCGTGAGCGTGCATAGCTGTTTTTAACTCTTCTATTTTTAAGTTGTACTCGCTTTTATCCATTTGACTTCCTCATTCCTTTGTCAATTCTAAACTGTAACTCTTCCCTGAAGAGCCCTAAGCAAAGTAACGTTGTCCACATATTCTAAGTCCCCACCTACGGGAACACCACTTGCTATTCTTGTAACTTTTATTCCGAGTGGCTTTATGACCTTTGTAATGTACATAGCTGTAGCCTCGCCCTCCACGCTTGAATTAGTTGCAATAATTACTTCATTAACATCGTCCTTCAAACGCTCAAACAATTCCTTAAGCTTAATGTCATTCTGGCCAATACCCGCCATGGGATTAATTGCTCCGTGAAGAATGTGATAAACGCCCTTGAATTCACCTATTTTCTCATATGCAGCCATATCCTTTGTTGTTTCCACTACCATAATGGTCTTGTGGTCCCTTTCCTTACTACTACATATTGGGCAAATATCCTGGTCTGTAAGTGTGTAACAACACTTACAATATCTTACATTCTTCTTTGCGTCTATCATAGAATTTGCCAGACTTTCAACCTGTTCTTTTGGCATATCCAAAATATGAAAAGCAAGTCTCCCTGCTGTTTTAGGTCCTATTCCCGGCAACCCTGATAATTCTTCGATTAGTTTTGTTATATAACCACTGTAGTAATCCACTGTGCTTACCTCTTTCTAGAAAAGTCCACCTAACCCGCCTGTTATCTTCGACATCTTCTGTGTTGACATTTCATCCATCTTACGGATAGCTTCGTTAACTGCCGCCATAACAAGATCTTCTAACATTTCTATATCATCAGGATCTACTACTTCAGGATCTAATTTAATCTTTGTTATTTCTTTTGTGCCTGAAATAGTCACTTCAACAGCTCCACCACCTGATGTTGCTGTATATTCTGAACTTTCTAATTCTGCCTGTGCCTGCTCCATCTGCTTCTGCATCTTCTGAGCCTGTTTCATTATATTATTCATATTTCCAGGCATTCCTCCCGGAAATCCTCCTCGCTTTGCCATTTTAAAAATCCTCCTCTTCAATGTCCATGTTTATTTTGCTTACGACTTCCTGATAGTAATCGCTGAAAGTCTGATTATTTTCAAGCATAGTTACTTCAACTTTAACCTGCTTCTTTATTTCTTCACTTATCAAAGTGTTAAGCATCTCAATTACTTCCGGTTTCGAGCAGCCTTCGTAGCCTATTGCTCCCGGATTAAAAACTATTAAAAGTGTGTTTTCCCCTTTTACGCTAAATCTTGCATCCTGCAGGAAAGTCTTGTACGGATTGGATATGTGTCTTCTAACTGAACCCCAGTTATCCACAACATACTGCACATCTTCCGGTATAGCCTTTTCAAATACCTTTTTAGGCTTTGGTTCCGTATTTGCACCTGAACTGCCTGCCGCCTGTGGAGCTGCCCCCACATTAACCGTAAAGTTTCCTTCTTCTATTTTCTTTTCCAAAATAGCAATTCTATTATTAAGTGAGCTTACGTCTCTTTCCATTGCCGGTTTTGCAAGCTTTATTAATGCAATCTCTATTAAAACACGTTTTTGTGACGAATATTTGATCTGTCCTGATAATTCTGAAAGAATTCTAATGTATCGCATAATAACATCTACATTAACCATCTGTGCTTCTTCTTTCAAAGCTTCTATTCTTTCTGCTGACGCATCAATTACTTCCATTATTTCGTCATCATCTGATGTCTTAATTAACATAAGATTTCTTAAATACCATATAAAATCATTAACAAACTGTCCCGGCTCTCTGCCCTGCATAATTATTTCATCCAAAATATTAAGGCTTGTTGTTACATCTGAATCTATTACGCTTCTTGTAAGTCTGCTGAATATTTCATTGTCTACAGCACCAAGAACGTCAAGCACATTGTCATATGTTAACTTCTGTCCCAAATAAAAAGCAATGCATTGATCTAAAAGACTTAAGGCATCACGCATTGAACCGTCTGCTGCTTTTGCAACGTATCTTATGGCCTTGTCCTCAACCTCAATTGATTCTTTTTCCATTAATTCGGACAATCTTGCCGCAATTGTGTCTATTGATATTCTCTTAAAATCATATCTCTGACAACGTGACAATATTGTTATGGGTATTTTATGTGGCTCTGTTGTAGCCAAAATAAAAATAACATATGCCGGTGGTTCTTCAAGTGTCTTTAACAATGCATTAAAAGCACCTATGGAAAGCATATGTACCTCGTCGATGATATACACTGTGTACTTACCACTTGAAGGCGAATATTGTATTTCATCTCGAATCTGTCTAATGTTATCCACACCGTTATTGGATGCTGCATCGATTTCAATAACATTCATGGCACTTCCATTGGTTATTCCACGACATGTTTCACATTCATTACAAGGGCTTCCATCAACGGGATGCTCACAGTTGACAGCCTTGGCAAAAATCTTTGCCACACTTGTTTTACCAGTTCCTCTTGTTCCACAAAAAAGATAGGCATGTCCGATACGGTTGGCATTAATCTGATTCTTTAATGTCTGAACTATGTGGTCCTGTCCCTTAACCTGATCAAATGTTGAAGGTCGAAACTTTCTATATAATGCTGTATAAGACATAATATCTCCTTTCCTAAAAGTAACTGCTATGGATTCCAAGGGCATTGTAAGCCCTTTTACACCTTTGGAATTTATTATATAATAAACTGGAAATGGTTACAAGCAATATATTTTGGTAATTTGGCATTTAAAAAGGTGAAACACAATTCTTTCTGTGTTTCACCTTTTTATTAATTATTAAATCCGCGCGATCTGCTTTGTGAGTATTCCATAAGCGTTACCTTTACAGTTAACTCGGTCTAGGCTTCCTCATGTCACATGAAATGATCTGTTTAGTGCTGCTTCATTCCTGACCTGACACGGTTCACAGGATTCCATTGCATAAGACCCAAACGTCAACATCACTTATAAAGGGCAGCCCTACAAAATAAACCCGAGGCCGACCATCACCCCTGCTGTAGCGGATTGCAGGTACAGGACGCCGCTATCTTCCCGGCTGCGCGGAAATGTTATATCAAATTTAGTACCGACAACTGTCGGTCAGAAATATAGTATACCTTATACTAATTTTCTTTGTCAATAAAGATTTTGAATTTTTTGCCTAACTTTTCAGACAACGTTCTCTGTTCTTTCTGTTCAATCTCTTTTGCATCTTTCTACAAATAACCAATATGTTTACTATGCATATTGGTTATTCATCCTTCTGCTTTTTTCTCAAATTTCTAAAAAAATCTTTCAGCAGATTACTGCACTCTTCTTCAAGTATACCTTTTTCCATTTCGACCTGATGGTTAAATTTATCAACCTGAAGAAGATTCATAATAGAACCGGCACAACCTGCCTTTGGATTCATACAACCTATGTAGACTTTTTTAATTCTTGCCTGAACTATGGCACCTGCACACATTTGGCAAGGCTCAGTAGTTACATACAATTCGCAATCATCAAGGCGCCAGTCATCAAGTTTCTTGCTGGCTTTCTTTATTGCGTTAAGCTCTGCATGAGATAAAGTGTTCTTGTCAACCATTCTTCGATTGTAACCACGACCTATTATCTTGTCCTGATAAACAATTACACAGCCAATTGGCACTTCACCTATTGAAGCAGCTTTCTTAGCCTGCTTAATTGCTTCTTTCATGTACTTATTAGCTTTCTTAGAATCATAAATTTCTTCTAAATCAACATTGTTGCTAATATCTTTATTTAAATCATTAACCTTACCACTCATAAATAGTCATTGCGAAAATCACTTTTTAATAAACAATTTCCGATTATCCTTTTCATCCTTATTTAGATTAGTTTGTGAAAACATCCTATTTGAAATACGGATAAATTGTATCCCATATGCTGTCTGTTTCCTGACCTAATCTCCAGTAAGCTGCACCTGCAAGCTTGTATTTTTCCATAATATCAAGTCTTGATTTTACAGATGTAGCATCTTCAAGCCAAATGCTCACTGTGCTGTCTCCCTTTTCATATGAAACAAAATTCTGACCTGTTGTTTCATCGAATGTCGGCTTTACTTTTGCATTAGTGTAAAGTTCTTTAGCTTTATCCATTGTAATTGCCTGACTTGAAAGGTAGTAATTGCCATTCGTTGCATCTTCCACATAAACACCTTCGCCCTTTTTGCCATCAGTTGCAGGAGTTGTAATCCAAGCTCTTGTGTAGAAAGGCATACCGTTAATTACTCTTGACGCATCACCTGTTAAAGCAATGGCATCGTTTACGGCTTTTTCCGTGAAAGTCATTGATGAAACAGAACCTGCTTCCTTACTTCCTGCGTAATGCTCATCGTAACTAATTATAATAATGTAATCTGCAACCAAAGACTGATGTGCAATGTCGTAATATTCTGAGCCTGATGATGGCACATAATTATCTATTGAAAGAACCTTTCCTGCTTTTCTGCATTCAATTGAAAGTTCTCTCAAAAACTGCAAATAACTGTTAATAATATCCTTATTAATAAACTCAAAATCAATGTTAATGCCATCAAGATTATAATCTTTTATGTTTGTCATAATGTTATCAACAAGATTTTCTCTCTTAGTAGTATCTGTTAACACTTTCTTCGTGTATTCCTTGCTTGCCTTGTCCTGAGTTCCAAAATCATTAACCAAAGCCCATACTTTAAGCCCTTTGCTGTGAGCCTTTTCAACATAAGTTGCTGAAGCATATGATCTTAAGTTGCCTTTATTGTCAGACAAAGAATACCATGTTGGAGAAATAACATTTAAACCTTTTGTATGTTCAATTATTGTTTCCAAATTGCCATTAGCAGTCAGATTCGTTATTGCATTCCAACCTAAACTAATCTTTTTATTCATCAAAACATGTGTATATGTATCTGCATCAGATTTAAACTCAGTCTTCTTTGTTTCTTTATCTTTTAATTTCTTTGCAGGCACATAGCCCATGAAACCGTCGTCAGTTCCAACCTTTGTCCAGTCGCCGCTTTCTTCCAATACTGTAACCTTGGTATTTTTCTTCAAAGTAGTTACAATAAGGTTCTGGTAATCTGCCTTTGTACGCATTTCAATGTTGCTCTTAACAGTCATCTGATTTTTCTCGCCTGATGTGTATTTAAGAACAATTCTTGCAGGAGATTTTCCCTCCGCCTTCACAACTTTATAATCAAAATCCACGTATTTCTTAACAAACTTTACATTAACATAGCAATTTTTTCCGTCCATAAAAGAAATAACATAGTCTGTATTTTCAGTTTCATTTATTGTCTTACCACCTATTTTAGTTTTATAAGTTTTTGTGGCGTCAGTAAACATTACAAGGTTGTTGGTTGCATCTACATAAAATCTTTTGTCAATATTTTTTATAATGGTGTTGATATTAAGGTAAGCTTCCTCGCCCTTTATAATACCGAACTCATCGCCATATCCATCTTCCAAAGCCACTGCTGCAATAGTTCCATCTGTCCCTATTGTGTAATCCGTGTCGTTGCCATTGTCATCCTCGTAGGTAAGTCCCATGTACCATTTTTGGTCAACCTGCCCCTTGTTAGTCTTTATAAACAAGTCACATCCTGTAGTTAGCAGAAGTGCTGATATTACGGTTATAATCAAAAATAGTTTATTTATAGTTTTTCTCAAATCAAAAATCCTCCTTAAGCTAATGTCTATCTACTATGATACCACATTCAACATAAAAAAAGAATAAATATCCACGATAGGTTTTTTCATTAATATAAATTTTTTCATGATTTTTATTAATGAAAAAAGAGCCACAAAATATGACTCTTTCTCGTTCTTAGGGAAACTCCATAATAAATCTAACTATATTAACTAAATAGGCGGTCAATGCCTTGTGATATATATTAAGTTAAACAGTTGTTATTATGTGTACATTTCCGTATTCGTATTATCCGTGTTTTTATTATACACATATTGAATGTACTTTTCAATCATTTTTCAAATAGTTTTTTGTCTTAATTTATTATTTTTCAAAAAATTGTAATATTTCGTACATTTTTTTCGTATATATATTATATTACAGTATTAAAAGGTCTTATTTCATATTTGCTTATGCAATTGGGATAATGTCATTTTGGATTTTTGTTTTACAGCAATTTTTTATTTTGTAAATACTTGTTTTTTATATATTTTTTTACATAAAAGCTTTATTTACTACAATTTGTAAGATTTTACTACCTTAATAACTTTACACTATTTAAGATATTGGATATACTAATAGCAAGAAATAGTTGTTTTAATTATTTTGAATTTACACGAATCTAATGATAGAGAGGTGATTTTTATGAAAATTGAAAAAATCAATGATAATCAGATTCGTTGCACTCTGAGTAAGGAAGACTTAGCTGACCGCAACATTAAACTTAGTGAATTGGCTTACGGAACAGGCAAAACCCGTGAACTTTTTCAGGATATGATGCAGCAGGCTAATGATGATTTCGGTTTTGAGGTCAATGACATCCCACTAATGGTAGAAGCAATACCTGTTTCTCCTGAAACCATCGTCCTTGTTATAACCAAGGTTGAGAATCCTTCCGAAACCGAAGAACATCTCTCAAAATTCTTTTCTAAGGAGATGAAAGACGGTATTCTTTCACGCTTAGAAGATTCCGATATGGACCTTACAGATTTCGAAGAATTTGATGATGACATGGAAGATATTGACGCTTCCGCTAATGACAAGAAAGATGACAACGATGATTCATTGTTGTATAGCATTTATATATTCGACAGTTTAAGCCAGGTAATTGATGTTTCAAGATTGATTGCTCCAACATTTAAAGGTGACAGCTCAGTATACAAGTCACCATTCAATGACAAGTATTACTTATCTCTATGTGTTGAAGCTTCACAGGGTAAGAAACTTAACCGTATATACAGTATTCTTACTGAGCACGGAGTTCGTGAGAATCCAACATATGCCAAAGAACTTTTCTATATGGAACACTTTGACGAAATACTTGCAAACAAAGCAATTGAAACACTTGGTGCTTTATATTAAACAAAACCCTGTGTTGTACATCGAATCGGTACAACACAGGGTTCTTTATTCTTTTTATTCTAATTTAATAATTTACAAACCCATTCTTATTCTTTTTTTGTAGATTGAGTTGTCTTTTGATATTGCAAAATTTATGATACTCTAATGATATTTTCACTATTAAAGCAAAAATTATGCAACAATCTATAATCCATATATAAATACTATATTTACCGGCATTTATTGTAATAATAATCAAAGGTATTAAGCACCAAATTAGCATTCCCACCATTTTCAAACAACACTTTAAAAAACACAATTTCAAGTTTTCTAGGTATAAAAAACTTTCTATTTTTATTTCTTTTCCATTAATAATAATCTGAGGTAAAACAATTTTTCTGTTTTCTTTATCATACTTTGACTTATTATATTCTATTTCCAATGTTTTACAGGCTTCACATATATAATTGTCAACCTGAAATATACATGGTTCAAAGTTATCTATCCAATCCCATTCATAATTCATAAATATTATATCAAATATTGCTACTATTAATCGTAGCGGAAATTTACATATACAATAAAATAATTCTATTGTTTTCGTATTGACAGACGAAAGAGAAATCGGCATTCTGTTATCTATTAGAGTATTTTCTCCGTTATATATTACTTTTTGTTCTTTTTGTTGTATACAAATAATTTTTTCACCGTTTCCCTTCAATATAACATTCATAACGTTCCTCTTTTTATTTTTGAATATTTTTTCAACCATTTTTATATTTTTTCTTTTGAAAATAATCGAAAATCGCTTTGAACTTCCTATTTTTTTCCAAACACCTTTATCATCTTGTTGATTTAAAGTTCTTTTATATTTCTTTTTTCTACAATTAACTCCTCTAAAATTTTATCATCATACACTACCATAATATTAACTCACGAAATCAGTTAAATCCATTAAATTCTGTCATAACCAATTCACTTTAATTTCTACTACCTTTCATCAGCTTATTTTATCTTGCCGCCTCATACATTAGTATCGCTGTTGCAACTGCTGCATTTAAAGATTCAACTTTTCCGTGCATCGGAATCTTTATTAGCTTGTCTGCCTTTGCGGATATTTCCTCGCTTAAGCCCCTTGCCTCATTGCCTATTAAAAGTGCGCAGTCCTTTGTAAGGCTTCCTGAATTGTAAAGCTCTCCCTTTAAGTGGGCAGCATATGTTGTAATGCCGTTGTCCTTTAATGTGTCAACTGCTGTTGCCAAGTCATCCACTATTGCAAAAGGCACTCTGAATATTGAGCCCATTGTTGAGCGTATAACTTTAGGATTGTATATGTCTGCACTGTCTTTGCTCATTATTATGCCTGATATACCTGCTGCTTCCCCGGTTCTTACAATTGTTCCCATATTTCCCGGATCCTGAAGTCTGTCAAGCACTACTATGCAACTTTTTTCTTTGTTTCTTTTTTCTATAATATAGTCTATGCTATATGATTTCTGCTTTACAACGGCAACTATTCCCTGTGGTGTAACTGTGTCTGATATTTTCTTAAATACCTGGTCGCTTACTATCTGATATTTTTTTTCTTTTACCAGTTCACCGTTTTCTTTCAAAAAAGTTTCTGAAACATATACACTTACAAGGTCCTCTGCCGGTATTTCAACAAACATTTTCTTGCCTTCCACTGTAAATGTTCCTGTTGTTTTTCGTACTTTTGATTTTTCTTTTAACTGTATTAATTTTTTTATTTGTTCATTTGATGTTGATGTTATTACCATTTTACTTAAATACCTTTGCCATTTTTTCTGTTTCGCCTAAAACTACCAAATGCATTCCATGTTTAAAAGGAATATTAACGTCAGGATTAATTTTGTATTTTCCTTCTTCTTTTATTGCTATAATGTTAAATTTATATTTTTTTCTAAGGCTTAATTCCATTAGGTTCTTTCCAACCCAACTTTCAGGAACTTTTGCTTCTATTATGCTAAATGTGTCAGATATTTCTGCAATATCCATAAACTTTTCGCCGTGAGCAAGGTTCTTTGCCATTCTGATTCCTGTTTCACTTTCAGGATAAACTATTTCATCTGCCCCAACTTTAGTTAAAATATTGCCCTGTAATTTGTCACTTGCCTTGGCTATTATATAATGGATTCCTATTTCCTTACATACGGCAGTTACGATTATGCTTGCCTCAAAGTTTTCACCTATTGTAACTATTGCCACGTCCACATTTGACACTCCAAGACCTTTAATTACGTTTTCTTCAGTCAGGTCTGCACGAATGGCAAAAGTAACATAATCTGATATTTCATCTACTTTTTCCTGTGACTTGTCTATGGCTATAACTTTTCCACCCATATTTGAATATGATATGGCAAGGCTTTTTCCTAAAGTTCCAAGTCCGAATACTGCGATTTCTTTCATTAATGCTGTCCTTTCTTTAATCTATCCTATAAGCACTTTTTTCTCAGGTAAGTCCTTTATGTGCTGGTCTATTCTTCGTTTTCTCGCCAATGCTATTACTATTGTTATAGGTCCTACTCTTCCAAAAAACATTAAAACGATAATTATTAGCTTGCCTGCAAGAGAAAGACTTGCCGTAAAGTTCATGCTTAAGCCTACCGTTCCTATTGCCGAAAATGCTTCATAGCATATCTTGGTAAGAGAACCTGTTTCCGTAAATGTAAGTGCTATAACTGCAATCATTAATATGCTAATGGCCATTGTCATCACTGCCAATGCGTTCTTAATGTTGTCTCTGTTTATTCTTCTCTTAAATGCCTCTGTTGCGTTTTTTCCCGTAACAACTGATTTTACATCAAGGAATAACAAAGCTACTGTTGTTGTTTTTATTCCTCCTGCAGTTCCCATTGGTGAGCCACCCATTAGCATTAAGAGAAAAGCAAGAAGTACTGAGGCATTTCTAAGCCCCGCCTGATTTATTGTGCAAAAACCTGCTGTTCTAAGAGTTACTGACTGAAAGAATGATGCCAGAATTTTTTCACCTGTCTTTAAAGTTCCCAATGTTTCAGGATTGTTGTATTCAAAAGCAAATGTTAAGATTGCTCCTCCAAATATTGCAATTGCCGTTACTGTAAGAACTATTTTGGAGTGAAGTGACAACCTTTCAGAGAATTTTCGAAGTGGGTACTTTTTATTTCTAATATTATTTATGTTTTTCAAAATATCCCACCATACTATAAAGCCCATTCCACCTACCACAATAAGGAACATTGTCGTTATATTAATCAGCACATCTCCCTTGTACGCCATAAAGCTGCTGTCTCCAAGAAGGTCGATTCCTGCATTGCAAAAAGCTGAAATTGCATGAAACACAGAATACCACACGCCTTTAGCCACTCCGTATTTTGGAATAAATCTAAAACCGTAAAGTATTGCTCCAATGCCTTCCACTGCAAAGGTTCCCGAAAATATTCTTATTATGTGCAAAACAACGCCCTGACTTGTGTCAAGATTGTATGTCTCCTGAATTAATCGTCTTTCTTTTAAGTTTATTTTTTTGCCTATTATAATTAATACGCCTGTGGCTATGCTGATAATTCCAAGCCCGCCAAGCTGTATAAGTATTAATATGACTACTTTTCCAAAAAGACTCCAGTAGGCATAGGTTGGCACCACAACCAATCCTGTTACGCAGGTTGATGTGGTGGCTGTAAATAATGCTGTTACAAAATCCGTCCACTGCCCTTTAGCTGAACTTACCGGCAACATTAGTATTAATGTTCCAACTATTATCACACAAAGAAATCCAACTATTATTATTCTGGCAGCGTTGAATTTTGTTTCTTTAAGCATTTTCTTAAAATTTATATTTAAATTAGTCATTATAATTCCTTTTGAATATTAAACTCTTAATTTTACAAAATCCTGTCCGTAAGTTTTCTTTAGTTCTTCAACAAACTGATTATTGGCATCAACTCTGTATTCTATTGGCAATGCTTTCTGCTGACGCTCTTTTGCCAAAGCTATCATTACCTTGTCGCCACCTTTGTGAAGAAGTAATGTTTCAAGTAGTTCTTTCTCCTTTGCCATATACTCTTCCTTATCTTTAAAGGCTATCCAAAGTTCTGACGGAACCCGGTCGAAAGATACAATTGAGTTAGCCAAAACTTTTCCTGCAGAATTTTCTTCTATGTTTGCCTCGCCTTTTACAAAAATCTTCTGACCTTCTTCCATTAACATTCGACTTCTCTCAAACTGTCTTGGAAATACTACAACTTCAACTGTTCCAACTAAGTCTTCCAATGTTATGAAAGCCATCTGCTGTCCTGTTTTTGTAAACTTCTTTGTTATGGCACTAATGATTCCGCCTACGGCAACTTTGCTCTTGTCAGGAACTTTTGACTCTTCCCCTTCTTCAGGTTCGGTGAAATCAATTGACATATTTGTTATGTGTTTACGCCATTTCTGTTCCTGTGCCTGAAGTGGATGACCGCTGGCATATATTCCAATAACTTCTTTTTCAAAAGCTAATTTCTGGTCAACGGTGTACTCTCCTACATCAGGCATTTTTACTTTATACTTTTCTTTGGTACTGTCATCTGCCATATCAAAAATAGACATCTGGCCTTCCCATGCGTCTTTGTTTTCCTTGTTTACCCCGTCAAGAATCTGAATGTAAACCATCATCATCTGTTTTCTTGTGGCATTAAGTGAATCAAAGGCACCGGCTTTGATAAAGTTTTCTATTGCTCTTTTGTTTACACCAAGATTGGCTGTTCTTGTAATAAAGTCTTCCAAATCAGTGTACTTGCCGTGTTTTTCTCTTTCCTCAACTATGCCGTCAATAATGTTTTTACCAACATTCTTTATGGCTGTAAGTCCATATCGTATGCTGTTGCCCTTAGCCGAAAATCCACTTTCACCTTCGTTAATATCCGGTGGAAGAATTTCTATTCCCATTGAACGGCATGAGTAAACATATTCTGCTACCTTAGTTGAAATATCCATTACAGAAGTAAGCATTGCTGCCATAAATTCTGCTGCATAGTAATATTTAAGGTATGCTGTCTGGTAAGCCACCACGCCATAAGCTGCCGCATGGGACTTATTAAATGCATACTTTGCAAAGTCTATCATTTCATCGTAGATTTTGTTTGCAATCTCTTCACTTATGCCGTTTTTGATACAACCTTTTACGCCCTCTTCCCGGTTTCCATACACGAAGCTTTGGCGTTCCTTTTCCATTACTGCCTGTTTCTTTTTTGACATTGCTCTACGGAGAAGGTCGCTTCGGCCAAGTGAATATCCTGCCAAATCCCTAACTATCTGCATTACCTGTTCCTGATAAACAATACATCCATAGGTTGGCTCAAGTATTGGAATTAACTGTGGGCAGTCATAAGTAACGCTATCACGATTATTTTTTCCTTCAAGATATTTAGGAATAAAATCCATTGGCCCCGGACGGTACAAAGCTATTCCGGCGATAATATCTTCAAGGCTTTGAGGCTTAAGTTCCTTCATGAAGTTTTTCATTCCGGCACTTTCAAGCTGGAATATTCCCTCTGTATTTCCTGTTCCAATATAATCCAAAACTTTTTTGTCATTGTAGTCTATTTTCATCAGGTCAAGTTCTATACCTCTGTTCTTCTTTATGAATCTTTGGGCATTCTGTATTACAGTTAAGTTTCTAAGCCCCAAAAAGTCCATTTTTAAAAGTCCAAGTTCTTCCAAAGTAGTCATTATATACTGTGTTGTAATTGAACCGTCTGCCGCTCTTGACAATGGCACGTATTCGTCTACCGGTTTTCCACAAATAACTACACCTGCCGCATGCATTGATGCGTGTCGTGGAAGTCCTTCAAGCCTTCTTGACATATCAATAAGGTATTTTACCTCTGGATCTGAATCGTATAATGTTTTTAATTCTCTATTTTGTTTTAAAGCTCCATCAAGAGTAATGTTAAGCTCCTGTGGAATCATTTTTGCTATATTATCTGCCTGAGCATATGGCATATCAAGAACTCGTCCAACATCTCTTATTACACCTCTTGCCTTTAATGTTCCAAAAGTCACAATCTGCGCCACATGATCTTTTCCGTATTTTCTACCTACGTAGTCAATAACTTCCTGTCGTCTTTCAATACAAAAGTCTACGTCAATATCGGGCATGGATACACGCTCAGGATTAAGGAATCTTTCAAAGAGCAAATTATACCTCATAGGTTCTATATCTGTTATTTCCAAACAATAAGAAACTATACTTCCTGCCGCTGAACCTCTTCCCGGTCCAACTGCAATTCCGTTAGACTTGGCATAATGAATAAAATCCCAAACAATCAGAAAATATTCAATATATCCCATGTTCTTTATTGTATTTAATTCGTAATTTAATCTTTCTTCCAGTTCTTCTTTTGTCAAATGACAGTTCTGGTCAACTTCTCCCTTAAAAACAGGATAGCGGTTGTGAAGTCCTGTTTCGCACAGTTCTTTTAGGTAAGTCCATGATGTGTAGCCTTCCGGCACAGGGAAATTTGGAATCTTTGTTACTCCAAACTCAAATGTAACATTACATCTGTCGGCGATTTTCTGTGTATTCTCCATTGCCTGAGGTGCGTATTTGAAAAGCTGGTACATTTCTTCCGGTGATTTCAGGTAGAACTGTCCCCCCTCATAACGCATTCTGTCCTCATCAGCTTTCTTCTTTCCGGTCTGAATACAAAGAAGTATATCGTGTGCCTCCACATCATCTGCAAAAGTGTAATGTACGTCATT